>OMLO01005705.1_pt1 | contig 10468 bp, 9 predicted proteins | sample 1674811 | NCBI WGS metagenome assembly OMLO01 (sample SAMN06265003, study PRJEB25207) | coral metagenome | isolation source: Coral host | place: Mexico:La Bocana,Puerto Morelos, Mexico | collected 2008-11-13
ACACAGGCCATATAAAAGACTTCTATGTTTTTAGTGTGTTCTTTTGTACAGACATTTTAAAAATTCTCTGATCAACAGGCAAATGCACCTGCCCTTGTGTACCCCTTAGATTATGCTAGTGAAAGGTTTACGGGACAATTAAAATAATATCCTATACTGACAAGAATTGTTTATCACTGAACCAGAAATTATGGAAATCTCAGTTGAAATGTAAATGGTAACATCATTTGGCTTGACCAAGCAGAAAATGTTTGAGATAAGCAGAAGTTTTGAAATGTAGTCCAAAATTTCCAAATATCCAAGTGAAAAATGTACTTGCCATTTCCGTCCGGCCATCTTTAAATAATGATCAGGTAGAAGCCCAGTTGTAGGCATGCACAGTAAATTGAGGCTTTTCAAGTAAATGGCAAAAAGGCCAAATCGTACTGAACTTACCAGTAGGTATTTTCACTTACCATTTGCACAATTTGTTGACTGACTAGTTTCTGCGCATTATTGGCAAACAACCTAAATCTGTTTTAGGCAGGTAGGTCAAGTCTGCATATGAGCCAAGTGGCCCAGCAGGGGGGAGTTTATCCCAGTTTCCATATTATGAAGCAACTAGGATTTTTTCTAGTCCCTTCTGGATGGGATGCTAGTCCATTGCAGGGTTACTTCCAGCATTCAATATTCTGGTACCCATTTATACTTGTAGGTGGCGAGAGGCACTGTGAGAGTAAGTGTCTTGCCCAAGAACATGACATAATGTCCTCTGCCAGGGCTTGAACCTGGATAATTTGATCTCATTATATGGCTACCCTAGTGGGTGAGATATTGCTATTGTTCCAGCTCGGTATTACATGCTTTGTGTTGCACAAAAAAATTCCACCAAGCCAACACAGCTGAAGCCATGGACTAAATCCTTTATTGACCAAGTTTGTTCAGTCAAGATGCTTGGATATTAGCCTCATTCTTTTTTTGCATACTTAAGGACCTCAGCTTCGTCTCACTTCATAAACACGGATAAAAGAACCTAGCCAGTATTCAGCCATCTTGACCACATGCTTGGTCAATAACCCACATATGATAAGCATTTGCTTTTAGTGCGTATTAATTTTTTTCATTGTGTTTTCATATCTTGCAGTGTCTCGTGAATTTTCTGGCAATGGATATCTGAAGTATGACATCGTAGGAAAGGCAGCAAACAAACCAATCAACTCCAATGTAGATGAACTACGAGTCAAATTCAAGTCCGTTCAACCCAGTGGACTGCTATTTCATACCCAAAACTCAGGTGGTGCATTAGGAGACTACCTTACGCTTGAGCTCTGTGGTGGAAGACTATGGTAAGGCAGGGTTGCAGCTTGCACATATACACATGCAGTACTTTGGAATTGTTTTTCGCTTCCCACAGCCAGTGGTTATTTTCATCTTCAAAAGAATAGACCTATTCTCTTACTAATAATTTGTCAGTAACTGTTTCAGTTTATAACTGTTATGGTTGTGACTAGAATGGATACCTTAAAATCAGGTTGGACACGTTGTCTTTATTACACAACACATCAAATGATACAGGTGCAAGTATATACTTTCTGTTTTCTTTGAACCTTACAGTAAAGTACAGTAAAGTTTCCCGCAGCAACACTAGTTTACTGAAAAATTAACGTATTACCCACGGGTAATCGGCCAGAAATTACGGTACATTTTTAACTGCAAATTAGTTTACTCATTAAAAAAAATCTTCAAATTCCTTTTTTTCTTCTACAGTTTTGGCATGCAGCTTGGAGCTCGAAAGGATGATGCTGATAAAAAGGCAGAGATCTTAGGCAAGGATCTTAGCAATGGCAGAGCACATGAAGTAGTTGTGAACCACAATAAGTTTAAGACAACCATCGTGTTAAATCAAGGAACATTAGATGAAGAAACACGTGAAATTACGACTCGTTATGAGAAACTGGATGCTGACACTGCCATATATATTGGTGGCGCACCTAACTTCCAGAGCTTGCAGGGGGTCAAATCTAATGCAGCCTTTATGGGCTGCCTGACTGATGTGGAATTTAAACCTGAGGGAGTGACAAATCCCATAAAATTCCTTGTTAAAGGTGTTGCTGATGCCGTGAACGTAGATATGAATAAGGAATGCCCCTCCGCACCCACATTTGAGCCATACACTTTTGTTGGCTCGGACTCTGTCTTCAAATTTAATATTAAGAAAAATGCTGCCATGACTGGAAGCTTCAAGTTTAGATCATATCAGAAATCTGGAACTTTACTAAAGCAAGTTAATGGAAACAATGGTTTTACAATATCCTACAGGGAACGTTATATTGGATTGACTGTGAAAATTGGCAATACGCCAACAGATGTCTCTATAACATATACTGCAAATGAGCAAAAGGTGAATAGTGGCAACTGGCATAGTGTCGAGTTTGGTATCAGTGGGCCACAATTATCCTTGAAAGTTGGCACCAAAGCACCAACCACAAAGTCTCCTAGCCAAACTTTCCCAGCTAATTTTTTTGGTGACGAGGCAACAGCTGGTGGGTTCACTGGCTGCATGCGAGATCTTAAGATCAATGGCGAAGAAAAGAAACCACAAAAAGCATTGCAAGGTCTTAAAAATGTTGAGACAGACAGGTGCAACATCACAGACTTGTGCATCTTCACGCCATGCTTGAACAAAGGCAGTTGTTCTCAGGACGGAAGGAACTTTACATGTGACTGTTCTACCTCTGGATATGAAGGAGCTGTGTGCCAATTCTGTAAGTATGCACAAATTCCCTTCAAGAAATAGAAAACATGTAGTGAGTTTTCCCAAACTTTCACAAGTGTCTACATGTATATAACTCCAAAGGAACATGGAGAACATGTTTATTATTACTTTAAGAACATTCTGCCACGAAAAAAAATAAAAACTTGTTTACTTTGATCGTCAAAATGTAAATTCTCTTTGCTTGTGCCATTGTTATGTCAACAGCTGTGGTACTGGAAAGTTGTTCTATTAGGTACAAATGCTGTTATCTGATTTGCCATGTTACTTGGTTCCATTCAGTTGCAGATACAGTACACATGTAGTAAGAACAATAGCAGTGTTTGCTGGCAACTGCTTTGCCTTTTCAAAGTGTTTGTGCAAAGGATTTCGTCAAAGTGTGGAACAACTAGTAGATTTATACTAGAACAATTGGGTTAATCAATTTCTTTACTTGATAGTTGACCCGGGCTTAGCCCTTGTCAACTTGATCGCATGATAGTCTGAAAACTTGAGCTCATTATCTAATTGGTAAATAGAACCAATCAGTGCACATATTTTGTTTGGGCTATTTTGTAAAATATTAAATGATCACAGCAATTTCTTATTATTTAACATTGGTATTTAAAGCATGCCCTTATATTCTTGATTTAGAACTCTGCTGTTTTTCATTCGTGGGTTATTCACAGAAGTGTTTCACCCAGATTTATAGAGCTTTGTATGGAGACGCCATGTTGGTGCCCCTTGGGGGGCACAAACATCATTGGCAGCTATACAGAAACATCACTGAGTTTTGCTATTGAAACGAAGAATTATTACTCTTGAGCTCCGGCACATTGAAATAAATACTTAATCTAGTGCAAGAACTGTTCAGCTAGCAAAAACTAATAAAGTGGAATGTTGCACTTGTCTTTCATATTGTCTTGGTATACACACTGGCTGGAAGGTTTATCAATTATGTGTATACCAAGGCAACACAAGTGACTTGTGGGGTATTCCATGGTATGCCACCAGTAATTACTATGCATTTGTACTTAAAGCTTACCATTTTTATGTGGTTTGGTTGTGTTGCCTCATCAGCTGAATCCAGCCAAAACTGTGAGCAACTGAAAAAAAGAGTCGGGAAAAATGCAAAAGATGGCAACTGGACCCTTGATCTTGATGGCCCAGGTCCGCTCAAGGCTAGCTCTGGAATTTATTGCAACATGACAGCTGATCCTCCCATCACCGTAGTTTACAGTGTAGATAAAGGGGTAAAGGTAATTACTGACAACAATGCAGGAACAATCTCACAGCCTTATGTTGCTGATATAAGGTACTATCCAAGCTTGGCTTTTGCCAAAGCCTTGGCCATGAACAGTGCAAACTGCAAGCAGTTCATTGAGTTTGGTTGCAAAAATGCCAAGCTTCTCAATGTTGGAGGCAACCAGAGACTGGGCTATTGGGTTTCTGCTGGTGGAGTGTACCAGGATTATTGGGGTGGAGCCATGCCAGGTCAAGAATCATGTGCCTGTGGAGTAAACAATACTTGTCTGCCAAATAAAAATAAGAAATGTAACTGTGATGCTGATGATGACAGTTGGACAAAAGATGAAGGATTTCTTACTGCTACAGCTGACCTTCCTGTTACTCAAGTGGTGTTCATGGATGTCAACCCAAAGAAATCTGAAGCTAACTTTACAGTTGGTAATCTTTATTGTTCAGGTGAGCACTTCATTATGATATGTATGTAGCTGGAGTAGATGTAGTTGCAGTCTGAACTACAGGTAATATAATCATACATAGTAGTCTCATCTCAAGTGAGAGTGTGTGTGGATTCATGGTACAGGGATATTGGGCAGTCGTGGTACAAGACAACCCTGTTTAAACAATGTCTTTGTTTTGGTTAGCTTCAGATTCAAAAGTTTTGTAAAGTTCTGCTTGTTCCATTCCTTAGCTTCTTGTACATGTAGATAGTAGCAATTATTTTGCTATGACTGCAAGTTTTGTTATATTACATGCATGTACATAACATGATATTACATGTAGTGTACAGTAGGTTGAACAAAATCATTCATATGTAGTTACTCGGAGTAAGTAAGAAGCTTTTAAAAATAGCCAAGCTGTGGAGATGCGGTGGCCTCATGGTCAGTGCGCTCATCTCCAAGTTGACCGGTCTGGGTTTGAGCCCTGGCTGGGGATATTGTGTTGTGTTCTTGGGCAAGACACTTACCAGGCAACTCTCACAGTGCTTCTCCTCGCCCAGGAGTATAAATGAGTACCGGGGAATTAGATGGGTAAGGCACATCTGGCCTAGCATCCCATCCAGGGAGGAAGCAGAAATAATCCTGGTCCCTGATTGGCTACTTGGCGTGTATGCAGACTTTACCTGCCTTGACTAGCTGAATAATTTTATTACTTGCATTATTAAGATTACAAATCAGCTGGCAAGAGGAAAGAGAAAGAACGAAAAATAGGTGTAAACAATATTATTAAAGTACTTGCAGACTGTGGTACTTAAAACCCAGACTATGGTACATTGTATGAATTTAAAAGATTTTCCTTGAGCTGTGTTCCAAAGCAGCCAAAAGAAAAATACTCAATACTTTTATCCAAGCTGTTCCAACAATTAGCAGCTTCAATTTTACATATTAAATTGTTTTGACCACATCATAACAATATTTATGAGGCAAATATTATCTTGAGACTACATGTATGTACAGTATGCCTAGAGACTACTTTGCAGAAAAAACTCATCAAGCATGTCACAATGTCACTGATATGTAAAGTCAGTATTTTTGTAATGATGTGTACTTTATGGTTGTCTTACAGGTAACATCAGCAACACGGCAACATTTGTCAATGAGGATGGTATGATCAAACTCAGCAAGTGGACTCCACCTTCACATGGTGTGATTTCACTCTTCTTCAGAACTCCTTATGATAAAGGTATAATCTTGTTCAATGGTTTGGAGTCCAGGGAGTATTTTAAGCTGTATATCATCAACAAAACCAGTGTTGGCCTCGAGTACAATATCGGCAATGGCTACCAGAGGGTGGAGTTGAGTTTGAAAGGCAGCAAGGAAGTTAATGATCGTCAGTGGCATGAGGTTGTCATCTATCGCAACATGAAGGAGTTTGGATTCAAGCTAGACACAGAAAAGGGCGTGAATTTAAACCCCTTGTTCCTGAAGAAAGGTTTGGATCTCGAAGATGATCTGTATGTTGGGGGCAACCCTGCTGATGTGACAGAAGGATTTGTAGGATGCATTCGTGGTTTGGTATGCATTGAATTTGTTTGTTTCTCTTAGCTAATTTTCATGAAAGTGAGTAAATTAGGAGTTTTCCTTTTCAAGTAGGGTTAGCAATGCTAAAGCCCACGTCATTTTAAACCCTGGGACTACCATTAATCCTTGTTGGGTTTCTGTGTGGGGCATTAAGCGCCACAGGTCGCAAAACGGGTGCCACAATCTAGTGGTCTGTGCACTGGACTCCTGTTTAAGCAGTGTGATGGGTGATTTTATCCTTATTACTTAGTTTAAGAAATGAGCGTTGTTCTTGTTGCTTTGCAAAGACTACATGTAATGGTGTGTACTACCTTTGTTTACAGACTATCAATGGTGAGGTGATTGATTTGAACAAGAAAGCAGGAAGTGCAGAGTACGTTCAAGGTGGCTGTGGTGCAGCATGCAAGAATAATGCTTGTAAACTGGGAGGCAAATGTCTGGACAACTACAATGTCTACAAATGCGACTGTAGTTTGACACCCTTTTACAGCTACTTCTGTCAGAAAGGTATGCTGTTCTGTTGTTTTTCAGTGTCGCAGTAGTTACATATGGGCTGTGTTTATATATACTTCTGTTATGTGTGGTCCTTACATTACACTTAAAATGGCAGTGTCTAATTGACGATAAATTCCCAACAAGTTAATAAACTGTAAGCCCTCCTCCAACAAGATCAAAATCCTCAACATTCAGGCCACAACAACAAGGTGTTTATGAAATGGTGCTAGGGCATGGCTCTTTAAGATGCAGCGGTATACTGTGACAGGACTAGAAAGTGAAAATAGAAGTTCAGTGGCCCGGTGGGCATTTGAAATCAGCCTCCGTAGAGTCTGAATGAAAATCATTGCTTGATAAATAATAATTTCAAGTCAGAAGTTATTTCAAAACTTTAGACTACAGGATTACTTCCTGGGGGCAGGTGAAAACTGGAAGTACTTGCCCACTGGGCAAATGCATTTCATTTTTTTTTTTTCTGCCCTGTGTGATATTTTACAATTACTTGATACTCAGTCAAATTATTTACAGTGCAGTATAAAGACCAGGCATCTTTCTTGTTTTTAGATTATGGCGCCTCCTTCCAAGACAAAGACAGTCAGTTGACCTACACTTTCCCTAACCCTGAAAACTTTCCCGGAGTGGACATTGTAGTTGGATTCAAGGTGAAAGACAAGGACAGCTGTGGAGGTGATCTTGTTGAAATAACCAGCGAAACTACGGGTGAGAGTTTCCTTCTTCGGCTGGAACCCGGCAGCAAGAAACTAAAATTTTCCTACAAGAGCTTAGGAGGTGACGGTTCCTTTGAGATTGACCCACCATCCGGCGACTTCTGTGACCAAACTAGGCACACATTTGCGCTGAGTCGTAGAAATGAGAAAATCAATTACACGGTTGATGGGCAAAGCAAGCCAACTTTCAATGAAGATCGGCTGACAAAACCCTTCCCCAAGATGCACAAGGTAATAATTGGAAGGAAAGGTGATACCGGGTTCAAGGGCTGCATTACTGGTGTAAAAGTCACACCAATTGCTTTTGAAAAGCCCTCTCCTACGGTGCAACCAATAAAGGATTTTCTCTACGACGGTGTGAAAAAGGATATGGAGTCGTCCGGGCTAAGCGGAAGTAAAGAAAAATGTGGTACGGAGCCAGACGTGCCTAAAGACATACCAACACCGCGGCCAGTTGGCATTCCTGAGGATCGAGACACAGCTACTCGCGCTGATCCAACATCTGGCAAGCGTGCTGATTCGGATAACACGACGGCGATCATTATTGTAGTCGTGCTTATCCTGGTTCTTCTGCTGGTGGTGTTGCTGGTTGCAATCTACTGGTACTGGGCACGACACAAGGGAGAGTATCACACACATGAGGATGATGACGAAGTCAAAAGCGCAGATCCCTATATTGACATGACCGCACCCAGGAAACCGATAGCGGAGGATACAGAAAAGAAAAAAGAGTGGTACATTTAAGACATTTTTACGTTGCATGTTTAAGTTGCATTTCTACTGCAGTTATATATTGTACTAGTCAATATTTTTAGCTTTCTAAATCACCATATCCAGTGCATTGCTTGATTAACCCTGACCTGTAGTTGGATACCTTGGTTGATTTGAATTTGTCAAGGTCCATTCTACTGGTGCTATCATAGTTAACTTACCCAACACTTGCAGCTGCAGCATGGTAAATAATGAGATATGTGCAAATTATTAAAGGGCTGTGAAGATTTCTGACGAAACAATTTCGCTAACCCCCTGCTTCCTCTTCAATCCCCCCCCCCCCCCTCCCCCACCTGACGAATGTTTTATATGTAGATATCCCGTGGGGGATTTCCACTCCCTTTTTAAGCTATAAGCATAGTCCACGGGGGATCTCCCTGAAAGGGATCGTGTTCCCATGTAGCATCTATCAGCATCTTCCAGACCGGTGGATTTTTTTTTTTACTACAGCTGATATGAAGCTATTCAGTATTTCAATGGAAGTTAAAACACACCGTTTTAGTTTGTTTTTCAATACGAGTTCTGTAAGGTGTTTCATCTTTTATACTGGGTAATTATTCAGTTTAATGATATACTTAATATTCCAAGGTGTAATGTTTAGTCTAGGGACTGTCCAGTCCCCCCTTTTCACGAAAATAATCATAGCGAGCGTAGGAAAGGTAAGAGCTTTTGCTTTGCAAAGAGGCTCCACTGCGCAAGCGCGCACAGACGTACACATGACGACCGTTAGGTGGTTTCGGGCCCAGTATCATGGTTTATCGCTCACAGTTGATTTAGATCAATTAAATTACTGCAGTAAATTGAATGGAATTACGTTTCCTTAAATGACTCGAACGTATCTATAGCGCCGCTTCGAGAGAGAGCGACAAGAGATCGTCCGTTTGTTCGATTTTATATTCAACCGCCATAAATCGTTCAGTGCATTGTAGTCTTTTTGTTTATTTTAACAAGTTTCGGCTCATCTTTGGCCAGCCTTTGGGCGAGTGAAAATACTACTAGCGAGTAACTATTTTAGGCCGATACTGTGCATCTTAAATGTCTAATATGAGATTTATTGTCCAACGGTTTTGTTTCCTGGAAAGTTACATAACGCGAAAAATGAAAATCTACCTTAATGTATTTGCAGTCGTTTGGAGAGCTTGATAATTCAATATCACTGGCTGAAGTTGGGTAATATTTCTCTGTGCTTGCTTTTTGTATAATTTGATTTGGGGCGTAATATAAACAAAATTCTCTTTACTTAAAAGAAAAAAAAATTTAAGGGAGAAAACTTATTGAATAGCTGCGTATATTTGATGGTGTGAAGATCTCGTCGAGTGTTCTGCAATTTTTGTCCAGGTACACTTATTTTCGGTTTTCGTTTAGCAAAGATGTTTCTTAGATGCATATTTAATGGTATTGATCGCTTATCAAGAACACTTCCCCACAGGGATCAATTATTTTATTCTCCAATCTGCGAGGCTATATTTGCATTAAGGAGAATCTCTCTTGTAATATATAAAAAGTAAACAGTTCTCTCTGAGAGCTTCACACCTTCAAATTGGAAATTATATTTTCATTGTAGCTTCAGTAGATAACTATTGCTTAACAAGTGTATTTTTTAGAATAATGCAGTAATAACCATGTATGTTGTTATGGAAAGGCCAAAACAAGGAAGCTGCTTAGATTGAATCTTACCATTTCTTTGTTTTCCTTGAGTCCTGAGAACGTGATGTCTAAGATAAAGATTTTTTCGCTTTCCAAAGGCAGTGACAGGCATCAACTCGGCTACTGGGAAGAAGATTTCTGTTTTTGCTTCCGAGAGCACTTATTTTCAAGGATGTAAAAGTAAATTCGAAGCAAAGAAATCTGGGGCGAGTCTCGCTCGCAATCGCTTTTGGGATCGTAATTGGAGACTATGGTTTGTCTTTAACGATCCCACGGGCCACTGCGAAATGAGACGGGGTCTTTGTGTCGAATTGAAGTAAAAGAAACGAAATGAGGTGTGGCAATGGCCCTTTTCACCGTTAGTTTATCTCATTTTGCAATGCAATCCAACGTGCGTGCGAGGCAATTTCGGGCTAAAACTACAAAATAGCCCAAAATTGCCTCACATGCTAGATTATATTGTGATGCAAATGAGAAAAGTCAACCGTGAAAAGGGCTATTACACCTCATTTTTTGCATTTTAGAGACTGCTGTCCTGATGTACAGCAGTCCCAGGACTTGAGGTTGTTTTGCAGCCGAGATCCGAGTCATTTTGTGATGGCTATAGCTGCTTTCCTTTTCTTGTAGCAATGTTCACGCGAAACGATTCGCTTTGGCCTTGCATAGCGTTCGAACGTATCGTAGGTTTTGTATCTCTTTTACTAGCGGTGAATCATAAATAAAACTTTTCAAAGTAAGTGTTTTTTCGCTTCATCTCTTCGCTGGTTGGGTTGGCTGAGCTTGGGCGAGGCGATCACTGAACAAACGGACACTACGCGAATTTATTCTCT
>OMLO01005706.1_pt1 | contig 10467 bp, 5 predicted proteins | sample 1674811 | NCBI WGS metagenome assembly OMLO01 (sample SAMN06265003, study PRJEB25207) | coral metagenome | isolation source: Coral host | place: Mexico:La Bocana,Puerto Morelos, Mexico | collected 2008-11-13
GTCTTCTGAATTATTATATAAAAGCAATAGACCACAAGTTTTTATGGTTTATAGACTGATAAACCACTTGTGATGTTGGAAGAACACTCGAAGAATTCGTAAATCACTCGTCTGCGGCTCGTGATTTACAAATTCTTCTCGTGTTCTTCCAACATCCCGCGTGGTTTATCAGTCTATAAACCATGGAAACTTGTGGTCTATTGCTTAAATATAAAGTTTGGTGGTCTAAGCCACATCAAAAGGAAAGATTTGGTGTAATACGTAGCTTCAATTTCAGCAATTAAAACCAAGTGTAAAGTGCTCTGTACAAGTTAAAGGGGAATAACGTTGGCCAAATATTTCATGTTAGCTGCTTGTTACGTAATCATTTTCGTTCTTTCCATCACCACAACAATATGAACCAACCTTGCTTAGTTTCTTTTTGGTTTATCATTGTCTTTCGATATTTTGGTAACACAGACACAATTAAATAAAGACTCCATTCTGCTAATGGGGAATACAAAAACAGAGAAATTACAAATGGCAAAGAGAATAATCCGAAACGACTTAAACGAAACATAAAATTTTAATTACTAAAAAAATCTGAGAATTCAAGGCAAATTTTAGCTCTTCCTCACGAAGCAATAAGTCACAAATCAAACTGCTTGGTTTTCCTGTGAGGGGTAACTAAAACTAGCACAACATTTCTGAATTTCTAATGCAATTTGCCACATTTTTGTTTTAAAGCATTATTAAGTCTTGCTCTCGATTTGAAAGTAATTTTGATACAGCTTGTCATTGAATAGCGGAGCTAAGTAAAGGTATAAAGCCAGGGAAGTGTATATTTAAAAACAAAATAAGAATTAATTTCAAATCTTTGCTTTTTATACTAAAAGGCTAAATCGCGGCGGTAACACGCTGATATTAATCAGTGATTGAAAGCAATGTGGACGCTTCACCATGCTGGAGTTTAAAAGCTATTTTGCAATCAATTATTTATCAAGAAGTAACGTATTCAGCACTGGCGTTCGTTTAATAAAGAAAGCAGATGCTTCGAGTATCAAAAATGAAAAATTACAGTTATCTTGCCAGGTATCAAGATCTTGCTCATCAGAATCATTGACGTGAAGTTAAAATCAAGGTTTATTCAATTTTTTAAAGGATTAGAAGCAAAATGAAGTACAAGCCAAACTCTCGGATTTGAAAATTGAAAAGAAAAATAAATAGGGTAAATGCGCTTCTATCTATTAGCATCAATGGTAACGTTTTTGCCTCAAGGCACAAAAAAAATACTTTCTTCATACAATATTAGCCAAAACAGCTCATTGACTGTGATGCAAAAGTGTAATAAATGAATATTTATAAATACATCTTTTTATGGCGAGGGAAACTTGCTATTTTTATTGGGTTGAAGAAGATTGACATAGTGATGAAAAGTTGACGTCTTTTTGAACAAGGAAAGTGTACAACGATAATTAATCCATTTTAAATGCTCGACTTCGGGAATAATTTATTGATTAGAAGGCGTGCGTGATGCTTATGTCCCGGTTTACCTAGAAACTAAATTGTAATTTAGATCTGTCAGTAACTCTAACCCGAGTTTCGCAGGTTCAAATGCTAACGTTTTGTTTTCAGTGTTTACGTTAATAGCTTTGATAGAGAAGGAATATTGATAACGTTTTCAGAATTAAAAGACCTCAAAGCACGTCTGACAAAACACGATCAGCTTTCTTAGATCGGTGTAACACGCAGTAGCAGGAATGACCGCCCTTTTTTAACTGTTTATCTTAGAATGATGAAAGATAAATTGTTCGTAATGTTGTTTTTACTTTAGATTAATAAAACTATGAAATGCCTCAGCTAAATTGCTGATAAACGAAACTGTCTCATGTGAAAATTAAAGAACAACATACAGCGGAAAGCAGAAAATGTTATATATGGTGATTAATTTGAGTTGAATTAGATTCGGGGTTCTTATTTCTTAGCAAAACTGTTTATATCGATGTATATGAACAAACATAATATTGAGATATTTTTAATTTTGCGGCTCTATTCCATCTTTGTTTGGCAATATCGTGCCACAACTGGTATATCTTTTGGCCAGTAACCGGCGCCATGTATTAGATCGATAACTAAATACTCTCTCAAAATACAGAAACGATGTAACGTTTACTTTGGTTTGAATTTATATTTTGAAGGTGTAACTTGAAAGTACGATTGCTATGCAGTTGTCCAAATATAGATGAATGCTAAAACGAGGGTTTTCAGTATTTATGACAAGTCGAGAAAAGCCTGAAATTAAACGATACACGGCATTTCTCAAAAGGCGACTTGCCACAACAGATGTTTGAAAAATTCTGGCTTTGAACAAAAACTTGAACTGCTCGAAAGGAAAATATCATGATTATTACACGATAGCAACTTACTGCTTCATGAGAATTCACTTATTTCAGGGATTAATACAACAATAATTCCGATATCGACTTTGTATTAAAAGGACTAGAACGATAGAATTATTATTTTTTCTTCGCAACAATGTCTCAAAACGGCTGAATCTTTTTTTTTTTTACGATAATTATAGTAGTAATTCTATGGTTTCAACGGTTCGTAGATAGCATCATTTTAAGTAAAAACGAGGGAGTCATTTGGAAAAAAGATAAACCAGTCATCGAATTTCACCGAGAACGGGTGTTATTTTGTTTGGTCATTTCGCAGACAGTTCTAGCCTGTCAGCACGAGATTTTCGAATTAATTCATGAAACGTCGCCATAATTCCTAGCCTAGAAAAAAGAAACCGCGCAGTATGTTAAACACTCATTAATAACGGAATATATGATTATCATCCTTCTGAACGTTCTTTCATATACATCTTCAGTGTTAAAACAAGGCCCTTGATCGACTTACCCTGGCCAGCTTTGAAGATCGCTGATGTTCCAAGACGTTCCAAATCCTCGGTTTGTACTTTTGCCAGCAGGACTGCTCGCCTCCGAAATTTTCCGATACGATCTCGCCAAGTTCAGAACTGCAATCGTCATCGTCATCCGACATCTCCGCCGCTTCGAAAAACTTCAAGTTTTCTTGCGCCTCGCGGTGCTGTGTGTAATAAGTCCAGCAACATGGTTCCATCTGCTTCTCGTCGATGCCCCAAAACAAAAGCTCATCTTCGAATAGCGGTCCGCACACGTCGTGTGGACTGTGAAGCTTTCCCGTGCGGTAGTAATTTATAATGGCCGCGAATACGCCTGGATGTCGATCGAAGAAAAATTCGTTTCTTTCTGCATCGTAAAACTCCGCACTGTTATTTTCGTTTTCCGTGCACCAGGCAAGCCTTGTTCCAGGGAAGTTTCGGAGCGTGCTCCTAAAAGTTTCATGTCGAACACCACCGCAATTAATCACGATGCGGTCCCGTCTTGTAGGACTTGGAAGATTTTCTTCTCTTTCTTCTGACATCTTTCACTCAGTTTTCCACCGTGTTAACATAATGTTTCTCATTCGTCGTCTCCCCTGATAAAAATATAGACGACGATAGCTTTATTTGATAGGTTTCCACCGAGCGTTAAGTCATCCTTACCACAAAAAGCCACAGCACGGACCCAAACTCGGCCAAAACTAAACTTGAACTAACCCGTATGGTAATTTTTTGTACAAACACAGAGCGGCTTCTACGCCGTAAATTAAAATTTTCCTTGTTTTCGTTCGTGTTATCTATACCTGCTGTTGAAACTTTCTTTTTATTCGCATTTCGCCGTCGATCAGCCTTTCTTTCGCTGGTAAAGAAACTTCCCTTGTACGCTTCAGAGTGTAGCAGTGTTTGGTAATCGTTGCTGAGCGCAGTTCAGTTCGCTCACAGGATAGGTTAGTACAAGTAATTTGTGGGGCTGATATTACAAAGCTCACACATCCTGCTTTTCACCTGCACAGATATAAATATTCATGACTCCATTGGGCGATTGCCAATTAGAAACTTTAATAAAGGCACGCGCTGAACAATCTCCATTGAGTTATTTTATTAATACAAGACTCCCTTGTCATACTTTTTGTCAATTCTCAACCAATCGCCGTCCAGGATTCTGCGAATCTCGCATCAGTTTCAAAAAATCCTCACCTCTGAATGGCTAAAACTGAAATTAATGTCCGAAAAAGCGAAATGGTGTTATGTAAATTTGCTCTTAGAAACGGTCGCAATGGAAAATAAACAGCAAAGAGTAACAACAGAACAAGACGCGCGGTTGTCCATGGCTTAAAAAATAATTTATGATTCTGAAAGTTTTCATCCGAAAGAATAATCCGTAATCTTAGGGGCGGAAAGTGAACGTTCAAGGCCAGTAGCCATATTAACATTTTGTTTTTGATGATTCAAGCAATATAGCCACTTCGTTTTATCGCTCAAAATTTAACTCAAGTTGGTAAATGGTTTCTTCCGCTTATTTAACCGAAAACGACATGTATAGAAAACAAAAGGAGTAGATATGGCTTGTCAGCCGGATTTGTAGGGATATATTTTCTTGTGAAATCGGTTATCCCTTAGCTGTTTTGACGTCACTCAAGTCAATAAGGTATCTTGATGACAAAATTACTGCGCGTGAATATACATAAATTTATGTCTCTTTGTGTATTTTCTCAGTGAATCTCTTCTCAGCTTTGCATATAACTTTTATTTACTGCTTCAAGTTCAAAATATTGTCCACTGTTTCTGCTGAGAGCTGGTATCACGTTTAAATGTGAAAACACGATCGAAAAAGACCGGTGAAATTAGCAAAATAAAAATCCTTCATTTCTCGTCGCGGAAGGTGAAAATGGGTCTGAAATCGATCTATCGCGCAGACCTTGGCAGAATTCAGTTTCCTTGGCGACGTAAATTATTATTATTATTATTTTTTGGTTAATGTCTGATAGCTGTTCCTAAACAGACAAATTCAGGTTTCAAACACGCGATTGAATGACTTAAAATTTCATTTTTAAACACCCACCATTTACAGAATTCTTGCCTCGAGCGATGAAAGATCTGGTAATTGAATCCCACAGAGAATCCATTTCATGTATCGGGTTTCACTCTTACGTTGTTATTAACATTTTCATCATGAAGTGTTTGAAATCGTTTTCGAAGCCGGCCATCTAAGGTTTTCATCAATAGTTGTAACAAGACAAGTTTTTCGAATTCCGTGCAAAATTTTTGCGAGCATTTGGCCTACATTTCACTTCAGCTGAGTAGTTAAGTAATTTTTTCCCTAGAACAAGGCTTCAATTATCCGCATAACTGTTAGGACAAGAAAACGTTTTGTGTAAAAGCAGTTAAATTAATCTTGACTGAGGCACTCCTTGTTGTGTTACAGGTCAGTAGACTGAAACGGAAGCTAAGAAAAAAATTTATTACTAGAAATATTTTAATATATTTTTGGAATATTTCAATTTGTCTCGGAATACGTAGGTCTATAACAGGCTAGATCCCAGGCTATTTTAGGGTAGTTCTTTTCCTCGGTTGTTTTGAGCAACAGTTTAAGTAACTTTTAAATGAATTTCAATTCTTATTGTGCACGACTGAAGGATCATATTGATGAGGAAGCCTTGCTTAGATAAAGTGGTATTCGCAACCAAGCAGGAACGTTGCATTATCATTTCGATTTACTTTTACAAGAAATCTGTGAAACGCTGTCCATAATTAAGGCTATAGTTTAGAAACAGTGAGCTGTCCCCTCCCGGAAACAAACTAAAACCTGAATAGAAAAAAATAGCGAGTGACAATGTCTCCAGTTTTTTGCAAGACCTGTTTTTCTTTTTCGTTTTCAGTCGCCTCCTCGTGTAGTTGAGGTAAAGAGCGTTTTTGCTATCAACCAATAAATTTCAAAAAGGTGCACTGATATTTGAACAATTGAAATTTCGGTACCTGATCAAATTTGACAAATACACATTGATAGGGACGAGAATAACCCCTTTAATGTTCTTTAAAACTAATTTTTATCAATTTATGCCAGGTAACACACGTATTTTTTTTTAATTTAATTTTTAATCAACTCACGTAAACAGTAACAGGATGCTCTATCAGTAGTCCACATGCATTGTCTTAATTGAAAATATTATTCAAATCCAGCTACGGAATAATCACTGGTTATGGAATAATTTTTATTTCCTTTGTTCAAACGAAATATAACATTCGGAAAGCCAAGTTCTATCTTTGGAGAAAGGAATTTTTAGAGGACTCTGTGGTTTGGTTACCTTCGTATATTCGACTCACAGGAAACCCAAAAACATATGTTAAAAGTTTCAGTAATGTAGTTCGTCTTTGGTAACATATGGCTGTGACTAAGTCACGTCTAAATTGTTCACGATCTATAAAAAAAAAATTCAATTCGTTTTGTCATTAATCAAACGCCGATCAGATTGTGTTTTCGCAATTTAGATTCATTATTCATGGCAAGATTAACAATTTTATAATTATATATTTCTATGTACTTGGTAAAAACCTTTCCTTGTTTATATTGTTTGTCTTTGTAGAAACTGCCCTCTAAGATGGCAGAGAAGACTGTGTCAAGTTTTTTTTTCGGTCAGTCCTTTTAGTATTTACATAAGCCGTGTTTTTAATCTAATCAGACCAGGCTTTTCACATCTTCTATACGATTGGGAGAGAGGCTGGAAGCCGTCCCCACTCCTCTTCACTTAAAAACATTAATGCAGACAAACTAAAAAGCAAAAACTAAAACGTGCAAAAATCTTCCTCATAACGTAGGTAGCATAATATGATGACGTCATTTTTTGTACTAACAACGTCATGTTATCAAAACAGCCGCCATCTTGGATCTGTTATCTTAGATTTCTTTATTTTTCCAAAACGTCTAAATAACGCCACAATGCCTCGAAATTAATACAAATCAACAAAACAAGGATAAAACCCTAAAAAGTAAAACTAATTGCCTTAAAGCTAAATTTTGTAAATAAAAACAAAAAAAATGGAAAGAAATCTGACTCTCCTTACGTCATAACTTCAAGGAAACGGAATTTTAAGTTTCGCCTCTAAGCATACTTACTAGAAAGCTTTTCCAGTAATTTTTTCCGACACTGTTCAAAGTGCAGAATTGAAAAACCGTGCGAGCCATTTTGAAAGGCATAGAAATACTCCACTCTTTGTTACGTACAGTCAATCATTTTAAAACGTTATGGAAGCTTTTTAGCACTCACTGTTCCTTTGAGGCACTCATTATCATAACATATTACACTAGTGACAGTGTTGAGAAACAAACGAACGCACACACGCTGTGTTAAAATGATATTTGGCAAGTTTAGCTTTAGTGTGTTACTTAACGCTAATGGCTTTCTGAAAAAAACGATTTGTAATGGAAGTGACAGCTGGGAAACCATGTTTTCCACATCCATTAATTTCATTGTAAACGCTAAAGCTCGCAATAACGTCTCGAATAAGTCTTCAGAGTGAACGTTAATCCAAGAGAAAGAGAGTCACGGTCATCAGTTTGCTTCATTTCGTTTCGTTAGCTGACAGTTCTTTCTCATTGTATTTGCCATTTTCCCATAAGAACCTGCTGACATGCTATTTATTGTTTAAAAAATTTGCTAGAAATTAAAATATTATCCCTAATCGATAAAAGATCCACAAGATACACAAATTACTCGCGAAACAATTGTGTCGCTTTAAAATTGTGTTTGTGTTCTCCAGTCTGTGTTTGATTGTTAGGTTTGGCCGGAGTTATTGTGCTGTATTCTTGGGAAAGAAGCCGTCACAGTACCTTTCTCTACTGAGCTATAAGAATAGAAACAGGCGAATTGACTGCCGGGACTAAACCAACAATGGACTAACATCTCATCCGGGGGGGGGGGGTGGACGTAGACGCCGGGATAATATCGGCGGTTGCTCCATTGGTCCAATGATAAATTTACCATACGTTTTATCTCAGTTAAACTTGATTTTCAAATTCAAAATGTTAAATGCAAATCTCAATCACAGTATCTAAACGGATTTCCATTGTAATTTCCACAGCTAACTCTCTAGTTTGTCAGCATGGCGATCAAACAGTTTACAAACGTTACGCTTCAGATAAAAACCTAAAAAGATCAAGCGATCAGTCAGGGCATTTTTAACACATTTCGGGTAGAATATAATGTTATGGTCTTGAACACGATTACCAAAAAAAGCAATATATAGACCTCCCTCGTCTTGTTTCTTTAGGAGAGTGGGTTAGGGTTGTAGATAAGCTGTCATACAGGCTTACTGTCGACAGGCCTGATAACCCGTCATAAACATTTATCATCCTAGTCTGTTTGTTTTTGTAGAAAATTTTAGTGTTGTTTTTTTCTGGCAAGTACCAGCAAGACCTCATTATCGAAGGACATGAACGGTATCTCCTCTTTCCCAGCGGGCTTGTAATTTTGCTTTGCAAACTGGGGTTGTTTACCATTTTCCCAAAATATTCAGGAAATTTTGGTCAGAATGTAAATGGTAAGACACTAGTTTTGCCTTGACAAACCGTAAAATTTCATTCCGAAATAAACGAAATGTCTTGAAAAGTAGTCAAAATTATCGAACCGAAATATTCCAATAAAAGGTGTGCTTACCATTTTCAATTCTTTACCAGTTCCAGCCGCCATTTTGGAATTATGATCTGGTCGAACACATCCTAAGTATGTTCTTTAGGTAAATTGGGAGTTGTTAAGTGAATGGTAAATGCCCGATGCGGACGGAACTTACCAGCAGCGATTATCACTTTTGCACAAACGTTGATGAACCGGTTTCTTTTGCACAGAAACGGTAAATAACCTAGCTAATAAACGACTCGGCGCTTCAATGTTTGATGCAATCATATTAAGAAGGTTGTGCTATAATGAAGCTTGCTTAACTAACTTATTGAATTTTCTTTACACACTAACATAATTAGCGGTGTTTAGCGTTCGATTGCTACTCCGCGGATTTTCGAATTTCTGAGTACAAAACTCTTTTCTTCGTTTCAGTAAGACTTTACGGATTATGTATTCTCAAAATTAAAGAGGGCATTCATGAAAGTGGCCGAGTTCGTTCTAACTAGGTCACCTAGTAAAACTTATAGTTATGCCTTTAAATATACAGCCATAAACATTTACACCGAATTTAAGATTTCTTTTCAAAACATCGAGAAAATTTCATTCGTATATTACTTCTAACGTTTCTTAATCTGCAGTGTAAATTGTGCGTGCGCGATGGCACTTCTTTTGAAAACAAAGAAAATGTATTCGCTAATGACTCCTTTATGAATCCATTTTAAAAATAAAATAGAGCTCTTTGTGACGTTGTTATTAAATTATTTGGAAATGTATTTGTCGTATATCGGTAAGAATGGAAAGAAAATGGTTGCAAAGTATAGGAAACATTAAGACAATACCCCCCATTTTGAAAAGTTTTTTTTTTTATTTATTCCTCTCATACAGAACTGCAAAGACAATTTGGCGAATAAGGTTTAATTAAGGAAAAATTTCATTTTGCATTAGTCCTGGTGAGACGAGACAAAATAAAGATTCGGAAACACAGACTGGAAGGCATTTCTGACGTGAGCTTCCTAATGGACTCTAATTGTATCAATTAGATAGCTTTTCTGTCATTAGATGAAATTTTCATTAACTAAAAAATTAGGATTTCCTTTGACGTAGTTAGATGCAAAAATCAATTTTGTGTTGATTTCGAACCCTAAAGATGATACAAAAGGCAAATGATTTCAGTAAATTTAGTTCTTAGCAGCTCGTTGGTTGCTAGCCTTTTTCAAATTAACTGACGTTCTTTCAGTGAAAAGTATTAAATCTGTAATATTTTAAAGTATATCTAGATAACATTAGCATTAGCCACCTTGCAGTCCACTCAGTGATAAATATAAAGGTTTTTTTGGCATCGATCATAGAATTTTTGTAGAAGGATATTTTTTGGCAATGTTTCTTCGCACCGTTTCGATAGCCTTTCGCAACTGATTAAACTATCGTTGCTGTTAAAGAACAGTATTGGATTGGGTAAGCATAACTTGGACTAAGGTTGCAATCAATAAATATCTGCCCATATTTGTTTTAATTAGCCTTAGTGCACACCTTACCATTTTGATAGGCAGTCTGCAGAAAAAAACAGTTGATAATTTTCTCTAGATAAATCGTCAGAACTTTACTTTAAAATGGTTAATACTGACATCGTTTTGGCATTTTCTTCCATTGATTCCAAATGTCCCAAGAACCATGAAATGTGTACGTGGATAGAGGAATTAGGTTGCTTACTTTTGGTGGTATTGATAGTTATGAATTCGTTGGATCTATCATGATCACATGTTGAACTGTGTGAGCTGTCGTTTTAAAAAAATCAAAACCGCCACTTACTGAATCTGTCTACATGATATTGCAGACAGATCTTAAGAGAGGACAGCAGATATCACATCTTAAAACATCAAGCTCAATATGTTAAAGGTCTTTACACAAGATCTGCGCCATGGTTACAAGGTACAAAACACACTAAATAGGTTGTGCAGTGGACAG
>OMLO01005707.1_pt1 | contig 10467 bp, 6 predicted proteins | sample 1674811 | NCBI WGS metagenome assembly OMLO01 (sample SAMN06265003, study PRJEB25207) | coral metagenome | isolation source: Coral host | place: Mexico:La Bocana,Puerto Morelos, Mexico | collected 2008-11-13
GTCCCTTGACTGGGATTTTTGGGAATGGGTGACGGTTCTGTTAGGTTTTTTTTTATCCAAAAAAAGGCTCAACAATTTTGACATCTTCTTCAGTTATTGATTTTATGTGAGTTCAACAGTGTTGTCTTTTTTTTCCTCATGGTTCTTGATGGTCATGTTAAAACTCTATGATTCACCATGGGTCCTTTCCTTCTGGACATGTGTTTGTACAGCTTTAACACTTATGTAATATACATCTTCACATCAACCGACAAATTGCTACCTGGAGTGCCAGTTCCGATAGCGAGAGGTGTTTCCCCTTTCTTTTGGGATTAGATGCTTTTCCCCAAAAAAGAGATCAAGTTCTTCACAAAAACTCCACAAGAAGTCGTTTTGTTGCCAATTTTTGAGAAGTCAAAACTGTAAAACCTAAGAAAATCCGTTGAAGTTTTTACCAAGGTCCTATGGATATCCGCTCCTCCAAATACATGGAACTCCAGTAGCCAATGCTGTTGCGTAGCTTGGCTGGATTGGATCTACCCCCCACCCAGGATTCCAGTGGCAAATGAAGGTTTAGTTTGGGATTCACTACAAAAAATGTAAGAATGTAAGAATCCTGGTGCGGACTGTTATGGGTGAGGGGTTAGTTCTAAATGATATTATACAATCCATGCTTAAGCTGCAGAGGATGGGAACGGGTTAAAGATTCCTACACAGTTTAAACATGTTTAAACCTTGTTTTGTTTCTGCCGGCGAGAATCTGGTGATTGGTTAAAAGACTTGGTGTTTGGCTGCGATTGAGAAATACCCATTGGTATCTTAACACGAAATTAGAGATATCAAAAATGCTTCGGAACACTCCCCAAAAATCTATCCTCAGAACGCTGTGACTCTTGAGTCTAGCAAACGGATCCCTGGCGGAGGGTCCTGAAAGGCGGTACGGATCCCTGAAAGCTGAGGAGTTATCTTGCTCAAGAAGCGCTGTGGATGAATGGCAGCTTCAAATGACCTCCGTTTTGTTGGAAAAAATTAGCGGCCTGTGCCAAACCAAACGCTTGGAAGCAGAAAATCTCGTGCATGGAAGATTCTTGATGCAGTGGATTTGTTGTGGAATCAGATCATATGGCAATAAATTGAGGGAATGTCAACTTTTACTTGCCTGGCGTTCGACGTGTACAGTGTACAGTAATCTGGAATATGATCAAGAAATATAGTATGTTTTTTTTACAGCTTCCATGTGAAACTTACGCCTTGTAATACTTCACTTTATCATCTTCATCCTAAGCCCATGGGAAGCACGGCCAGGCGTGCTCGAGATGACAATGCAGTAGGGTGGACCTAGTGGGTGTAAATGGCGTTTGGAATTCGAAGATCAGCAGCGGAAGACTTGGAGGACATACTACTGATTGAATATACCCACTTCTCCAGCATAAGTACGCCATTGATTGGTTGAGCTCGAATCCAATGAACAGATGACGATGGCGATTTAAAATTATTAGACTTTCAAGATGGACTTTACAAATGATGAAATGTGACATAGATTTTGTGTCCCCTGATTTGGAGCTCTAGACATATGCCATATGATTTCATATCCCAATTGTTCGAGTATTGCTGTTGAACTATAAATTCCATGCTGAGGTGCGAAGGGAATTGGAGATGCTGGAAGAGAAGATGATGAGACAAGTCTTACGCTTGCAGGCTGAGTCAAAACGTGTCAAAAACAGATCTGCTTGTAAAGGGATGTTTCAAAAAAGACACGTAAAAGGGATGCGTGTTTGTTTTTGTTTTCTCTAACGACCGTTCGTACAACAGATTCAGCCCCCTTTGGTACGCCGAACACGGCGCCGGACATTCAAATTCTTGTACCTGGACAGCCGGCCCTCGGCTCAGGAGCAAAGTGAACGATTTATGGACATCATGATGCATCCCTTGGAAGCCAAGGTTTGGTGTAAAAAGGTGTTTTGTGTGCGCCAAGGATGTGTGTAAGTTTAGTAGTTGAAGATAGAGTCACCTTGTATGGTGGGATTTTTCCAATACTTTGTCTACGGGCAGTTATGCTATAACATGTTATGTCTTTTGTCGTCGACTCATATTATCCCAAAATGTTGCATTGTTAATCAGCAATACCTTGGGAGAAGCTGGGTGATGTAGGACATCCACATGCAATTTGGAAACATTCCCCAAATTGACGTTTGGGGTACTTTGGAAGGACAGCAACCTGCAGCAGTCCAACAGGGATCCCAACCGCAAATCAAATCCTGTAGGTGGCAGCATTGGAAGGACGTCAGCCGGTGATTGATTGCAGTATAGCGGAGTGCCTTGGATATTGGAAAAAGGTGGGATTGATTCGTGTTTGGGTTTCTTGGATTACTTCGTAGGCAGGTTCAAATTTATGGTTGGTGAAAAATGGTGAAAATAACATTTGGAAGAGGCAAGAAATGAGAATCCACGTGTAGCAAGAAGCTGGTTTGACCGTTTGACCTTGACTTTGTTATCACCTGTTTGGTTGGATCGGTAGGAAGGGGATGGCTACTTATCAGGATTTGTGTGATCACATGTTGTCGTATGCCATTTTGGCTACAAGGATTTTGGGTGTTCACCCTAAGGAATTTTTGATCTTTGGATTTGATCTTGGTCTTTTCCCTTAGGGGCCTGGGAGATCTTTTCATCCATCGATCATGTCTTCATCCAACAAAGTTCCTCAAGCCATGGCTAATCAGCAAAGGATGCTTCAATCCAGGTTTCCTCCAGCCAGAGCTCGTGATAGTCGTGATGAGGACGTTCGTTCTGAGTCGTCTTGGTCAGCAGTCACTGCAGCAGGGTCTGAAGCTGGAGAGACAGTGGTTGGTGATGCCGCTCAGGTTGGATCACCCTTGGATCCAATTGGTGAAGAAAATCAATATGTGGCTCCACCTACTCCCACAGTGAATCCTCTTGGTCAACCTGTGCCACCTAGCTCAGCACCTGTGAATCAGGCAGCTAGGAATTTGGTTGATCATGCCAATGAGCCCCCAGCAGCAAGGCGCCTTCGTCGTCAACAGGAGCAAGCTCAGAGAAGGGGGAGGCGAGGGATCCGCTATGGACAAATGGGAGCACACAATGCCTGCAATGCTCAATTGCCAGGGCACATCAGGCAAGTTGGATCCAAGGAAGGAGAAAGATCAGTGCTTGTGCTGGACAGCCGGGATCATCGGCTTCAGAGTCCTTTTCAAGGTTGGCTGCTCGATGAGATCCTCACCAATGCCAATGCCAGGCTCAACGTGGTTTCAGATCTCAGCGGAGTGCGGCCTCCAACAACAGGTTATCACTGCAACCTGTTCATGATCAAGGCCTTGGACAATTTCAAGTTGGTGGTGGCTGCCACCATGACCTCGTACGGATCCGTGCCTTGTGGAAGGTGGGATCACCACACAGCAGGGGTCATGTCACATGTGGCATTCCAACCCTTTCGGTGGCCACTGATGACGGACGAGTCTCCTACGTGGGTAGACCTGAAGGTCAAATTGGAGGGGGATCTCCTCATTCATCTTGAATTGAGGGGGTATCGTTCTGATCATGACATGTCAGTGCAGATCTGTCATGTTGCAGACTCCCTTCTTTGGTCGCTCGAGGAGAAGCCGTTCATCCCCACTTTCGTGGTCACAGTTTTTCAAGGTTGGCGTGTGATCTCCACGTCCTGGGAAGTTGGTGGTCGCCTATATGCTCTGTCGGAAGGTGGAGTGGTGGTAGCTCTCGACTACCCTTTGTGCCATGTGGAGCTCAGGCTGGTCGCTGCGTCTTCACCTGATGCTTTTGGGCTGGATGCTGATCGGCTGGAGTTTCGGTACTACAGTGGATCCGACAGATTGAATGTGGCATGCAGCACCTGCTCGGTGCCTCCAACATGGTTGGTGGTCAGCCGAGTTTCTGGGCCCACTCTGATCAAGAATGCGCAGTGGTGCCGTGATCACTACGCGAGGATTGAGAGTCCCGATCAGAATCTTCATCTATCGCAGTTGGCTTCTGTCCATGCTCACTGGACAGTCAGTGTGGAGGCTGCTGAAGAGGAAGAGACGGGTCCGAGAATTTCAGCGGTCGCTGTGGAGTCGAATCCGAAGAACATGCATTTGATTTCAGAGGCTCCTCTCTTCCGCAAGGACAAGGTGATCGTGGCTCGGGAAGCTTTGGCTGTTCAGGCCCATGATGCAAAGGAGGAGATCAAGTCGGCAGTTCTCCCGCCTATTGCAGGGGGGCCTGCTGTTCAGCCTGCGGGGCCTGCGGCTGTTCAGATGAAAGCTCTCACGGGAGCAACACGATCGCATGAGGCTCCTTTGACACCTGTGATCGAGGGGGGGGTCTCATTGACTGAGCCGGGTGTGGCTCCTACACCTGGTGACATCCAGGTAGGATCCTTGGCGCCTTCAAGGAGATCTTTGGAGCAGAGGCGATCAGAGGCCTTGGACCAGTCGGCCATGACTCCTGCCACGTTCGTGGATCGAGTGGGTGGAAGCTTTGGGGCTTCGAGTGGTGCGTCTCCTGGCACTACGGAGGCCACTGACCTGCTCGAGTCAGTCAACATTGGTGGAGTCCAGATCGAGTTTGTAGGAGGCTCGTTGGATGGTTCAAGTGAGGGTGCTCAGCCAGGGACCAATGTCGTTCAAGCCGCCAAACTTTTCAGGCTGAAAGACAGGATCCTGAGCAGAGCGCTCTCATTTTTGAGATTTCTCTATTTGTAGGGACGTGGAAATCGGCCCACACAAGTTCAAGATTGGGCCCTTCGATCGAAGTGAAAAAGTAAGGAGTTGCAGGCAGCCTTCGCGTGCTTGCTCTCTCATCACGTTTCTTTTTCAAGGTCTAGTCGTTTTCACGCATAGGCTTGCATGTCACTTATGACTCTTTTGTGGGATCCCACGTTTTCTTTCTTCCTCGTTTATCGAATTGTTTTCACTGCAGGTTCGCATACTCAGAGGGAGGGTTGTGGGATCTCAGAGTCGATCGATCGATCGGGACAGCTGTTCGCAACAAGAGCTGGATGATCATGTTCGGCATTGTGAGCTTACTGGCGAGACCTGATCATAACAGAGTCGATCGATGTCTGTGTATCAAGATTTTTATTTTTCATGATGATCAAGATTGGTCCAACCGTTTTCACATGTTCCATGTTCAGTTGACACGTGGTGTTTGTGCTTTTCAGTGAACCATGGCTCAAAGTGATCGTTGGACGTTGAAGGTCCTTTCTTTCCCAGTTTTCCACGATGCGTTCGCTAAGGCAGTTTTGGCCTCGCCTCTGGCGGATCCAGCCTTTGTGATCGCTCTGGATGCTGACTCGGCCGTCGATTTCTTGTGCAAGATGTCGGGATTGGGAGAGGCTCTGGATCCTAGTGTGTTTGATGTTTTGATGGGAAATTCTTTCTTGCTGGAACAGTTCTGGTCGTTGATCATTTCTTCTGAGAAAGCTTTCTTGAGTTCTACTGCCACCCAGCTCGGATTTGGACAGTGTCAGAACAGTGCCCCTCTGGTTGTAGATTCCCCGATCGATAAGTTGAGGAAAGAGGCTGCGATCAAGGCACTGGTGTCCAAACCAATGGGTGAATGTAAGAAGCTCAAGGTTGATCAACCTGACCCGTCCAATACGCCGTTGCTGGATAAGGAACAGGCGGAGCGTTCAAAATGGGCAGCAAGATTGGAAGCCATCGGTCGAAGAGCAGGTAGCGAGTCGAAGCTTCTCACTGTTCAGGATCAATCGGATGAGCTATCGTCTCTGGAAATGACCAAGCTTAGAAACCTTGTTCTCCTCTCCGGAGCTCCAAGGACGATGGCTGTACATGTTCGGTCGTTTGAGAAGTTCGAACAGTGGTCGGCTTGCAACTTTTCTGAGCTGTATCCATTGACGATCGATCGTGTGCTGAAGTACTGCATCCACTTAGATCAGAGTGAGTGCGGCCCTTCAGTGATCCCTGCTTTTAAGATTTCGCTCAAGTGGGTGGCCTCTCGTTTGGCGATCGATCTTCCTGATCTTGATGACAGAAGACTCAGGTCCATTCAAGAGTCAGTGGTGGTCAATCGTGCGAAGGCACTTCGTGAAGCCAAACCATTTCCGATCGATTCCATTGGACCCATGGAAGAGTTTGTGTGCTCAGATCAGCATGAGGATGAAGCTAGGATCTTCGTGTGGTGGATCCTCTGCATGATCTTTGCCTCTCTCAGGTTCGACGACGCTGTTCATGTGAAGCCTGCAGACCTTCAGTTGAAGGACGAAGGTGTGTTTGGCATCGCGTGGCAAACAAAAGTCGATCGACGAAGGAGAGGGACCAGGTTTGTGGTTCCCTCAGTTGGCTTTCGCAAACAAGAGTGGCTTGAAGTGGGGTGGGACCTTTTTCAGAGCGTCCTGCCTGGTGACAGGGACTATTGGATCCCGGAACTTAACACAAGATCTTCCTTTCTTGAGAGACCCCCAACCTATCTGCGATCTGTTCAGTGGATGAGATGCTTAGCCGCTCGTGCACTGCGCTTTGATGGAGATCTAGATGCGTGGAAGAAGGCGGTCGCCTCCGAAGCGCTGCAGAGTTTGACGGCGCACTCTTGCAGGGTGACGCTGTTGGACGCAGCAGTGCACGCTGGTCGTTCGACAGAGGAGATCGGACTCCAAGCGAATTGGAAGAATCCGGGTCCCTTGGTGTTGAAGTACACCCGTGATCGTTCGTCAGTCCCTGCCACTATGATCAAGCAGTTAGTGCAAGAGCTTGCTCAAGAGAAACATCCTGTCGTAGAAGACGAGGACACCGTGCTAGATGACGTTCAAGACACGGATCTGGCAGGTGTAGAGTTTTTCATCAAAGCTCAGACAAGAGGTAGTTCTTATGATTATAAGTATCATGCAGTCTCGTTCGAGGATGGTACGTTGACAGCATGTAAAAAGTTTGTCATTGATGAGTGCACCTCAGTAGGGAACCTTTTGCCGGATCTCTCTATTTTCTGTAAAGGGTGCGCTCGTCAGAGGCAAGATATTTGCCGCTCTTTCAAGACTGGCTGAGAAGGGATCCAGCTGTCCAAAAACTGAGGGTCTGTTTCCAGCTGATTCAAGGGATCCTTTTTGTTCATTTCATCAGCTGTCCCGATCGATCGAAGGAACTTCGGGCGCGGCAGTCTTTCGGCTCAGCACCGTAGTACCACTCGTAAGTGATCATGGTCGATCGCACTATCTATCCCGATGGAAAGGCGCCAGACCTGGCTCTTCGCCAAGTGTTTGGTCGACAAAGGCTCCCAGAACCAATGTGTCTTCTCATGGCAGAGATTGGTCTCTCGACAGTGGAGACATTCGCTATGCTAGGAGACACTATCGCTGGGGTCAAAACCACTATGAAAACACTGATCAATGATGATACAAAGCTTGGTGCCAATGAAGCGGCACAAGAGTTATCACTCACCTCGTTGGCTGCAGTTTGGAAGACGTGCAGTTCTTTGCAAGAGCATTTCGCCGCTCGGCGTGCCAAAATGGAAGAAGATCCTACTAAGGTGCCCGAGATTCCGGGAGATGATCATGCGGAGTTCAGGGAGCAGTTCGTGGGGAAACATCCCGACGTGCTCTTGCCACCCCATCGTGAACCTCATCGTAAACTGGTAGAGCGGATCCAGCGTGATTTCCTGGTTCATGGTGCGGTGCCTTTTTATCAAGTCGGAGAGTTTAGGACCCGCAGTGAACAGATCGTGCAGAAGTCTGGGATCTCCAAGACAGCAGATGACTTGATCAAAGTCGTTGCAGTTGATCAGCCAGTTCAAGCGGCCAGTGAAGCTCAAGTACTGGACAAGCTGCATGCTTTCTTTGTAGCGCTCGAGTACCTCAACATCTGTGAGTTCACGGTCGCTGCTGGTCCTCTCAAGTATCTCTCTGAGTTGGAAGAGTGGCGTCACGAGAATCGTGGCCTTGCCCTTTTGCTCACTGTGGACACCCTGATCAGAAAGAAAGTTCACAGATTGAATCATGATCGACGCAAGGAGTTCTCTACCTTCTCGAAGGCGCTTGTGGAGGTGCTCACCAATCACAAGCAGATCTGGAATGATGCTCGTTCGAGTGCGGAGTTGGACAAGTTCAAGCAGGCAGGACATCAAGATCCTGCCACTCCTGTTAGGTCAGCAAAACGCAGTCGATCGCTCAGTGACAATGACGAATCCCCAACAAAGCCATCGCCTAAGAAGAACAGGAACAAAGCTCGGAGAGAACGCCAGAAAGCTTTGCTCGCCAAGGCCAAGGCCGCTATGTCGAGCTCTCCTGCCAAGAAGCCCACTCGTGATGACAGGATCCCTGAGAAAGAGTGGAAAGTGATCACAGGGTTCAAGTATTCAGGCAAGCGAAGATGCCCGTTCTTCAATAGCTCGCTCGGGTGCCGCTTTGGTGATGGATGTCGCAATGCTCATGCCTGCGTTGAGTGTGGGGCTTCCCACCCTTATCATGGCAATCATTGAGCTCCTTTGGAGCAACCTCCTGGCTGTTGGCTCTCGCCAGAAGGCAAAAAGTTTTGTGAGCCAATCGGCACGAATGAAGCCAAGGATTCTCCTAGGCCGACAGTGCCTGTTCAGGCTCCTGTTTGGAAGTCGTGGTCTGACGTGCCATCAGATGTTCACGAGGTGGCCAAGTGGGGCCCCTGGTGCGTGGAGATTTTCTCTGGAACCGCTCGTTTGACTAGAGCTTTTCAAGCAGTGGGTTTGCTTTGCCTCCCACCGATTGACATCACTGTGTGTGAGATGGTCCCTCAACCTTTTGACGTGGTGGATGTCGATCGATGGGCTTTCTTCATGCAGCTGGTCTACATGGGGGCGATCTGTTATGCTCACTTTGGCACCCCATGCAATACTTTTTCAGCTGCTCGCAAAGATGATGGAGGACCTCCTCCATTGCGTTCTTTCGACTGGCCTGATGGGCTCCCACACCTTGCTGGAGACCTTTTCATCGCAGTGTTTCAGGGTAACTTGTTCAGAGATCGCACCATCGAGGCTTGTTTGATTTTGTCACTTTTGGGTTTTGATTTCTTAATCGAAAACCCGCTGGGGAGTCTGATTTGGGCTACTCCTTCTTTTAAATCTTTCATGGTTGCTACACGTGCTTTTTCAGTTGATTTTGATCAATGTGCTTTTGGTGCACCTTCCATGAAACCAACAAGAGTGGTGGGATCCCACCAAAGTTTGACGACAGCTCTGTTCAGAAAGTGTCCTGGACGCAGTCGCTCTCACCGACACGTTGTACTGAAAGGGAAAGTTTTCAGCCAACAATTTGGTCGGGTGGTTTTTCGTACAAAACTTGCACAAGTGTATCCACACGCAATGTGCGAAGCAATGGCTGGTGCAGTTCGCCAGTTGCTACAGGATCCTTTACAACATCTGGTTTCGTCGTTTGGGTTGGTCAATCCTAAAGGTGATCGCAAAAGGCCTCTCGGTACTGCGGTAAAGTGGGAGGTGCATCGACAGCGAAATACTGCGTTAGCCGCGGTCGCCTCGGGGTATCAGCTCAAAAGAGGGGCTCTCAAGCCGTTGCTGGACATCGAGTGCGAGCCAGGTGAAGCTGTTCGCTGGGCGATGCAGATTCCACATCCGTTTTCAGTCTCAGAGTCCTTGTGTGATCACCTTTCGGCTGCGATCATGGAAGTCTCAGAACACCCGCAACAGGCGATCGCATTTCGGAAAGCTATGTTGGTTCAGTGGCAACAACGCGCTCAAGAGTGTCTTCTCCGAACTGATCAGCTACTCCTTCAGATTCCTGATGCTTCCCTCAGGCATCTGTTGCGTGGAGTGCCGGATGGTCATCCTGCACAACTGGGTCTCACGTGCAACGTGGAGCTCTATCGCGCTATGCTGCAAGAGATCTCTTCAGTTGATCAATCTCTACCTGACTCTTTGCTCAGTGGTTTTCCTATTGTTGGTCCCATCGAGCTTTCTCATTATGGGGACCATATGAGAAGCCTCAGAACATTGTGTCGCTCGACACTCTGAAAGAAAGGGCCTGGGAGCTCAGGAGGAAGATCATCAAGAGAGTGCACAAGGGATCCCTATGTCCGAGAATCTTCGAAAAATCTGGGAGGCCACTATCGAGGACGTGGAGGATGGCTCGTCCATGGGGCCTTTCGGCAGTGAAGATGAGGTCAGTAGTTTTCTGGGCTGTGAGGATTGGATCCCAACTCAGCGGTTCGAAGTGGTTCAAAAGAACAAAGTGAGGGGTTGTGACAGCGCAACCACCAACTTGATCAATCAAGCAACAGTGATCACAGAGAAGCTGCAGTTGCCCTCGACGGACACGAACGTGGCGGCCGTTAGATCTCTAAGGTCTGCGGCTCCTATGCAACCGCTCGGTGGCTGGGTCCTTGATGAGAAGAAAGCCTACAGGCAAGTTCCTATCAATCCTGATCACAGGAAATACAGCGTGATCACCATGAAAAACCCTGATTCAGGGTCACCTTCTTTCTTTGTGATGGTGGGCCATTCGTTCGGATTGGTCTCAGCAGTCTACAATTACAATCG
>OMLO01005708.1_pt1 | contig 10465 bp, 9 predicted proteins | sample 1674811 | NCBI WGS metagenome assembly OMLO01 (sample SAMN06265003, study PRJEB25207) | coral metagenome | isolation source: Coral host | place: Mexico:La Bocana,Puerto Morelos, Mexico | collected 2008-11-13
GAGAAAGTTAGGGTCCGTGCTGCACGATTTTGGAGCTTTTGAAGTTTGTCAGCCAATTTCATGCTACAGTTTCCCCAAGCAAGAGAACCAGGTGGAAAAGATTGCCTTCGCCATGACAGCAATAATCCTGAACATCGTAAGCATTCCTGTGACGATCGAATATCGTGATGAATGTGCTGCTGATAATGGCGGTGAAGACAAGACCTAGATTGTAAAGTGAATATAACATTTTGGTGGCCTGTTTGGCTGGAACAGACCTGTTAGTAGGAGCCGCTCCACGGCCAAGTTACATCGTGGGGCAGATATGTTATAAAATGTTTGTCTCCCGTCGGAATACTGCTCATACCATAAGGCGGCCCATCTGATGTTTTTAATTCCTATTTTGCTTCTCCGTTACATCTCACAAATATTAGTTCAAGTATTAGTTCAAGACTATAGGATAAAATGATTCGAAAGACATGCAAGAAGCTGCTTAGAATGATTGAAGCGCACAACTTAACGAGGAGTAAGAATTTTTTTAATTATTGGAAATTACTGACGTGTGATATCGATAATCCCAAAAGTGATACTATTAAAACAACAGAATATGATCTGGATCATAATCTCTTGATTAAAGATATTAATAACATAATGTCGAAATAAATTTCGCTGGAAATTGATTTAGAGTGTTTTCAGTTTCTCTGCAGGAGAGCAATAAACTTAAAAATATGGCAAGTTATACTCAGTGTTTAACAACAATTCAGCTTTTTTGTTTTCAGTTTCAGACGACGTAAATATAATTACAAATTCTGCACTATGAATGAAAGGTTTCTCTAAATACGAATTAAAATAAAAATAGCTAACTTTTAAGGAGAATAATAATATAAAAAAAGATTAAGTGCATATCAATTACCCATCAATAAATCAACAGCAAACTGAAAAGCAAGCGCCATTGAAGGCGTGAAAGATTTAACGCATATCTAAACTTCGTAAAGGTTCTTTCTGTAAAAAAATTACTTTAAAATTAATATATTCATGATCTGAGAGTACTAAATTTGAAAGAGCGGTCAGCTTACTTTTGCATTTGAAAATAAAAATTTGAAAATTCCTTGTGTTAATGTTATTTATCCCGAGTCATTCGGACTTTTAATCAGTCGCCGACAGCTGCCGCTTTTGATGAACAAGCGCAAAACGAAAATTATATTTTAACCAGAGCTCCGATTACGAATAATAATCATCAACATCTGTTTCAGTGTTTTGATTGTGCCTCAGCGTTTATAACTCATGCCAAGAAATAGTACTTCCCTCAAAGATATATCTTACAAACTTTTCACTCGTAATTTGCGAAATGGTGTTTGTTATTTAAAAACTGCATATATTTATTAACATCCTTGGCGAATTGTTACGTTCCACTTTTGAGAAAGATGCCTTTGCTTTTTGAAATAATCCTTCCAGATTCCTTGCGAAATGTCACTCAGTCATACTTGGTAGATTATCGCTTGATGACGTGGTACCTGAATGAACTTTTTTGTGGTCACGGTTCATTGTTTCCATTCTAATTAATTTCGTATATAGACTGGTATCTAGCTAGGTAGGCATATTCATAAAGAACATTTCGTGTCGTGTTGAAAGAGAACCACAAGCTAAACATCCACTGAAAACTCTCGCCATGAACGTAACTGAATCTAAAGCGGAATCATCATGTGCCATGAACGAGATGGTTTGGAAGTAAGAATACCTGGGGGAAAAAATAGCCTTCGCCGTGACAGCCATAATCTTGAACATCCTAAGCTTTCCTGTGACGATCGTGATGAATGTGCTGGTGATAGTGGCAGTGAAGACAAGACCCAGATTGCAAAGTAACTATAACATCTTGCTGGCATGTTTGGCTGGAACAGACCTGTTAGTAGGAGCCGCTTCACAGCCAAGTTACATCGTGGGGCAGATTTATGTCATAAAAGGAATATCTCTGTCGGAATACTGCAGATACCACAAGCTGACCAATCTTCTGGTCTTATGTCCTATTTTTGCATCCGTGTTACATCTGTCACTAATTAGTATCGAACGATTTGTAGCTATGAAGTATACTTTTCGTTACATAACAATTGTTACAGGGCTTCGCTTAAAGATAGCCGTTGTTAGTTCCTGGGTGTTCGCATTTTGCCCAGCTATTCTGCGAAGTCTTTCTGAAAAGTTGGAATTTATTTCCTCGGTCGTAGCTGTAATGGTTTTATTTCTCAACATTTTGTTAATACTTTTCTGTCATTTATCGGTTTACTTTGTAACCCGTCGTCACGAGAAACAAATTAAATGTGAACAAGTTTCACCACAAGCTGCTGCAGACTTCGCAAAGGAGAAAAAAGCTCTGAAAACTACCAGGATAATTATAATGGCTTTGCTTGTATGTCTTTTTCCCCTGTTTATGTATGTTTTTCTTTGGTTCGCCTTTTCTAAGAGTAGTAGTTATACTGGGAACGTAATAATTTTGTCTCATCCAGTTTTCATCTGGTTGTCATCGCTGAATTCTCTGAGCAATCCGATGATATACGGCTATAGAAATAAGATGTTTCGAAAGACATGCAAGGAGCTGCTTAGAATGAACTGCACGATCGAACTTTAACGAGGAGTAAGGACTTTATTAAAAGAAAAACATTACTGTGGTGTAATATCGATAATGCCGGAATTGCTAATGGTACTGTTATTATTGTTGAAATGAACTTCCTTGGAAAGTAATTTAGGGTGTTGTCAGTTTCATTGAAGGAGAGAAATAAACTTAAAACATCCCTGCGATTTATTGTTTAGCAACAATGGCTGGTTTACAGTGTCACGCCATCAAAAATGAAAATCGTAACCATTCAATAAATTAAGTCAAGAAGCTGAGATATGAAAGATGATTGATATATAAATAACCTCGCCAAGTTTTACGTCTATAAGGTTTTCCATGCGCGCGTTATTCGGAAAAGTGTTTCACTCAAATTTATTGAGCTTTGTATGGTGTCGCCATGTTTGTACCCCTCGGAGGGACGCAAACATGGCGGCCGTAAAGTAACAGAAACAGAAACATTTGTCATCTGTCTGAGTTTTGCCATTGAAACGAAACGTTATTACTCTAAAGCTCTGATACATTGAAATTAATACTTTGTCTAGAGCAAGAACTGCTTAGTTAGTAAAAACTTGAGCAATAACTCATCTTTTGACTTACTCGACAGCTTTATAGAGCTGCCATTTTAATGTCACGCAACGCATAAACTTGGAAATTCCGACGTGCTCCATTACATAATGAGTAACCCTGTCGTTGCGAAACGTCAAGTTATTAGAGGGTCTTATATTTGGTCGTCGATAAAACCAGGAACATGGAACATTCCGGAACATTCCGGAACATCCCGGGACATCCCGGAACATCCCGGAACATAATCAGTTCGCTCGATTCCCTAAACTCGGACTGCCGGTCATTTAATAATTTGAAAACAATGACCGCTCTAAAGAAACCGAGGTCTTGCTCTCTGAGCCGAGGGTAAACCAAGCGTTAGACTTGCAATCTATACAGCTCTTCTGGACCGCTTGGCAGTAGTTAATCGACATATGATAGTTCGAATTGGATGGGTTCCTTCGGTTCCTTAAATTAAAGTAAATATGGAACTGCCAGTAATTTAGTGATTTTAAAAGCTCGACCGGCTGCAGGAGTTTAGCCACAGCAAAGATTTTAATCGCATTTTATAATAAGATCATAAAATGATAAAATTTATGTGGTTTCAGCATTGCCGCTTCCAAATTGTTGGTCTTTTCAGTCTTTGAAAATTTAATTTTACATATTTTTCTCATAATTATCATAATTATTCGATGTTCCGGGATGTTCCGGGATGCTCCGGGATGTTCCGGAATATTCCGGAATGTTCCATGTTCCTGGTTTTATCGACGACCCTTATATTTGATGAAACTAAAACTTCACAAGGATTGGTAATTTCTTATTTTGGAAATTGATGACGTCACATAAAAACAAGCAAATCAGTGTCTTTTTGTTACAGTACTGCAGTTAAAAGCACAATATTTTATCTTTTGCAATAGAAATTAATTTCCTTGTCGAATTTATGTTCTTCTGAATCACTCGGATATATAGTAAATCAGTCGATAACATCTGGTTGTTTCAATAAAGAAGCGCAGGACAAAATCTATGTTTAACGTAAGTTTTGATGAAGAATATTAATTATTTACATTTTTTCAGTGGTGTGATTGTATTTCAGTGCTTACCTCAGGATAGTTAACAAAATTTAAATTCGTAGTTTGCAAAATGTTGGTTGTCACTTTGAGAAAAATTACTTAATATTTTTTGGCGAAATATATTACTTATCGTACTTTGCATTTTGAGAAAGATTGATTTTTGCTTTGTGAAAAGATCCTTCGAGGTTCTTTCCGAAATAATACTTTACTAGTTTACTTTGCCAAATTTCAATTTATATTCTGAGAATCATCGCATAATGACCTTTTACCTGAATGAACGGTTTGTGGTGTTTATTGTTTTCGTTTTAATTAACTTAGTATTTAGACTGTGATCTTTTTATGAATATTTCATAAAAGTACATTTCGTGTCAGGTTAAAAAAAAAAGAAAAAAAACCGCAAGCTGAACTTCCACTGAAAAAAACTCGCCTTGAACGCAACTGAATCTAAAGCATGATCCTAGGTTATAATATGTCCCATGAACGAGATGGTTTGTAAGTAAGAGTACCCAGGTTGAAAAGGTTGCCTTCGCCATGATAGCAATAATCCTGAACATTCTAAGCTTTCCCGTGAAAATATTCATGAATGTGCTGGTGATAATGGCGGTGAAGACAAGACCCAGATTGCAAAGTAAATATAACATTTTGCTGGCCTGTTTGGTTGGAACAGACCTTTAATAGGAGCGGCTTCACAGCCAAGTTACATCGTGGGGCAGATTTATCTCAGATATGGTCCGGTTTATCTCTGTCGGAATACTGCCAATACCAAAAGGCGGCCTATCAGATATTTTTAATTCCTCTTTTTGCATTTTTTGTTACATGTAAGAATTATTATTTCACTTATCAGTACATGTAGTGTTATAGAAATAAAATGATTCTAAAGACATGTAAGGAGCTGCTTAAAATGAAGTGCACAAACCTTAGCAAGGAGTATTTTATTTCATTTCTTTTTTTTTTTGCAAAATAAAGTTAAGACTCGCGTTTGATATCGCAAAACTCGAAACTGATATTATTAAAGCAAGAGAATAAGATCTGAATTATAATCTCTTGATTAAAGATGTTAACAACATTGTGTTAAATAAATTTCGCTGACAATTGATTTTGAGTGTTGTCAGTTTCTTTGAAGGAGAAGAAAGATCTTAAAAATATGGCGAGTTACTGTTTAGCTATAGCTACCATTCAGGTTTTTTTGTTTTCAGTATGAGAGGTCGTAAATATTTCTAGCAAAACCCAAAACCTGCACTGTAAATGAAAGGCTTTGCTTGCTAAAAATTATCAAAAAAATAGCTAACTTTTTAGGAGAATAAGAGAAGATTCAGTGCATATCAATTACCCATCGATGAATCAGCAGACAACTGAAAAGCAAGTGCCACCTTCGTAACGGTTCCTTCTTTTTTGTATTAGAGTCTCTCAGACTTTTAATGAGTCGCCGACAGCTGCCGCTTCCAATGAACAAGCACAAAACAAAAACTATATTTTAACGGGAGCTTCGATCACGAATAATAAATATCAACATTTGTCTCAGTGTTTTGATTGTGTCTCAACGTTTATAACTCAAGAAATTTTACTTCACTGAATATAGCTTACAAACGTTTAATTCGTAATTTGCGAAACCGTATTCGTCACTTGAACAGATACATATATTTGTTAAGATTTTTGGCGAAATGTTACTATCCACTTTTGAGAGAGATTGCGTTTTGCTTTGAGAAATAATCCTTCGAGATTCTTTGCGAAATGCATCTTCATAGTTTGTAAAATCTCGCTTGATAACGTGGCACGCGAATGAACGTTATGTGGTGTTCATTGTTTTTGTTCTAATTTATTTCGTATATAGATTATGACCTAATTAGGCATATTTCTTAAATAAAATACAGTTCGTGTCGTGTTGAAAAAGAGCCAGATGCTAAAGTTTCACTGAAAAAAAAAAACGCCATGAACGTAACTGAATTTAAAGTGTGATCCTAGTTTATAAACCATCTCGTTCATGTCCCATGAACGAGATGGTTTGAGAACAAGAAAACCATGAGGAAAAGATTGCCTTCGCCATAACAGAAATAATCCTGAACATCCTAAGCTTTCCTGCAACGATCGTAATGAATGTGCTGGTGATAATGGCGGTGAAGTCAAGACCCAGATTGCAAAGTAAATATTACATTTTGCTGGCCTGTTTGACTGGAACAGACCTGTTAGTAGGGGCCGCTTCACAGCCAAGTAACATCGTTCAACAGATTTATGTCATTAAAAGTTTATCTCTGTCGGAATACTGCCGATACCAAAAGGCGGCCTATGTGATGTTTTAATTTCTCAAAAATCCTATTTTTGCATCTCTGTTACATCTAACAATTATTATTTCACTTATTAGTAGTGCTATAGAAATAAAATGATTCGAAAGACATGCAAGAAGCTGCTTAGAATGAAGTGCACAAACTTTAATGAGGAGTACGCGTATTTCATTTTATTGTATTTAATTTTATATTTTGTTTGTAAAAAAAAACAAACAATACTGACGTGTGATATTGATAATGCCGAAACTGATACTATTAAAGCAACAGAATATGATCTGGATCATAATCTCTGGATTAAAGATATTAACAACATTATGTTGAAATAAATTCGCTGGAAATTGATATAGAATGTTGTCAGCTTCTTTGAAGGAGAGAAATAAACTCAAAAATATGGCAAGCTACTGTTTAGCTATAGTTACCATTCAGTTTTTTGATTTCAGTTTTAGACGACGTAAATATTAATTTCAAAACCTGCGCTATGAATTAAAGGGTTTGCTGGTTAAAAATTAGATTAAAATGAGCTAACTTTTTAGGAGAATTAATGAAGATTAAGTGTATATTAATTACTCATCAATGAATCAATAGCAAACTAAAAAACGAATTCATTTAAAGGCGGTTGCTTCTTCAAAATAATGCTTTAAAATTAATTATCTAACAGTACTAAATTTTAAAGCTCAATAAGTTTACTTTGCTTTTAAAAATAAAATTCTTTGTATTATTTTGATTTATCCTTGACTTTTAACGAGTGGGCGGCAGCTGCCGCTTTCAATGAAAGAGCGCAAAACAGAAACTATATTTTCACGAAAGCTCCGATTACGAATAAAAATTATCAACTTTTGTTTCAGTGTTCGAATTGCGTCTCAACGTTTATAAGTCAAGAAATGTTACTTTACTAAATATAGCTTTTAAACTTGTAATTCGTATTTTGCAAAATGGTGTTTGTCACTTTAAAAGATAGACATCTTTGCTACGATTCTTGACGAAGTGTTACTTTTCACATTTGAAAGAGATTGCGCTTTGCTTTGTGAAATAATCCTTCGAAATTCTTTGCGAAATGTCACTCACCCATACTTCGTGAATTATTGCTTGATGACGTGGTGCCTGGATGAACTTTTAGTGGTGTTCGATGTCTTTACCTTGATGATTTCTTTGAAAAATTTCTTTGAATATTTCCTTGTAATACTCACTTTGGAGGTTGGTTGGTTGCATCTTTGATATGCTTTAATGTGACTGCGCGATGCAGTTAGTGAGTTCATATGTGCCATGACATCATTTGGCTGTGTGACCGCGCGATGCGGTTCCAGCCAAAGACCCACATTACACCCTCGCTCGCCATAGAGTCTCCAGTAGCTCAGTGGTTAGAGCATCCGACTAGATCACGGAGGGTCGTGGGTTCAAATCCCATCTGGAACTCGGGTTTTTTTCCGAGTCGATGTCTTTACCTTGAAGACTTCTTTGAAAAAATTCTTTGAATATTTCCTTACAATATTCATTGTTTTTGTTCTAATTAATTGCGTATCTAAACTGTGATCTACTTAGGCATATTTCATAAAGATCATGTTGTGTCGTGTTTTAAGAGAACCAGAAGCCGAACATCCACTGAAAAAGATCGCCATGAACGTAACTGAGTCTAAAGCGGGATCCTTCGATGCAGCATGTCCCATGAACGAGATGATTTGGAGGCAAGAGAACCAGGTGGAAAAAATTGCCTTCGCCGTGACAGCAATAATCCTGAACATCCTAAGCTTTCCTGTGACGATCGTAATGAATGTGCTGGTGATAATGGAGGTGAAGACAAGACCCAGATTGCAAAGTAAATATAACATTTTGCTGGCCTGTTTGGCTGGAATTGCTGAATTGCCGTCTCAATTTCTCAATGTTACGTCGCCCGTTCATGGAAAGGAGGTTGAAATACTGAAAGTAACCACATGTAAAAGTACAAGGCAGAGGAAGTGTTTCGAACGGGAATCGATTCTCATACTACGATACCGTTAATCCTAGAGTTATGCCCCTTGGACTAAGCACTCCTCATCTTCTCCTATATTTGAAATAAGCACCCCGGATGCTAAATTCGAGGATTTATGGTTGCTTAATCACAGACTAATACAGAGCAGTCGATGAGTAACGTGACTGACTTATGAATTAATTCCGTGAGGAAATAATTGAATAATGTAGCTACTGTATGTTAGTCAATGTTGGAATCAAAGCTGAAAGTCTAGTGGCAAGACTGCAGTTTAATTTTGTTTAAAATTAGATTACCTATCAAACTTATAACATTAAATTTGGAAATACAGTTAACGATAAAAATTAGCGAAAAAACTGAGCAACGACGTTTCGGTGTCATCCTGGCACCATTTTCAAGTTAAAAATATTTGTGCGAAAAGTAAACTAATTTATACCAATGGTAGAGGTGTGAAATTGAATAAATTAAGATTAAAATAGCTGTTCAATGTTCATGTTCATTCCAATGAGGTGTCAGTGTTTTCAATTTCACACCTCTACCATTGGTATAAATTAGTTTACTTTTCGCACAAATATTTTTAACTTGAAAATTCATAAAAATCGGCAGTGTTACCTTACCCACACTAGAGAGAAAAGAGGCAAACATGTCTGCTATTCAGCCCATTTTTTTCATACCAATAAGTGCAGAACTGTAACTGGGTAACAGCTTTATTGATTCCAAGTTTGACATACCTTTCTGCAGCGTTCTGAAATTAACACTCTACATTTATGAGGGTGGGTTCAGTTGGGGAAAAAGGACTTGTAAATTTTTCATTTTAGCTATTGAACTTGGTGTTGTTTTAATTCCCAGTGTTTGATAGGTAATCTAATTTTTACTTAATCGTTTATAAATACACATCAGCTGTCTCAGTGTGGACATTTTGGTTCTGTAAAAGTCTATAAATTCAGTTCCTCTGACAATCTGTGTACTTCAGTTGCAGTAAGGTATTCTCCAAAGGATGCTGTTTCTGATTCAAAATATATACATGTACATCAGTAATACAGATTGTCAAACAGACAAACATTTATCATAACACTGTTAAACTTGCCATAATTTAGATAGAGATGTTGAAGTTGTCAAAAAACAGAATCAGTAACTGAAAAGAAGAAAATGTGGTGTACCTTCATTTGGAAATGTTTCTTCATGTAACAAGGCTGAATTGCTCTGAACTTCTTTCCGTTAGTGAGTGGTTGGTGGTTTGTTTCCATGACACCACAGGGGCACTTATTAGAGACTGGACATTAAATGTAGAAAATATGGTATGTGCACTGTATCAACTAAAAAGCACTCCTCACCATTATCGTTTAACAGGAACTCCATTGCTCTGTTAGTATCTCCATTAGCCACTTTTAGTGCATGCTGAGCAGCAGACAAAGGAAGATCTGGAAATACTTGTTGGATGATACCTATGGTTGCTGATACACTACTTTCGAAGGAGGCTTCCACAGTAAATTGAGCCGTGAGCTTTTGTTTCCTATTTCATTCGGATGAGTGGCTCTCGTTGCGTTACTGGTAGTTCCACTTTGTGTTTCTTTTACAACTGCCACGGCGCTTTTGTTTACTGCATTTCCGGGCTCTCGCTGAATGCTCACAACTTATTGCAGGCTGCCATACATCCATATATCTACAGTACACGACTTTCATGGGTGATGAATTCCCGAGTAGACTCTGTGGCCCCTTACCCCCTCTGTGACTGCTGTTTATTTATTACCGCTGGTTGGCGCAGGAGTTACATGATAAAATAATACCACAGGAGGTAGGGAGTCACAGAGTCTACGTGGGAATTCGTCACCCAGTAAGATATGTCAGCCTTCTTAAAATTATTTAGCCATGTTTCTTCGTGAAATCCAAGAAAAAGATTGGCTAAAATAGGTGCTAAAGGGGAGCCCATAGCTACTCCATCGACTTTGTAGTGTTTCTCATGCAATAAGATATTCGGATTAAACCAATAAGTCGCACAATACATCCGATTAAACGTAGCACA
>OMLO01005709.1_pt1 | contig 10465 bp, 6 predicted proteins | sample 1674811 | NCBI WGS metagenome assembly OMLO01 (sample SAMN06265003, study PRJEB25207) | coral metagenome | isolation source: Coral host | place: Mexico:La Bocana,Puerto Morelos, Mexico | collected 2008-11-13
TTTTTCTTCGTCTTTTTCTGGGGGGGGGGGGGGTACAGACGCTTTCTGTAGCTGTAACAACATTCTATTAAAGTAGCACTACAATCAAAAGTTTACCCCTTGATTTTTTAGTTGCATCACATAGACTTCCATGAAAGAACAAAGGCAACATTTGTCGTTTGGAAATATCTGCATTAATTCCAGAGATATTTGTGTTTGAAAAATCCGTAAAATATGCAAATGAGATAAATGATGACATCATAGAGGTATATTAATAGAGCTATCTTGGTCAATTTATTTGCATCACAGACCATTGAAACTTGGTAGGCTAATAGTTCTAAAGGAAACACACCAACTATAAAAATGATGTTCCCATGGCAACTCACTCTTTTCCAGTCCCCACCTACTTTATTTCAATCTGTTGGTTTTCAGCACAAAAAAACAAATAGTGCCACAAACTCGAGCTAACATAAATTATGCTTAAAGGGAGAAGTGGCACATTTAGATTATCCCTGAGGCGAACAAAAAGTTTTTCCCAAATCACCAAATACAGACTCCCTGCCTATGTACAATTTACCATATGAAAGCCATTGAGAATCTTAACTGACACCAGCAGATGAAAAGGAGGTAGTCATGTTAAGAGAAATTGCTTTTACCTCTGAAATTGCTTTTTAATACCTCTGCATATCAACTCTCAATTATCATATACCCCTGAACTAAAGCTCATTCAGCAGGTCTTAGTACATAGCTTGAATAAATTTTGCATTCCATATGCATCTCAAAAAGGAAATTGGAAACTTGTGCGCGTTGTCAATCACATCTTAGATAGGAGGGTCACATTTTTATGTTGTCAATGAGAAGATCTTAACAAGACAAGTTTCCCAAAGACAATATTCACAAAGTTATGACAATGTGTGCCAAAGAGCACTCTTAGGGAGTAAAGGGCTAAAGATATTACCTCAAAAGCGAGTGTTGAGTCATCGTATGGCATCAGATGTTTTCGCACAGCACGCGCTAACATGGGCCCTTCCCTAAAAGCAGGCTGACATAAAAGAAAACAAAGTTAGTTATGCAAGGCACTGCTTCAGTTCTTCTCCAACTCGCGCAAGTCAATCTATGTAAATCTAACACTGTGATTACTTTCCATTTAAGCCCATTAAAACTTCATATCAGTTTCGGGATACTATTAGTTATAAGATATGACAACTGAATATCACACAATACAAACTGTACCAATGGGTGCGGAGGAGGTACTGACGTTCTTCTGTTACTATTATATGGTGTTGTAGATGTTGGTGGAGGCATGGATCTCCTTTGGTCATTTCCCAGGTTGGAAGGGACAGTTGGCTGTGCGGGAGAAGCTGGCTGCTGCTGTGGTTGAAGATCAACCAGCTGAAAGTCAAAGATGGACTGATCAGGACAGACGTCTAGTATCTTATTATTATTTTTTTAATTTAGCCATAAAATATCCAAGCCTGGTTGCTGTTACAAACAAGCAATTATTTGCAGGGCCCAACACTAACACTTTCCCAATTTCCACTGGAAAGTGCATTTTGGGCTTCAATGGAAAGCAAATTTTATGCTTAAAAGGTTTAAGTGAAAAAAAGTGCGTAAAAATTTAAGAAAATGATACAAATAACCATATGACAATGGCTACTCGTCTTACAAAGACAAATTAACATCATTCTCGCATTCTCCACCATATTGGATCAAGAGAACTCCCGAGGAGGTCTGGGTACTATAAACACATGTGGTATGCTGATTCTACCGCTGTCAACAGCATGCTGTGAGCGAGGTTCTCAGTGATAGGGAAAATAAAGTCAGACTGGAGATTCGGCTTGTCTGTTGAAGTATTAGACTGCCTCATGAGGATTTATATTGAAGAGCCTATCATTGCGGAGTTTGATCCTCAACCTGGACTGAATTTGTGCTGGTCAAGGGGATCTACATGTAGGATGAGGCATCCCCTTTTTAATGACTAAAGTAAAACAATGCTGAGACACACAGTAACATTTTTATTATTAATTAAACATGGTTAGCAACTATGAAACTGTAATCCTTTTGGATAGTAAAATTTTGAGATGGAAATTAAAATTTGAAGTCTACTTTCCAAAGAAGAAAGTGGTGTATAAAGTTAGCGTCGAGCCCTGATTTGGCCTAGCCATTTGTACTAATCCAGCTCTCCCATAATAATTAACAGTCCCTAATAATAATACAGTAATATTTTACTTGACAAGGGTGAACATGGATTTCAACAGGCTAAGTAGTAATAGATCTTTCATTGCAAAGTAGTAGTGTACATCGAAGTACAGAGACAATGTTCAAAATTTAAGGAAAAAGAAACAATCAGACAAGGAAGACTCTGAATAAGTATGCAGGTCACTGTGTCCCTTAAGGGTGCAGTTCTTTTTATTTTTTTTTTAATATAGTGCTTCAAACTGTTTTCTGAGTTTCTCAACCTTGTCAGCAGTAGCTTGAAAAACACTATGATTCCATGCACTGCAATAGGTTAGCTGGGTTAGCTAGTGTTTCGATTGCATACGTGAAGTATTCAGAGATGTTTTGCCTCGGGGTGATTGGATCAGTCAAGAATATTCAGCTCATATTTCTTCTGCAGAGGATGGCAGAGCATGTGACAGAAGTACAAACCTTTTTAACATATGGTTCTGGAATAAGACCTTTGTTGCCTTGTTCATCCATGGCAGTCCACCACTTCTCCTCATTTTGTTCCACAACTACTAAAATATCGCCTCTTTTGAAACTGAGGTCCTCTGCATCCTGTACATGATTGAAATTATTCTAATAAGTGCACATGTCGCAAATGTATAAACAGAAGGCCTTGAGCTAGAGCAAAAAAATGAAACTAAAAACACTGAGAGAAGTGAATCTGACAAAACATTGGACTCCTCTAATGGTTGGTTAGGAAAAGATGTTCCTTTGCATAGAAGCACAAGGTAGATGCCAAGATGATTTTCTCTCTCTCAAAAGATTTGATCTCAGGTCAGGTTGTTGTTATAGCACTTGCAGGGCTAATATTTAAGTGCCACTAAAATCAAATTCTCGATATCCATTTTTTTACATTTTTGTACACAATAAGTCTTTCCGAAAAATCTTGCCAAATTTCAAGTTATTACAAACATTGGAACTCACGTTTTTGGGGCCTTTATTTCAGAGAATTTACGGCTGCCATTAATTTTCCTTGGTTGAGAATTGAAGTAAATGACATCATACTCTCAAAAATACTTCATGGATTGAAATTATAATCACAATTAATGTAGAAAACTGCACGAATATAAGAGCAAAGTTTTTTGTTATTCTTTATGAGAATTGTAGTATCAATTGTTATTGTAATTTCAACCGTGTGGTATTTTATGAGTATGACGTCATTTACTCCAATTCTCAACCTAGACTTGGAACGAGGAAAATTAATGGCGGCCGTAAATTCTCGGAAATAAAGGTCTAAAAAACGTGAGTTCTGATGTTCGTAATAGCTTGGTATTTGGTAAAATGTTTCAGAAAGACTTATTTTGTACGAAAATGGATATCGAGAATTTGATTTTAGTGGCATTTTAAGGGCCACAACCTTAAACACCTCTTATGACTGAGTACGCCTCATAGACCCTTGATGGTGAACTTGCTTGTACAGCTGTACTTGATACAATTCACCCACAAGACAGCACCTTTCACAGATATGGGTTGTACGATCAAGGCAGCCAACAGGTGGCTAAAAAGTAATGCCAGCCCTTCATGGTATTCACAAGGTATTTGTTACACAAACTCCTGATGGTCTCTTCTTTTGACAAAGTTCTTTTATACATGTGTTCGGTAACAGTTCTCCTTACTTCAAAAACAATAAATTTGGACATGGCAAAAGGACATGTACATCACTGCGAATGTTGCTTTAATTTCACTACATGTAAATGTAGAAAAAATACTTTCAACTGTTTTCCAAAGACATTTTTGGTAGTAAGATCATAGAAAGATCAAACTTGATTTTCCAGACTCACTGACACCTATGAAAATAGTGTCCATAATAATTATTGAGAGTTCATATATTATATAAAAAAACAAGGTTCAAAGGTAATATACCAGGCAGCAAACATACCTTTCCTGTAAATGGATACTGGGCTTGAACTCTAAAAAGCTAGCAATAAAAAAAAAAAGACAAGTTAGCATACAGTGCAAGTCTTAAACACTTCTCTTTTTCTGTGTTTCAATTCAGCAAATTCCAGTAACAAATGTTAATTCAAAAGCCACTATTAATTCATATTTAACAAAACAAATTTTAGATGGTTTAGCCTTTGATGCAGAAGGCTGTAAACAGGATTCCTATGAAAACTGTACATCTGAATGGGATTATAACAGGTGTCAATAATAACACTGAAAACCCTCTTCAGGGATCCTCAAACTGTATGTTCCACTGCACCGTGATCTACACTAAATACAAAGCTGTTTAGTTATAATAAATAAGAAGCTGTTTACTTTTTTCAAGTTCTCCCAAACTTTCACGAGTGTTTCTATGACTCAATAGAATCAAGGAGAACAATGTTTTTTTTTAGAAAACATCGCGATGCAAAAAGGAAAATCAACTCTTTGCTCACGCCATGACTATGTCAACAACTCCTGCTATTTCTGTGTTTCTGTTTGCTTTGGCTTAGTTTTTTAAAACTCTGTTAGGTAACAGACGCATGTTTTACTTACTGGTTCTGTTAAATTTGTAGAATCCAGAAAATGTTTCTCATAAAATTCTATAATACTACGTAGGTCGGGAAAGGTGTTTTCTCCTATCTTATAACCAGCGCCTATTCTGTTGATGATGTAATGGCTCACTTTCCCACTTTCGCTGAAACAAAACAAATTAAAATAATTTCATTTTCATGACCTCAGTAAAGTGGATGTAACTTACAAATTTAATATTTCCTAGTAAGCACCTACAGAGATCTAATTTATCCAGTCAGACTTGTTTAAACCAATCACTCTTGTGAAATAAATATGTTACCATTGCACCATTGCCACCAATTTCCAGGCAGAAACATTACCAGTGAAACAGAAGGGAAGAATGTACTCAACAAAGTTTCTTTGAGTGAAAGGAGGCTTGTCAAAGGTAATGTCATATGGAAGCAATATGAAACAGATTTTCTGCACTACAATGAGTTTCTGGGAGATGTACACTAAGAAATGATTGTCTTCTACACTGACAATCATGGTTCAACAATAATTCCATGAATGTGTTTTGAAAATGACAGAGTACATGTAGGTAGCTATTGTGGAACACTGCAGAAAGTCCTCTGAAGGTTGGTTTTAAGCGTGTCATTTCCAAAAGGTTGGAGTGAATGGCTGTTTTAACCAAAGTAACCAAGGAATATCCTTAGATCTTCCTAATTTTGTTGTGTTTTTTTTGTCTTTTTCTCAAAAAAAAAAAAAAAAAAAAATGGAAGGTCATGTTAATTGACCAGGTTTGATAGCCACAGTATTACCACTGATATCCAATGGCCGCTAAGCCAATCAAACCTTCACAAATGCATTATCCCATGTTTCAGTTTTAAATAAAGCCAAATCCGTCAAGGCAAGTAGAATTATAATAATGATATTTAACACACTGACAGATGCTGTACTTTAAAAAAAGAGTTACTTAAATAAATATGATTATGGCTGAAACAGCTGATCACCAGGCAACTGAGTTTGACATGTACCTACCACCCTATCCCAATTATTATCTTCATAACCAGGCTTATTGCGAGGTGAAAACAAACATATGCAAATAATGTAAGGGTTCCATCAATAATGTTGCACACCAATGTCATCCCAACATTTCCATTTCAATTAAGTTACTTCCTGTTTTAAAATTTGTGCCTGTGATTATTTCCTGACACAAAACGAGAAATGAAACATATACCTTCTGACTGCATATAGTGATGAAGATTTTTTGCTTGTTTCAGAGAAGATTTGTAATAAGGGCATGGTTTGCAAAGACTGGCCACTAGCAGTGGCAACGAAATCTATGTGTTGACAAATAAACTTGCACTTTCAATTCATTTGACCGAATCACGTATGTTCCAACACACGAGAATTCACTTTCGTCCGATGCAAATTTACAGATCCAAGATTCAATTAAGAATACAACATCCTGGAACAAACTAGTTGTAGCTTAACAAGTATTATTATTATGCACACTCCTAATACATTTATAGTGAATTCTAACTCCCCGAGAGGGTCGTTTAAAAGTTATGCATAAGTACTAGACGCGTGTGGTGAAAAACATTTAAGCTTAGATCTCGCGATAAAATTTGCTTTCTTTGTAATTACAGTAATTACACAATGAACTACCTAAAACTCAGACTACACAGATAGGCTATAAATCATCATAGTTCAAAACCATGAAAGGGTACGGTTCGATCAATCGCTATCGTATGAGCTTGCTGTCTACAGGAATCTTTGACATCGGCACAAGAATGTGCGAAGTTTGCTTAGCTAAGCGTATGTTTGGCGATCGTTGAAATAACATTGATTATAAAATAGCAATTTGATTAGAACTTTAAATCGTTTTAAGCATCACAAAACTGTGATTTGATTCCACTAACCTCACGGCAAGAACAAAATCTCCTGGAATTGACGAGCTGTCGCGTATCAGATATGTACCAGGTTTCTTTCCCAGCAAATATTTCGACGTTCCCTCCCGAGATAGACGGCCAAGATAACAGCTGAAATGGCACAGTAATATAACGCAATTAGCAGTGTTAAAATAGCCTCTGATTGGAAGCAAGGGATCCTTCAGTGTACCTGAGCTGGTTAGGATTGGAGCGGTTCATACTGATATCAGTCGTAGAAACCTTATCGTTCTGAAGTGAAACACCGATTGCAAACAGTTGCTTCACAAGCTAGAACATCGTCGTGATTAAATCACCCTTAATACGTTTTCCTCCACATAAAAGGTCGCTGTTATGTTGTTTTTTAGTGTGTAGCATCCAAACAGCCGTGATCAGATCAAGAGATCAAGGAACCAACAGCATCGACACGAAGAACACAGGAAGCACTCGCTTTGCTAAAGGGGTGGGCAAGCGGCGAAGGGAAGGGTTATTTTCCTTGGTGCCCAGTCTCCATCGCCTTCTCCCACGTGATCTTCTATTCAACATGGCGGACGAAGGTGAAAGAAATCGGCTAGTCGCTGAATTTTCCGGAGTGACTGATGTTGATGTGGGGCGGGCTCAATTTTATTTGGAGTCTTCCGGTTGGGATCTCAATGTGAGTACTCTGGTGTATTTTGGGAATCCTATGAAGGGTTCCTGTATTTAAACACGATCAAAATACACTGACTAAATTGTTGTGGTAGTTTTACTTCCTTCTTTCTGTTGATCCGTCAGTTTTGATGTGTTTTATTTTGTTCTAGTTAGCTCTTAGTAGTTTTTATGATACAATGGGAGACGGTGATGACAACGTAACACACGGAACTCAAGAAGAACCTCGTGAGGTATCAGATAAGCTTGTTAACAGATCTTCATTCAGCGCGCAATTGTGCGTTGTTAAAATCCATTAAAGCTGAGTGTAAGCTTACATTTAAGCTTTAGGTTACAATCTTGGGTCTTACACAATTCAATTTCTAAGAAACTGTATTGTGAATTACTAAACTAAGCCATTCAACTCCTTGACAGTATACACTCTCTAGGTAGGTTTCTATACTAAAAAGCATTCATCAAAAGTAAATAACTAGAATTTCATTCAAGAGTTTTGGAAATCACATGAACAGCATTACTTTTGGAATGTTTTCTCTCAAGTACTGTTTCCGAAATCATGAGGATTTTTCCTGAAAAATGTCACAATCTCCATTACTAGAAGGACCACAGTGCTTCCACACCAAACTTTGGCATTCCTCCAATATAGGGCAATCATGGCAAACAAATGCTCTGGGAAATATCCATACCCTGGGGCGGATCTAGGATTTCACAGAAGGGGGTTCGATATTAGGGCCGCCGAAGGCGTTCCCCTGTAGGGGAGTCCTGGGGCATCCTCCCCTGGAAATTTTGAAATTCCAGTCCTCAGAAATACGATTTCCGACGTTTTGAGGCCAAGTCATAGTATCTTGAGGTCTCGCTTTTTTAATCTAAAATGCCACTCATTAATATTTTACAATTTCTTTAACGTCAGCGGTTCCAATTTAGGGGGTTCGACCAAACCCCCAGAACCCCGCCTAGATCTGCCCCAGCATACCCAGTGTTGCCACTAAGTTCAGCTGGTGGCAACATTCACTGGGTGATGGATTTTGTCAGGTGATCACTTGTTAAAGGACAGCAAACAGTTTTTAGGTTACACATATATGTTGTGGTTTAAATTTATCTTTGATTTAAAAATTTTCAAACCAGTTTGATTTTGATTTTTCATTGTCTCATATTCATTATCATAATCTGAAACAAAGGGAAGTGAAAATCAAACTGGTTTAAAAAACTTTTAAACCAAAGATAAATTTAATCCACAACATATACAATCATTTGATATCTAAACCATATCAAAGCATCTAATTCAACTAAATGAATGGTTTGGAATAATTCCTGACTACCATGAGAACCAGTACCACTGTAACAAGTAAAGTATTTAAAACATGATGTTGTTTTGAGCACTTGTATTGCATGTTCTCTTTCCATGTACTGCATCTGCCATGATGACCAGCATAATGAAAATCTTAGACTGGAGACTATTTTCGTAGCTAGAACCCTGCATACCCCTCCCACAGAGGGTTTGTTTGGGGATGGACCTCCCTGATGGACTTCCCTGATCCCTAAAAAAGACTCATTTTTACTTTTTTGCAAGGGGGGAGCATGAAATTTATCTTCTGGTTGTGCATGATATTTTTGGTGTGCAATAGTTACATCAAAACTAGGACCTGGTTGGTACATAGCACTTGCTCTATTTTATTTCCCATTGAGGAATTATTTTTGCAAATTAGGTCTTCTTGTTTTATTAGTACATGTACATGTGAGTTTTAAACAGCACTCATTATAAAGACTTGCTCTTTTTTCCTTAAACTGCAGCCAAGTTCTAGATCAACAAGAAATGTTCCAAGTCGTACAGGGTAAGTAGCATTTGTTGTGATAACAAACTTACAGAGTAGTATTGTTAAGCATATGCACAGTTGGGAGATATTCCATGTATGAATGAATGCATAACTGGTTAACTTGTCATTTTGAAGAAGTACAGGTCTTTCTTCAGTGCTGTTTTGTGTAAATTCCACATACATGTATATGTTGTAGTTAAAAATTAAATTCAGGTAAAAATTAAATTCCTTTGTCTCTTAACCATACTTAGTCATTGATCATGAAAGACAAAGGAAATTGAGTATCGAACTAGGTTAAAATTAATTTTTACCTGAATTTAATTTTTAACTACAACATAATTATATTCAAAATATTGTGTCTTCTGGGAGCAATAACAGGCCACTCAAGGATGCTGTAACTGCAAAATGTGAATTTGTCTAGAAAGGACTAAGGAATTATTATTTCCATAGCTACAATTCAATTTATATCACAGTGGCACCTAATGTTTTTACAAGGCTATATAATAAGTTTAAGGGTGCTTCATTCCTTTGGGGTGATCTGGATTTGGATCAACAATCTAATAACACTCCGATCATGGTGATCAAAGGAACCGATGGTTACATCACAGATTCATTGGTGCCTTTACTTTGAAGTATCATTTTGCAAGTGACATTGGATTATTGATCCTGATTCTGATCATCCCAAAGAAATACACTGTTGATTTTCCAATTGACCATTGACAAAGATTTTCACTCATCAATTCATCAACTTATATACATGTACATGTACATGCTTACATGTACATGTACATGTATCGTAACATGAACCAGTAAAAAAATGACATTTTGTTTTTGTCAATTTGAACTCCAGATGTTTAATAAGAACTAGAGTTCAGAGGAGAAAAATGTACTGTGCACCGTTTTGTGCATCCCTAGCTCTATTTGCAGGCTTGGGTAATAATGCAAGCCGCTTAATGGTTTTGCAAATGTCAGAAAGAGTGGCAGGCTATAATATAAGGTATGCAGGAATGTCTCTCAGTTAAAGAAAGTTTGTAGCTTCTTTTGTTCACAAGATCCAGGAAATTCCTGCTATTTTTCAAACTTGGGAGACTGACTGCAGCCAAGACTTGCACATGCTTATTATGATTTTCCATTGTCAAATTTATTTTTTAGACGAAACATTGCATCCCTAGCAAGCATGCAAGGGGCAGATGACACTGACAGCGATGGCGAGGAAGGTCAGGCATTTTATGCCGGTGGATCCGAGAGAAGGTAAAGAGTCGTGTAAAATGCCACAGGAACAGTTCTTTAGCTAAGGTCGTAATACTAGCAATATAGATAAATATTGAAGAAAACGGACAACTATTTTCAAAGACATGTTTCAGCATGCTTATGCCATCTTCAGTTTAATAGTGAATAACAAGTACGTGATACAGTTATATAATACAAAATATGAATAAA
>OMLO01005711.1_pt1 | contig 10464 bp, 3 predicted proteins | sample 1674811 | NCBI WGS metagenome assembly OMLO01 (sample SAMN06265003, study PRJEB25207) | coral metagenome | isolation source: Coral host | place: Mexico:La Bocana,Puerto Morelos, Mexico | collected 2008-11-13
GATCGCTTTTATTTTTTATTTTTCTCTCCGCTCTGTGGTCAGTTCTTCCTCAAATTCTCCTTGTTGCGAATACCACTAACGGTATTTGATAAAGTCCAATCAGTTTATCTCAGTCACTTCTGCTTCCACAGCACAAAACTACGCAAAGAACTGATTTAGGCTTTCATTCTCACTGTGATCTCTCTATTGAGCGTGTTTGTTTGGGCACCAACATGGCGGATAGCAACCGTCGTCAAGGCAAAAGTCACGTGGGTGAAAACCAAGAATAGGCCTCACTCTTCGCACAGAGACCAATGATAATCATTGCAAACTTAAAAAACATCCGCGTTAAGGTATCATAGTAGGTGAAAGAATCTTTTTTTTGCTCTTCAAATTAAGAAGACTGGCATAAATATTTTGCAAAAAGAAAAAAGATAAAGATAGATAAAGAGAAAAACTATTTTGAATCTCATTAACCATTGACAGTGCGTTGACAAGTTCCTATCACGTCCAATTAAAATTGTGTTGTGAAATTTCATTTCAAAGAAAGAGATGTGCATGCGAACTGTTCTTGATCCGGTTGTCTTTATCGCTAGTTAGCTTTTGTTCTTGACAAGCTTAGTTTTTTGGCCTTCTTAATGTCTGAACACAAGAATAGTTCTTGTCCAAAATCTGGAATCCCTGAATTCAATGTGGAAAAAGCAAGATCTTTGGCTTTGAGCGACCGTAGGTCTACTACAACCAAGACAAATGGTTTTTTGAGGACACTAGTCACGCCAATGAAGCCGTACAACAACCTCCAACAAGTGCTAGTCGCACAAAAATTAATATTGCTAGAGAACATGGACTTGTGAGGTTCGCTTACTGGCCCACTTGCTTGTTCCACTTCGAGATTTCCTCTTTTTGGCTTGTTGAGGCATAAATGTCTTGAGAACAAAGAGGTGTTAAGTTGAGCAACATAATACCAATACTGCCGACGAAATCTTCTGTGTAAAAGAAATCACGGCAGTTTACATACAAACCTTTTAAACCTCTGGTACTTTGTCCTTCGAACGAAAACACTGCAACTGGTTTTCGTGCCAGAATTGTAGACGTCTGTTTATTTCAAGTTGTCATAACCTTTGTTGTTGTAAACTGAACCGTGCAGACATCTGTCAATGCATCATCTAATCTTAATACATGTACATGCAGGGATGGAAATCTCATAAAACGTTTTTGTCTTTTTCTCGATAAAAGAAAACTGTATATAAGGGTGAACATTTTAAGTTCGTTTATGCGTGTCTTCCACGGAATTAGCCGTAGCCATGCTCAAGGATAGTTCATTTGAAAAAGTGTGTTGGGCTTTGTTTAATTTCACTTCCGTTTCAAAGTTATGGCCTTTTTTTGTAGAAAGGAACATCCGCATTGACAATATCAAACTTTAGGAGGTTGTGAAAAAAAAAACCCAAACCACATCTGGAAAAATCGCAGACACACTTTTTGAGCCTTGGTGCCATAGAGTTTAGCGGACATACACCCTTTAACCATCCCTATAGTGCAGACTGCACTAAAAACGAAAGGAATTCTGGTAGTTGTAGTCAAATGATGACAACATGCAAATCTGCTATTGAATTAGTTAAACAAACATTCAAGTTTACACCTTAGCCCCCTTAGTCCTAAACTGCCTTAAAAGAGAGAAACCTTACTGTTTACCTTACTGCTACATTGAGGACATGTACACAAAGTGTGTTATATGCACTACTTGGTGAATTTATATACATATAGCCACAAATAGTTTTATCACACTTGTAAGTAGCTTGATAACTTTTATGTTTTACCTTCTTATCCTAGAGCAATATTTTAGTATGTACAGGTAACTCAAACTATAAAAACATCTAGCATCGTGAAAAATCGCAGGAAATAAACCCGCCGGAATGACAGGATTAGAATATTATGGTACTAGCAGGGTAGTTAACCGTAAACCAGTCACTAGAAAATTATGTTGACTATAGATGAGATGTTTGACTTGAAAGAAAATTACTTGGATGCTTAATTGTACAACAACAGGATTACAAACAAATCAATTTTTCATACCTTTCTCAGGGCTTCTACAATGCTTGAAAGAGACAAACGCCTTGTGGAACAAAAGAGAAGCAATCAGTTGCAAATATACTTCTTTCTGATGTCTGAAAACTATTTATGAAAACTAAGAACTAAGAATGTCCATTCAAAAAGAGCAAAGTTGTTTTTACAAAACTGTCAGTTTAACAAACACATTCCATGTTGCTGTGGGTCTGTTCAGTAATATATCACAATGACATCAAAACGTGGTAAGAACAAAAAAGTGGCACACAAGGGGACAGCTGAGTGTGTCACACTCGCTTCTTACCACATTTTGGCGTCATCTGTGATCTATTACTGAACAGACACAGGGCAACATGGAATCTATTTGTTTTATACAACAAAGAAACAAACTACTACAGCTTTTTTATTTCAAAATCTTTCTCAATTACTCGAAAGCCAGCCTTTGCCCACTTTGACAAACACGGAAAAAAGCCATTTGACATAATCTGTTGTCTATACAAAATGCAGAATCTCATTGATTGCTATGTGTAGCAAGGAATTGTGATTGGTCCAGAAAAATCACATAACTGTCAAACTTGACTCAAATAGCTTCTTGTGGAATGAAAAATTATAGCGAAAGCAGAATTGAACTGTGAAATCTACAAATGTTAAAGAAAATGCTGGAAAAATCAAGCCAGTGTTTGCCATCAGAGCAGCCTTGTGAACTGAAAGGCTTGGATGTTGCCTTGAATATTGCTGGAGTTGACAGAATACGCTCAGAAAACTTGCGTTGCAGCCAACATTAGAGGCCATTTGATTTGAGTTTTGAATGAAAGGAGTGTTAACAACGTTGGACATTTTTGTCCTCAGTGGTTGGTCACTCTCAAATCAGTTTGCCATAGTATCGGATGAATGACTTGGGTTATTGTATAAAAAGAGATAAAGAAGGATGATATTTATACAATTTTTATATGGTATTTTTTTGTTATTACAAACCTTGACATTCAAGCATTGAAACAGAATAGTTTACTTACTTGTTTTCTGGTTGAAGTACAGAGAATTCAGCAAGAGAATCACTGAAACAACGCCCTTCCTCGTCCTGTAGATAGAAGTAAGGAGTTTACATTAAAGGGGAAGAAGGGATGGTGCAGTGTCAAGAGTGCTTCCCTGCCACCAATGTGGGATTGACTCAGGCCAGTGCCATATGTGGGTTGAGTTTGTTGTTGGTTTTCATCTTTTCTCCAGAACTTCTTTTTTTTCTACCTCCACAAAAACCAAGATCACAATTCTAATTCAAACAGGATAGAAAACCAGCATGCCTGATGAAGCTTCCAGATCTCTAAATACTATAATTTATTTATTTATTTATTTGTTTAATTATTAAATAAATATAGTTGATTAAAATATGCTCACATCCAATGATGTTATATGAAACTTGGACCAAACCTATATACTAGCTGTAGCTTTTTATTTCTTATAAATGCATAAACTATTTATGTTGTTATGACTATACAATGACAGCACTTGATGCCTTCTCCCCCATATTCTTTTCTTGTTCTTTGTTAAAAACGCTTAAAGTGGTAGACATTATTTTAGGTTACGCCAAACTTAGATTATGTTGAAATCCTGCTTTGAATTAGTTTTCAGTTGTTTACAATTTCTTTCTTTATCCAGGAATGTTAATCTACTGGTAATGTTCTTCAAGAATAATTATTGACTTTCAAAGATAGAAGTATGTAGTGTTGTAGAAACTGACAGGGGAATGTTTAAATTAATCCTCCATTAAATTAGCATACTGCAAAATGCTTTTGTGAATAAATGTCCTTCTTAATAAACTAGTATTAAACTGCTTATTTTAGATAACATAATAATTATTCTTAAGCTATGAAAATTGTGTCAGTGGTGTGGGGTGGGTGGGTAACATGAACCAAAATCACTAGTTACAGAGACAAATGAACATCTACGTATGTAGCATTACATGACAACAGACAACAACTCTCTGTTTCAGTTAAAAATACCTTACCACATGACTCATAATAGCATGGTGTAATGCATTAAGAAGTTTCCGAACTACATCCTGCATGTTTGGTACTTTACTTTCTTCACCTGTAGTGAGTACACATTGAAAATAATATAATAAATACTACAGTAAATAATGTTGTGGCTGCACTTCACAAGCAACAAACCAGTACCGTGAAAGACATTCACTGTCCACTTCATCTAGTTCTATTAATTATGCATGTTCTTAAAGGACTCAGCAGAACAAGGGTGTTGATAAATGTTATTTCTCAAGTTTTGATATTGGGGGATACCGGTGTATGCAATCCACATACGGTATAATTATGATCCATTGACCGCTTACTGAATACACCTTTTTAGAAGCGCTTGTTAGCTGTACCTGCGAGATGGTACAAGTCCCCCTTTCTCCAACCTTTGTTACAGTGAGTGGTGTGACATTCTTTAAATTCTTCTTTTAGACAACCCCAGGACACCAAGCAAGTACTACCCTCCACCTACTTACAATCTTGATAACGAGGTGATTTTTTCTCTCTTTTTGTTGAAAAAAATGCGACATTTTTTAACATTGATTAGGGAGATGGGGGATACATGATACAGCCGAAGTGTCCCAACTACTTTTGGCTTGCATCATAAGCCAACAGGACACTCCAGAAATGCTTGTTCCAAAGATCAACGGAAAAAAGAAAAAAACAATCCTCGCTGTCACATTTTTTGAACACATTCACTAAGTTTCCAAATGATTATCCACATTAACAAACAAATGTAGACTCTGAATTGATGACACAGATATCAAAATAACATTGAGGAGAACCATAACAAACAAAAAAACAAATTGGCATGTTTGTTTGCAACAAATCACAAGTTACACTGTATAGGTTACTTGTAAAATGAACACCTACCAACTAGTTCAGCTTTCTTTCTCAGCAATTCTCTTGCAAGGCTCAAAGCATCCTGGCAAGAACCAGACAGGAATTATGTATCATTAAATTTTGTTATAAACGTCTATTGATGAAACATCATATTGATCTAACAGGCAATTAAATTAGTTACTTTTCAAATTTAACGCAAAGGAAGAGATTCCTCACCTTGTAAACCTGTGAGTCAGGTTCATTATAACGACAAGCATTGTCAAACATAAGCTGAAAGTCTGACATGAAGTCGTCTAGAGTGGTATACTGATCTCCATAAAGTTTGGAGTTGATCTTAGCCATGTCTATGGGCTTTTTTATCAGTGTATAATAATCTGGATATTCCTGTTAAAAAGAAATCAAAACTGTTGTCACCAACTTCCGCTCTAAAAAAAAGAATCCCTTCTTCACAACTTAAGTATCAACCTTGTGGTTGTTTTCTTATAGATTAGAAGTCATTTTGTTATAATTTGTCCATGTGTTGGAATGACTGAGATCATAACAACAGCAACAGGAAAAATCAAATGACAGAATGGGCTTGACAGGAGTCATAACACAGGCAGCCCAAGCGCAAGATGAGAGAAATAATTAATGTACATGTAAATGAAGTACACGCGAATGTGACTACAAGAGGGGTTGTGTCACAAAGATGCGATTTACAAGGGTTCGTATGGGAACTTTACGAGTTTGCTTTAAATACCTAAAATTTAATGTTTTGTGAATAAAACTGACTTGTCTTGCTTTCCTGTCATATTCTTTGTTGTTTCATGGTGTTTGAGGTGATTTTCGGTGAGTTAGCGCTGGTGGTGGTACATGGTGTCCCACTAGAATAAAAAACACAAGGCTGGCTGGCTCAGAATCGAACCATTGTACTGCGAAGGCCAAAATACTCCAGAGGAATGGACGTAGCCTCTTCAAATCACAATCAGCCGAAGTGTGAATAACTCGCTTCCCAGTTCGTTGGTTGCTGGTTTACAAATATCATCGCAACGGCTGAAAATCACTTGTTTACCAGCTTGTGGGACACCACTAGAAACATGCAGCGTACATGTACATGCAGCATAATAAATGCAATGCTTGTTACCTTAATGGCTATTTATATGAGGTCATAATATGTTACATGTAGTTACAAATTTAAATTTGATTAAATATGCAATTTCTTGATTGACTGGATGACTGACTGACTGACTGACTCAATGACTAAATCCCTGGTCAGTCATTTGGTCAGTCAATTGACTGATTGTGAGGTAGGGATTGTAGCTAAGATGAAAATAATCAATGAAGGTCACATCTCACATGTTACAATTTTTATTTACTTTCACAGAAAAACAAAAACAAATGTAATAAAAATTACAATAATAAATACATTTAACTAATTACTCATTTTTGTTTGCAGGAAGAACACAAATACATTTACTTACTGCTCTTGATGGCAGTTTTTGAAAGATAAGACACAGTTGTCTCCCATGGCTATCCTGAAGAAGCAACAAAGAGGGAAAAGATCATTACAAGTATACCATACAAAATAGCACGATGCTCAAGAAGTAGCTGTGTTTCTGTGAGAGCCACTTAAGAAATCAGTCTAAATGCTTGGAATATCTAAGCACACACTGCATTTAACTGTTTTTTGTTTTGGTAACAAAGAAAAATCTGCATGTAATAAAAAATTGCTAGTTCTTTGCAGCTTGACATTTCTGATATACCTTTATAACAAAAGACCAAAACCTACAACAAACTGTGTCATTCATAAAGAAACAGCACAGAGCAAACATTATGACCACTAGCACCACTTTACTTTTTTTGTAATCCTTGTACTGTATGTGCACTGCCTCACTTAAGCAATTAAAAGTGAACAGAACACAAATTAATAAAATTGTATTAGGCTATCTTAAGGTTCACTGGATGTTTGAACCAGGTAATCCAAGTGCAGACAGAAAAGTAACTATTCCCAACTAAACGTAGGAAATACCATATTTCAACAGCATGAAAATCATTTATTAAAGAAATGATCTTTGCAGCTAGGTACAAAGTTTAGGTGGTCGCAAAAGTAAAAAGCTCACAGTTAAAAGAGCAGAAATCATTCAAACCCGTTACTTTTTTCCTTTTCTGTTTTTATTTCCTCATTGTCTAAGATGCATACACTATGAACAGCAACGATTATTTGTATGATTTGATCCAGCACCCAGGGTGCTAATTTATTTCTGAGAGCTGTTTGAGACTGAGGGCACAATTTTACATTTGGTGCTTCTGTAGTCTATAATTGGCCAAACTATAAAGCAAAACTTGGTTTATGGTCACGTTGTCATTGAGAAAATCAACCTCTCATGTTTATTCTGCCCGTAAACATGACCATATTGTGTGGCCGTGGACAAGATGATGGAGCAAACAATTTATTTTACTTATGAAACAGGGAAAGGGTGCATCTCTTACAGTGCAGTCCTTGACAGCATTAAAAAGCTCTCGACACAACTCCCTCAATTCATTTGTAGCTGAAGGTACTTGGCTGTATTTCTTGGCTGAACCAGGGGAAGATCTACAGAGACAATGCCAAACTAAATTTATTGTGTTCAGCTCCTGGGACTGATAAATCAATTGATCAAACATATATACCGGGTACATGTAATAAGCTACAGTTGAACCTCCAGTGGCAACCATCACTCCTTAGTGACCAGTTTTTCAAATTACCAAAAGGTTTCAAGTCAAATCACTATATAGTTGTAACATCTTGTAAGCGACCATCAAATTTTCTTTTGTTTTTGATCTCCTGTAAGTGACCACTTGATGGATAAACATGTACATTAGATGGAAATTTATCAATAGTAAGTACAAGATGTTTTCTCCAAACTGACTTTTACATGAATAAAGCATTTAAAACATGGTGTAAGTCTCTGCTGTTACAATATACATGTATGCTAAGGAGGCAAAATTTTGACTCAATATGGTCTAAGCTAGGCTTGACATTTTGGGTGGTTGCTAACAGGTGGTTCAACTGTACTATATTATCAAGTGTCAAGAAAAGGACAAAGGTTTTCAGATTTAAGTACATGTTTTAACAGTTAAATTTGTCATTGTCAGTTACAAGTACAATCAATCTGAATGTACAAAACAGCAGACAAGTTTTGTAAAATCAAGAAGAGAATGAACATGGTTTCATCTACATCACAAACTGCACATTCAGTTAGAGTGCTTAGTACAAGAACTTAGCCACAGTAAGCTGATGACAAAAGAAACTGGTTTCCTTAACTTACGATATTCTGCCAGATTTGGTGGGGGTAGCCTGCTTGAGGGGTGTTGCTTGGGATGTCCCAGACTCGCCTGACTGGGTAGGAACTACTGATGAACAGATAAATATGTAATGGCAATTGAAAAAAGATAAGCCTTACTTGGCAATTAACCTTCACCCCCTGATAATATGTAAAATTACAAGGAGCACTTCTACAATAGTAGATGAACATTTAACCACTGAGAACTGCATTTAGTGAGTATGACCAATATTTCCAAGGTAAATTCCCCACGGCAAGTAACCAGAAATATGTCAAAAAGTTCACAATGACATTTAACATGGTACATGTAAGTTGCAATGCTATTTTGAGGCCTAGGGTAAGAGAGCCAATCATTATGCTACTTGTGGCATCAACATATAACTGTAACGGAAATGAAGAGGTTTTCCTTCACTGGTTTCCCTCATACTGTTATTAGAATCCACAACTTTGACACCATAGATACAGTTGTATGGCATGATTTCAGGCAATGCTATGAGTATCTTATGCATTTCAGGTGACCTCTCTACCTGTTTGCAGGCCTGATTATTTTAACAACTGCTAACACAACATAGGCACACAAGGCATATAAAAGTTCCTTTTCAGGTGGCTCCCTATAGTTTTACGATCGCACGTGTGCTGGAGATGAAAGTTCAAGTAATCTGCGCACGCTCGAAGGGAAACGTCAGTGTTTTTTGATATTTTGTTATGTCAACATAAGAAAAAAAAAGCAAAACTGAGAGTGAATTTTCTCGAGTTTCCTTCGGTGAAATTCTGTAAAATTTGGCAGACTGTTAATAAATATTTTACTTTAGTTGGAGCTCCTTTTCCAGGGAAATATATAGGACCAGTTTTTTGGCAGCGGTAAAAGACATAAATTTGAAAATATTGAAAAAACTGCCTTTACGAACCCTACTTTTTTTGTGTTTAAAATTAGTATCCCGCTGGACGTGATGTGCTGTGAAAATTTTGGAAGATTTCACCGAAGGAAATTCAAGAAAATCAGAAATAAAGCCATAAAAACAGCAAAAAACACATTGATTTGGGCATTTATAAGTTAAGTTTAAAACCCAAAATTTTAACATAGATGATACTAAAACACTATTTAATCATCGCTTTTAACATTTGACAAGCTTCAGAGGACTGGGTGAAAAGACGAATGCAAAAACAGCATTCAAAACATAACGCTCGCGCGCGCAATGCCATAAATGATTACCCTATGGAGACACCTTAAAGCCCTTGGAGGGAGCAGCAATCACAGAATTTTTAAAAGGTTTGTTTAGTTGCGATGTACAGCACCTAAAAGAAAAATTGTTTCACTGTAGGTGTAGCTTACAAAACATTCTTTAGTTCCTATTCTGTGATCATTGATTGTCCAGGTGAGAATAGTTCTGAAAAGAACTGTTGTTGGTGACTGACACTTCAATAAGTGAGCATAAGTTATCTTCAATACCATCTTTAGGATGATGATATTGGACTTGTGCCAAGTTTGTCCTTAGTCATTGGTCAGTTTTGATCCATCTATTGTTAGTCAAGTCTGTTTGAGGCCTCAGTCTACTGTTAGTCAAATAAAGTTGGTCTGTAGAGGCTCAAAACTAAAACTCAGCCCAAGTGCTAATGTGAGATGAACCTACTTTTTGAAAAGGACAGCTTATTCTGTAGGTTGGCAAGGAAAAAAATATGGTTATGATTGTCTTACTAAAAATATAATATACCTGGCTGAGATGGACCAAGTGATTTCCGCTTTTTTCTTAACACCTTCTCTAAAGTACAGGCATCCTATATAAACAATGTTAGTCATATAACAATAGAAACTTAACACTGTATCAATCTACAGTAGCTGAAAAGCAGTATTGTACAATGCAGATAATGATGGAAATTCAGAACATTACAAGCAGTTTATTCAAAACAACCAAGAGATACTATCACAGCAGCAATTTTGCAACAGTGCTAAAAGTAACTAAATACCTTCACTTTTGCATGACTACATGCACAGCCCCAAGATAAAGACAAGGGTTTACAAATTCTAAACTTGAAGCCTTTTGTGATTTTCCAAGGCACAATGAAAAAACTTGTAAAAGTGTACAAGATTTTTCATTCTGATATCACAACCTAGTGCATGTAAGGTAAAAGTAAAGAGTGCATTTGAGCCAAGTGGCTTATCAGGCTAGACCTTATCCTGGAAATTTGCCAGTATCCATTTATACCACTGGGTGGGGAGAGGCACCTTGAGAGTTAAGTGTCTTGCTCAAGAA
>OMLO01005712.1_pt1 | contig 10464 bp, 6 predicted proteins | sample 1674811 | NCBI WGS metagenome assembly OMLO01 (sample SAMN06265003, study PRJEB25207) | coral metagenome | isolation source: Coral host | place: Mexico:La Bocana,Puerto Morelos, Mexico | collected 2008-11-13
CTTTCGCAGATTTGTAACAACAACAACACAAGTGAATATACAACAACGACACAACAACAGCACACGCTTTGTTACCCAGTAGAAAACTCTTGGTATTACAAAAAAATTAAAAGAGACAACTAAAACAGAAAGTGAAGATTTCGAACAGAAGAGAGACTACTCCCAATATATACTCAAGTGGGCTCTGGAAAACTTTAAGAACACTACTAAACCAAGAAATGTAGTTCTGCCCTTCAGCTGCAGAGGAATGTGGACGTACCTGATATAAGAAAACAGGGAGCTATCATATTCACGAAGTAAAACATATGACGCCTTCTTAAGTCCATTGTGTAAGTGATGTCGGGATACGGCTCTGGGCAGCACTTGTATATAACTTCGTTACGACTGCAGGGCATGCTGATAAGGTCCCACTCTCCGTGCCTGATAAACTTCTTAATGTCTCCATCGCAGCCTTCGGGATGTCCCTCGGGAATGAGATCAAGTCGAAAGCCGTCATATGTCCATGAACCGAACTTCATACGACATACCTAGCAATACAGGTTGTGATTTGCTGAATCAATGCAGATCTTTTAAGCAATTTTAATTTGCCGGTAATATCATATGTTTTTGACATCACTATACAAGTTGTCCGCTGATGTAGACAAAAAACTTAAACGTTGTTATAGAAAACGTCTAGCATTAATACGAAATCGAATCGGATACGCTCTGAAATTTGTCCGCAGACATTGTCTGTTCCGAGAAGCTAGCAGTGAGCTTTGAGGAACAGACAATGTTCGCGGACAAATATCCGAGCATATTTTCTCACTAAATGGTGGCTATTGTGCTTCAAATATGTTTTCGCAACAGGCGCATATTTTGAAAATTGGGGAGTATCACTAGGATATTCCCTAGCTGTGGAAAATTTAGACCAATAGCGCGCAAGCAAAAATATTTGATGAATTATAATGGGAAATAAATCTTGATAATGATGATGATGCTGACGATCGTAGCAATACCTTCTAGAATATCAAATTTCAATCAAGAAGCTTTCCCGTTTGAAGTTTACCTGCCTGTCAAAAGGGAAGTACGTGACGTCAAATTTGCAGGAGCTTGATACGATTTTTGGTGCCATCCACATGAGTGTTCCACTTGACTTGATCTGAACTTTAGTCTTGAATCGATCAAGGGCACCATCATCTGAATCGTCCACACTGTACAACATGACATAACATAAAATAATTTTGAAATATTTTGAGAGGCAACCACAATGGTCTTAACTTGTTTTCATGCGAGTCCTCTATCCTGTCCGAATTGGAATTTGGAGATGTCTGTTTTTCTGGAGGGAAGAAAACCGTAGAACCTGGGGAAAACCCCTCGGATCAAGGCGAGAACCAACTGAAACTCAACCCATATATAGGCACCGGGCCGGAGTCGAACTCATTGGAGAGCTTAAGCAAACCACGACTACGACGGCAACGGGAACGTCACCAAACAAAAGGTTTAATGAGCAAAACAATAGCTGTGCACTTGCGTTATAAATCTTTGTACATTTCTTTGCCGTCCTCTACAAAACAAGAACGTGAAATGACCAAGTTCTTCGTGGTCTTCGCAACGTGGAGGACGACGGCTAATTTTTCGTATCTCCATTTGGAATTAACGCCGTCGTTTCAAATTTAGCTTAAACACATTTTTAGAGCCATTAGCTTACCGAACAGATCTAGACATTTCACTTGTAAAATATAAATTCATTTTTTACTGGGCGTCGTCCTCGGCGTCGGCGTCGTCGTTGCTTAAGCTCCCTATAGTTAGTGGGAGGCGAGCGCCCTCACAACTGCGCCATCCCTGCTCCCCAAATAACATAAATAAAACATCAAAACATAGTTCTAGGATTGATGGTAGTGTAGCATAATATAACATGATCAGCAGTAACGCTGTTTTTACGCCTGCTGGATAGTTTGATAACCGTCCATCGCAGGTTGCTGATAAACATTTCTACTTTTGGAAGAGAGTGAAGTGTAGTGCCAAGAGATATTGGCCAAGAACACACAAAACAAAACAAAATACGCAATGGCGATATTAGGCAACCTCTCGTCACAATTGAAGCTTAAAGTGATTTTTTTAGAGCGGATGTTCCTATTTATTGAGTATACTTAAAAGGAGTAGCCTTTCAGTAAAAGCTCCCCTACGTTATGTCATTAATTTTCTGAAACTACTTGATAAAACGAGGAAGGACCTCAGGAAGCTAGGAAGGATCGGTGTAGAGTTAACAAAAGCACCGATTAAATTTCTACACTTTGCGTCTAAACTTTCAAATTTCAAATGGTAAAATACTCACTTGTTGTACAGGAATATGTCAGGTTTCCACACTTTTTTCGCATCTACGTTGATAGCATCAATTCCACCATAGTTTGAGCCGTTCCATATTAAATACGGATTGTGCCATTCCTAAAAGTAATTTGAAAACTCCTAAATTCTATAGTGCAAATTAAGGTTGGGACTAAAAATACCCAGGGAAATCTTCCTACGCCTTACCAAGACTTAGGGTTAGGGTTAGGGTTAACCCAAGATTTTGATGGGTCCGTGATAACCACTCTTTCTCAGTTGATGCCACAATCATGGTATCAAAAAACCGCCTAATCATTGGTGAACATGTTTTTTCGTGATAACAATAGGTTACCATAGCAAAAGTACAATCTTGCTAAAAGCACCCTTAGCTTTATGGGAACTAATAAAGAATTTCTGTACATGGGTTAGGAGCCACTTTAAATGTTAGAAAATATAAGCAGACCTGCTGAAAACTGTTTTTAAAACAGTTTTAAAACAAATTTACTCTAACGTAAAAAAAGTTGAAAAACCTACCTTAATCAACTCTTTTTACGTTAGAGTAAATTTTTCAAATACATGTATTCAAGTATACAGGAACTAGCGTCCAAAATAAGTGAAACCGACTTGGTCAGTTGAGTAATTTGTTATAAATAAAGCACAACGAAGACATAATTGGGGAGCTTAAGAGCAGACGCTTTTCAAAGTCAAACTTTTGTTCTTCTTTGAGGAGAGTTAGTGATCTTTCAAATCATTGGTAAGGTTGGGGGAGGGGTGGTGAGGGAAATGTTTGTGCTTGAGCTCCCTAGTTGTGGGTTACAGCACACTGTCTCCGTCTGACACAATAGATTTTGCTATGTTTCCAGCTCAAAAACGATTGGCAGGAAACAATCTTGTTGCTAGATGTTATGCGACCTCAAGGTAGCAAATGCAAGTGCGAGAAAAAACTCCAGGTATATATCAATTTCTTTTTCATTAATCAAACTCTGGGCCAAGCGTTGTCACTTATCATTCGTCGCAAATAGATTTGGACTTTTCAAGCTTTAATTTCACGACTTCCTAAGTTGCGTACTGTGATGATCATGTCTTCATATTTTTCTCCGCAGTTCAGCTATATGATCTTTCATATATTCACATATATTCTTCATCATCTAAGGGCATATTACGAACTCAAAATGTCACAACCTCCCAGAGAGCTTCATAGTCCAGCCAGTAGAAGAGCAATGCACGGGTATCTTTGCGATATTAAAACTAATAATCTCCATTAACAACTTTTTGCACTTTGGATAAACTCATAAACTCTAAGAGTTACAATATTTATAACATTAGACCAATTTTTGGGTAGGAGCTGAGTTGTTGTTGACCTCAGCTATTCTCGTCAGTGGAATTGTATGCGCAGTGCACCGGTATCGCAGAGGTAAAGCCAGGGTTCGAATCCTGTTCAGGCCTGAATGTTTTTTTCAGGCTTTGATTTCACAAGTGTGTATAACTGCGATGATCAACCTTGACTTCATAGTTAACCATTTCTACTGGAAAACATGGCGAGAAACAAACCTGTCTAATCCAAACGCTGCTTTTGACAATTTGGTTCTTGAAGTCCTGAAACAAATAAAAAAAAGACGTTATAAAATTCCGAATAATTAAAAAATACTGCCTGAAAATATGTTGTTGGGCTATCCCGGTCAAATACAACATTTACCGTAGTTAGCCATCAGTGTGAGTATCTGGGCCGCTTATTGTCTCACGGTCAACTTCAATTCATTTAAACCTTCTACGCAGTTTCGGCAATACACTAGACTTTCAGAAACGTCCAGCGTCTTGTTTTTCATCGCTCGGCCGCTTCGTAGCCTAAAAATTGGCCACCCACTTGGCCTGGCCATTCTACCCTGAAGCTCACGAGGTCGACTTGGGGACAATATATTTCGGCCGGTTATTCGAAATAGATCGATAAATGTAATTACCTAACGGTAATCAAATTAAACTGCTCTGATTTAAAGGGGACAGGTCACGTTCTTTTTATTAATTTCAAATTAATTTCTGGCTTAGACTCAATATATGCTCAAAGAATTGTTTGTTGACTTAACTTGGGCGCATGCAGTTATCAGAGGTGTTTTCGAAACAAAGAACTGTTGAGCTGCTTATAGTAGACGAAACAATTTACTGGTTTACATTGTTAGCGTTTTTCAATTGAAATAGTCCCCAGCTGATTTAGCATCAAGACGTTTTTAAATATTCAAGTGAAGTTCCAATACGTTTACGAATTCGGTTTGGTAATTGAGAAGAACAGAATGAAGACTAAGCTGAAAGACTAAATAGGTCCCTAAAAACTTGAAGTCACTTTAGTTCGCTCGCTGACAGTCCAATTAGTTAAAACCGGCTCCACAAAAGCCTCTTATTCAGAGTAATCGACAAAAATGACCTTGAGATTGCTAAATTGAACTATTCTGCATGATAATAAAGTACTAAAACAATTTCAAAGAGAACCGTGACGTAGCTTGCAAACAGTAATCGCATTGTAGTCGGGCCGCACCACATGCTTTATCAAATCAAATTTCTTCACCCTCAATGCAACCCCTTTTACAGTTCAACAATCCGCAAAGATTACGGTTTTAAGCATTGACTTCTTTGAAAGAGCGATGACTAAACACACCATGCTGCCACGCTTCACTCCACGCCATTGTTCGCGGCCATCGAAACGAAACTAAAACGGTGCAAGGTAGGATATTGAAATGGCCTTGTACTTACCACTTCGATGATCTGATGAAGCGAAATGCCAAACTTCACTTGAACTGTGTCCGTTTTCTTCAGCACAGGATGAAGTTCAGGGTCGTAATTAGCAAACAAAAATGTCAACAGTCTCTTTTCGTCGTCATCTGCTATTCCTTTCGGTTTCTCATCTTGGAAATACAAACAGGAACTGAACTAGACCATTTTATTCAATATACAAATTTTGAAACTTTTCACTCAAGCATTCAGTCATATTGACTTATTGATTAAAAACGATTTAGTCAATCCTCAATTGCTCTATGCATCTGTTTGCTCAGTTTTTTATGGCAAATATTATCAAGTGATTTAGACAGGATATGGGTAATTTGTTTTCTCTAACACGTTTTAAGCAAAACTGTTTGTCGTGGAACAAACTGTTCTTTTGTTCGCCTATTTGCCAGAGTAGCAAGGCAGTTTACCTTAAGCAAACAACAGACTGTGTCAATGATAGTATTTAAAGCACAAATATTGTGTTTGTGAATATCATCTACAAAATTTACATTCCACACTACTGTAAGAATTTGTAAATTGTGAACTGAATACTTGGTAAAATAAATTGCTGAACAAAATTAATAGTTGTAGCTCTGATATTAGAAAGTGTGTTGATGAAGAATTTAAGATTTCAAACATCACTCGTTTAATTAATCTGCTACACATTTTCCACAATGAAGCCCCTTTATTTCACCCCAAATTAATCTGAACGTCGTTGAAATGATGCCTTGTTTCCAATAGTGATTTTTAAGTGCACGATTAAAACTGTAGAATTATGGACGCACGCTGAAGAGATGTGGTGCGTTAAGTGGTCAATTTTTCGAGAAACGATAACAGTATGTTGCAGACAATCTTTTGTGCATGTCCAAGTCTCAATGTGGCCATTCTCGTATCATTTTAGATACAAATGACCACTATATCATGCGTTAAGTCTGTGTCTAGACTATTACGTATGTTGTACTTGTCTAATATTTCAAGGAAGTCATGAAGTCCAAAATTGAATAACTGTACATACCATATCGATTGCGGCGAACTTGTATTAATCAGTGTCGAACAATAAAACTGTGCATTCGAATTCAAGATCATAGATAAATTAGAAAGAGTATATTTTACAATTACATTTTGTCGAGCTGTCTCGCAGTTCTTTGCAAACATTTTCAGTTATTTTTGCCACAACTACTATAGGATATTTTCAATGTTCATTAACAAAATTATAACATTACCATGTTTACTTGTTCTGATCGTTACGATTCCACATAGCGGGACAAGTTCAATCAGGGTAGAACCTTCCCTTATTTTCAATAACCATAGAAACCTTAAGAAGTTTAGCTAAGGGTTCCACAATGTTTTAACAACATTTGGACGTGACGATATTTTTTACATGATAACACCCCATTGAGGAAGATGTCTGTGCATGTTTTATAGCACACGAAGGGCTGAGAACCAAACACTAGAAAATGAGAAGTGAAGTTCAGTGACTGAAGTTCTGTTTGATCATAGTTCGCAAATTCGCAAATAAATGATTCTATTTACTGTTACTTATCCTGCTGATTGCCTGCTTTGAAGTGACGTTTTCCGTCAGATTCAATTTACCAAACCAGAATTGAATGCTCACAAGAAAGTTAACGAGAACTTACCTGCAGATGAAGAATTGGTCCAGAAAGAAAACAAAATAATAAAAATTCGCAACAGAAGACGCATTGCTGCACTGCTCCGCACTTCACCTTGGCGCAAATGGAAGCAGGGCTTGAACAGACGCAAGCGTTAATTCACGAAAATTCCGGCCTTTCTTGCGACCTATCAAATGCAAGATTCCCCTGAGGCAATAAATTTCGAAGGGTTCAGCTTGGTTGACAGAAGCTACGTAACCTTTTATATCAAGGCAACCGTCATTCATCTGTTTGTGAGAAAATCTTAAAAAAACAGCGAAGCAGCCACGTTTTCCTGTCCGTGTTCTTTCTGAGTTGCAACTGTTTCACCGGAGCCAACATTTTCTATAGTATAGTTGTAATTACCTCCACTTCTAATCACTCGAAGATTCATGATTGATGGCGACATAATCAAAGCATTCTTTACAGCTCGGAAACAAGATAACGGTTATTAAAAGCTATTTTTATTCCTTGTTCAGTAAAGTCTTCCAGATCACGGCTGGACGTAATCAGAAAAGGAACAAACTCATAACTGTTGGCAAACAGAGTCTTATATAACAACATGAGAAACAAACATTGAGCTTTGTTCATATACTACTGGTTTTTATTAAAAGGTTTAGAAACCACTGAAGCAGGAAATCGAATAAGCGCGGAACAGCATTAAAAGCTACACGTACAAAGGCTACACGGACTGAACAACAAAGAAAGAACCTTTACAATGGTATATTTATCCCAGTTAACTATTAAAAGCTCAGTCATTCCGCGATGTTTACAAACTTTTTCGGCCGCCTAATTTTTGAAAAGAAAAGAATTACTGGCATTGAAGCCGATTTTAGTGCCGGTCATGTGCCCATGAAGCTCTGTGGGAAGACAAAAACTAAACAGTGGAGTAGGTGGTAAATTTTTGTCCGCTTTTACAGTTGTTTGGGGCGGCGTAAATGTGCATGTGAACCTTGCGAATAGGATTTTCTCTCAGTAAGGTAGCGTCTACACTGCGCGCGCCAGAGAAATTAGAAAACGCAGTATTCTTTCAAAGGGTTAGGCCTACAATTCACATGCACTTATCCGTCACGAAAACGGAGCTTTTCAAAAACCTCTTTTAACCGGGGAAATTTGAAAACGCCGGCTCTTCTTTTTCGTTGTGGACAGGAACATTTTCGGAAGCGATGTAGTCGCAATAATCATTCGATTTCGCTGCCCGAATTTTCCTCAAACATATAGTAGTAACATTTGATGCGTTTTCAGAGTGAAACATTACTCCGGTGTAGTGTCGACGAGGCCGCAGAGTATTTTAAAACAGATAGGAAAAATGCTGAGTTCTCTGCTGAAAAAGTTTTATCGTATTTTTTGTATTGTATATGACATATTTTTCGGGCTTTGGAGCCAGTTTCATTTAAATTTGGGGGTGTGCTTCTTCAGTCTAGAGAATACTTACTTGCGTAAATAAACGATAACCTCTGGTCATAAACAGGCAGTCAGCAGATTTACTTGCTTACACAATAATTAGATCGGTCGGTTAGCATGTCATAAAGGCCGCTATCAGCCCATGTTATCATCTGTTATCCATCCTATCCAGGAAGCAGTCCTGATGAATGGAATGAGGACAGCGCTGCACCTTAGATCCTTAGTCTCCTTGTAAGCTTCAGTGTTGGCTTCATGCATGCCGGGACTCTTTCCAGAGAATAGAGCTGACTTAACTGGACAGTATCTACTGCCAATTCGTGAACACTTGGCTTCCAAAACATGGCCATTCTATAACTTTAAGTCGCAAGATGACATTTATGATTCTCCATCCACGCCTTATTATCTTATCATTTTATGATTTCCCCTCTATTGAATATCAGGCATATAAAAATGTTTGCCATCTGACTGCATAAAACCTATTTTTAAAAAGATTTTACTAAGGACCCACTAAGCGGTTGAAAATCATCACATTAACATCTTTGACGGTTGTCATCCACACAGAGGGACTCAAAGAGATTCCGTTATTTGTCTTGGGTCCGCGACAGTTCCTCTTGAGGTAGTTGATAACGCCGCTTATCCCTTTGTCCCTCAGGCAGTGATAGCAGAGATACTAGCTTTTCTTCTACAGTTTTGTCGCTTTTCCCCCAGTAGAACAAATTAGCTTGAACCGGACCGATAACTTCACTGTTAATTAAGGAGCTTGTTGTTTTTCTCACTTAAATGGTCGGTGACCCCCTATTTTCTTTGCATAGTTTATTTGAGAAAAGACGGGAAAATGTGTTGCGTGAGAGATAACAAATGCTTCTCGACCAAATGTTTTTGAATGTGGACGGGGAAGATTAATATTCTTAGTATTTTTTTAAGGCTTTTTGTACCCCGAGGAAAAACATCAAAATAATTTTGCTGAATTGAAAAGTTTTAATGAACAGCTGTAAATTTTACTAATGTAGCTTCTTTTATTGCTGATAGTTGTAAGCTAAGCCAGTCGTCTTAAAATAACGAAAGCTTCTAAAAAAGCGTCTTTAAGCCCCTTATCTCCATAGCAAGAACCTTAATTACTGCATGACAGGTTTTAAAAAAATGTTCCCCGACATTTTCTGGTCCCACCAACACAACGCAAAACTTTTCGTCTTGCATTTGACTCAGATATGAAGAATAGTGTAAGTGCCAAATGGCGAAGTGTAATTTCCAACTCAACGGACTGAATTAAAATTATTTCTTCTAAACCGATGTAGGTTGAAACTGATAAAGACAAGATTACAAAGTACAAAATTACTACAATATGAGCACTAATAAACAACGATGATGGAAAAGAAATAAAGTACGCTGAAAAAGACGATACTTACATTGTTATGATACTTAATACTGTCCGAGGACGAAACGACTAACGATTGAAATGACTGGCTTGACTGAACCTGACTGCGACTAGCGAAGCCGAATGCAACAAAAAAACACTGAACAGAAAAGCTAGGAACATATATACTGGTAAAACTGAAAATTAATGCGTGCAAAGAACGAAACTAATGGTGGGTGAGACCGACGATAACAATAACAAATGAAAGTATGTGAAATATAATACAGATGAAGCCAACTAACCGGTGACAACAAAAAAGACACTAATGAGGCCTAACAAAGTACAAAGATTACACTCTTGGGACATAATATAAATGCCCATAAGCACGCTAACATCTTACAGATTTTATCACTAAGTCGAGTTCTTCATTTAAACTTCACAATATATTCTTGCAAAGGAAAGTAATTTATTCCCGAGTGCCAAATTTTAGCAAGGTACTTTCACGGCGGATCAAGTTAGGAAATTGGTACCTTGGTACTATAAAGTTTCTGACTACCCAGGACAAACACTCTCCTTAATAGTCATCACCTTGGAAATTTACCCAAGAGTAGATTTTAAGCCAGTTCGGGCAATAAACCGGCAAAACTTAGTTACGTAATTAGGTGGATTTCTATCAGAGCTTGACAAAAAGCGTGAGTAGTATGGGACAGAGGGATAGACCAATTTATTCATGAATTCAACAGGCCTGAGTTAATGAGATGCAGGCCGTGTAGGTGTATGAACTGATTTAATGAGAGGTGTGTCACATAGGTTCATGAGATGCTTATCAAGTATGAGGGAGACTATTGAAATTTTATTTATGCATGGTCTAATTTTAAGTATTTTATTGTTGAATATTACATGAGTTTTTAGGAGAGATGTCTGTGCTGTGATGGAGTTAATGAGCCGCCCAACCATCCGGGTAGTGTCGCGCTTATATAGAAGAAGAACAAAGGCTTG
>OMLO01005714.1_pt1 | contig 10463 bp, 6 predicted proteins | sample 1674811 | NCBI WGS metagenome assembly OMLO01 (sample SAMN06265003, study PRJEB25207) | coral metagenome | isolation source: Coral host | place: Mexico:La Bocana,Puerto Morelos, Mexico | collected 2008-11-13
TAAATAAATACCGAATACGGAGGATTTCAATTCATTACCATCTCTACATTTAAAATACAAAACATTGAAATGGCCTTAAAATCGACCTCATCGATTGAAGACATTGAAATGTGATATCTTAAAACACTCGAGCGACTAGAAAAAATTCAAATTTGGAAGAATTTAAACTCGCTCAGTGTTGAAGTCAAGGAGAATAAAGCGCCATGAAAAAAAGGAAAGAACTCGAATAATAAATTGTGTGAGGTTTTCGAAACGAAAAACAAGAAAGCCATTGCAAAACGTCGCGCTAATTATTGTAACATTTGCACAAATATTCACTCTTATCCTGAGCTTGTACAGATTCGATACAGATAACCTAATGAATGAAGCAAAATTTGGTGTAAACAATTTTAAAACAGCCAGGTAAATTTTCGCGAAGAAACTTCTGTCAAGTAATGAATAACGCGATTTTGTTTTCAGACACATTCCGACGACAGAATACCACACAGGCGCGTGTTTTGTGAATTGTTTTTTTGGATGACTCTGGGAAAATATAAACAAAAATTAACATCTCGCTACTTTTTAAAAAGCATTATGCTAAGTTTCGAATAAAATGGAGGGCAAACTACGCTAATGTAAAAGAAAACTTCATTACCCAGGTCAATCTTGTTTACTAAGTGACTTACGAAAGCCGTGAATTAATTAAGATCGTCCGACTTACTCACGGCAGATTTTTATTCATCGTTGCTGTAAAATGATTTACGATAAAAAAAAATTTGTCCGGACATCATGTCCGACCACATTTGGGATTTCGTCGGACATGAGCAAATTTTGGTCGGCCAATGTCCGATGACCGACAGTTATTTGCAGCCCTGCATATTATGGGGTAGACAAGTTTAGATAACATTGATTTCAGAATATATCTTGGTACATGTGGATACTAGGGTTCGTGTGGACTAAAGGCATCTGCTGTCGACTGTTGATTGATACCCTCAATCAACCCTCGATCAGCACTTGATTGAAATCAAGATCAACGCCTGATTGATTTACGGTCCGTCAATAGTTGGCCATGTGTCCTCTAACTCATATATATGTATCATTTGACAATCCATAGCAATTCTGCAAAATTCTGCGGACATCTCAAGTACACGTGATCCGATGTTAGTCTGTTTTTCCCTTGTTGCAAATAATGAGTTTATTGCATTTGAAAGCTAACTGTAGCTTACCTTACTTGATGACACTGGATTTTGCTCTTCCAACCTTTTGTCATAAATATGTAAGCTACCCTCACAAAGTAAGCCAGTCTGGAAAAAGTAGCAGGCTTAAATTTGTTGTGGTCCAATGTACAATGTGTTAGCACTGTTCTGACATATATTATTCGTGAATCAACATATTTTCTTTTTCTTTGTTGATAGCTGCGCCTGTTGTATGAATGTGCACCAATGGCATACATTATAGAACAAGCTGGAGGAATGGCCAGTGACGGCAAACAACCAATCCTGGATGTTGTACCACAGAAACTTCATGATAGATGTCCTATCTTCATTGGTTCTGCTGAAGATGTCAAGGATTTTCTCAGGTTTAATTCAGCATATATCTTATCGTAATGTTCTCGTTCTTATTACTAATTTCAAATTTTCGTTTCATAGTTAGAAGGTATGATTCACTTATGTAACGTGGATGTATTTGTGGGCATTTAAGTCACTTTATAAGAGTGAATGTAACTGAACAACAAATATTGAAAAAAAAATGTCCCAAAAGCTTTGTATTTGTAAAACCTATCACTTGTCGTTGATAACCGAGGCAGCCGTTTTGAAGCAGTTCGTTTCTTTTGCTATTTATATTGTATTGAATACAAACTTTTATAAATCATTCTATTTATAAAGTGAGTCTTCATACATGTAGTACAGATTCCACAATGTTCAAGTAAACGGGTAGAATTATTTACCCTTAGCCATGGGTAACTGATAGTTATGTCTTAACAGGCCTTTGTTTGTAAATAAATGCCGACTCGGCAAACATGCTAGTTGAATTTTTTCCTTTAGTTTATAAAAGTACACTTAGGAACAAAAAGGTAAAATACTATTTTGGATAGATACCGAAACCGAACGAACGCCAAAATCTTGCACAAAACTCGGCGAAACATTTTCATTCAAATTTATTGTCTGAAAAGGTTATATGCGCAAACAAGCATCAGACATTGTTATTCAACAAGTTTCCACGATGCCCATTTACCTATCATCCGATCAATACATTTTTGCTGTCAATAGCCGGCGGAAGGATCTCAACGGTATGTGAAAAATTGGGTCTCGACGGAACTTCGTTAAGGAAAGATCATCCTCTGAAATGACTTTTAATTCATATCATGGATCGATATATAATGAATTAGAATAAACTGAATTCGGCAAATAGCATATGGCTTAATTTTCATATTTCAGCTAACTTTATACGAGTGGACTGAACAGGGAGATAACTCTGCGGGTTTTCGGGCATTTCCATGAATGGTATTGAAGATTTTAGCAATTGCACGCACATCAGTAACATCAGTTACAGTAGTTACATCAGGTCAGTTAGAAGTTGACGATGCCTTGAGGTGTTGGGCTGTTTTTGCTAAAAGATTTTAAGTTTCTTCTCGCTTGCCCAGCCAAAAACGTACTGCGTTTCATCTTTTTGGAAGTTTGTGACCGTAAAAAATTTATGTCAGTTCAGTTTTCACATATCAGTCTTGTTATCGATGGTGAATTTCGTTGTAAAATTATGACATGATTGTGACTCGGCTACCCTTTATAGATGCACAGCTACCTTGGCAATAGTTAACGTTCCGACGAAATTCACAATCGATATCAGGACAGATGCATAAAAAGCTGACGTTAAATTTGTTAATTGCTGTTGGTTGTGTCATCGAAGACTGATGAATGAAGAGTTGACAAATCTCCGCCTGATTTAGCCCGGCTTTTAGGGTTTGAGTTAAGTCCCAAAGTCCCTCTGTGTTTACATCGACCAAAACGAAAGATATCAGTGCAGACGTATTGGCAATCGGAGCAAAAGGGACTTTAAATTTTAAAATTTTTGATATTGTCAAAATTAACAATAGAATACAGTGCGTTTTCATTCATCATTTTAATGTATTCTCTTCTCCCAAGATATCTCTCAAGATATCTCTCAAGATATCAGTGCAGACCTATTGGCAATCGGAGCAAAAGGGACTTTAAATTTTAAAATTTTTGATATTGTCAAAATTATCAATAGAATACACTGCGTTTTCATTCATCATTTTATTCTCTTCTCTCAAGACTACTTTTTTAATGTGTAAGCCCACTTCTTATGCTAGCACCCTCTCTCATTGTCCCGTATCAACGGTATCCACCCAAAACAGCATTGAGGAGGGCGGCAAAGAAAGAGAAGAAAATAGTTGGATGGAGAAGCGAGGTGCGCGTTGCACCGGAATTCATGTTTTGTGGACTGCAGAGCGAGGAGGCCTTATGTGCCACTCGGCATAGAAAGGACATGTAGGTAGGTATCTCAACGTCTGCTTCCAGGCATGCAACACGTTTGTTTCTGTCCCTCAGATCTGCTCTCATTTTGTATTTTCCCTGAAATAAAAAAGAATACCCAGGAAATATCTTGAAGGACGAGAATTGTTTCACGCCAAGACATAAAACACGTTCAAATACAAACGAAAAAGAAATTATAAGTATACTTGGAAAGTGTTAGAATCCTTTCTAGTTCCTTGCTATCGTTGTTCTCCTACTCTGTTAAGACCTTTTGCTACCCCTCAAAAAGTTTGCACCCACCACTTCCATATTCTTTCTTGAGTCAATCAACTAACATTTATTTAGTCCCCACTTTACCTAACATTACGTTACCTAACTGATTTATGTTGTTTGTGTACGTCCGTAGACTATTATTTATCAAAAACTTAATATTTAATAGTTAGATGGGGATTTAATAAACATTTTGAATAACAGACAGAGAACATTTGTTATCGCTATACTTACACTGGACAGAAATAATGGAACATCCGACCAGGGCAGGGTTTCCCTTTTCACCATAGCGACGTAGTTGCCATGCTTCATAGGACACTTGGCTCCCTTGAGAAACCTCTTAATCTCGGAACATCCAACGTTGCGAGTGCTTTTAAAATGTAAATAAAAATAATAAACCATCAAGCAGTTATTTGGCAGTACATCTCAAATGCATTCAATACTCTTTGGCAGTCTTTGAGCATGTAGTTTATTTGTTACGTTGTGTCTAAGGTCACGTTTTTTCGAACTAAAAAGGCGCGTTCGAGAGTTTTAGTATTGATAAATATTTTGTAGTTTTAACTCCGTTTTTTTGAGCTTTTTTTCATTTTCTCTGTAAATAAGTATTATTAACTTAAGTATCTCCCATAATCTTTTTATTTTACGCTCCTCCATTTAGTTATTACAAAAGCCAATCCCCTTTACTTTGTAATCGTTCATTGTTCAGCCATTCATTCACTCATTCATTCATGAATTCGTTCGTTCCTTCATTTAATCATCGAATGATCTCATTACACTGTGGTCTCTTTCATTCGTTCGCTCGTTCGTTCATTCACTAAAGACAACTGACTTGTAGTCTTGAATCGGAATGAACCATCAACTGGTACTTGCTCAATGAAAAACAAAGTTATAACTGTAAATGTAAAGAACTATAAACCGTACCACCGTTTCGAACACGGGAGTTGCCGTCCATCTTTCCAAAAGGTCACGCTCATTTTGTACCGCGATCCTGCAGCCCGAGCGACTCTAGTAGCAGTTTTTGAACTTTTCTCGAGCCTCAGAGGACGTGAGGGTAGTTTGACATCAGCGATCCTTACAGGAGAAGATTCGTCTACAAAATGAGAAACGATAATACCTTTTTAATAACTTAAGACTAAATCGCTAATTATAACCGCATTTGCTAGTGACGAACAGAAAGAACACGATCTCTAAATAGCTGTTATTCATTTAATTCAGACTTGCTTCAAAGCCTCACTACTGATAATTTAGTTCACATCATTCGACACATGCATCCCGTGTGCCATTCTTTTTAGTGTTACAGTTAATTCAGACATACTATATTTAGTTAACGAGATGCACTTTCGTTTTTGAAACTTTTGAAACTTGCGTTAATATAAAAACCGATCTACAGTGCTTTACACGTGGTATGCACCTTCATTGTTCTGACATAGACGGCTTTATTTTCAGTTTTGCAGAACTGCGAAATTTCTACCTCATTAGATCTAAACATTCAACTAAAGCAGAAAAAAGGCTTACCTACCACAGTTTTTCCAATTCAGAGCATCAACAGCAAAAGCCGCGAAAATCGAGAGGACGAAGATCAGTTTAAAGGCCATGGTCACTTTGTTTCCAAAGAAGCACAGTGAAAAACTGCGCTGCACCATCCGCTATTTAAATATAACTGCACCATGTATGTCAATAAGGCAAGGAACTCAAGAAATACAAACATGAGCCAATGAATGCGCCGGTAGATATTGCTATTTCCACCTGAGAAACCTTGTTATACTAATATTTGACCCAATGAACAAAACACCAGGTTCTGTTTGCAATCACACCTTATATCTATATTTAATAAAACACAAATATGAAAGCGAAAAAATATACTGTTTGCAATGACAGATCGAGTGGTTTGCGCAAGGTAGACAAACAGACAGCTCCCCGTCCTCTACGAGACATTATTTTTAACGTTTACAACGCTCTGTAGCTTTAAAATTCAAAACAAAGTAGAAGAGGTATTCCAGAGTTTCGATACAATTCTTCCTATTGAGTTATCAACCAATATTGTCTCACTAACTTCGTAACTCAACGTAATAATAAGCAATGTCAGAAACTATTCTCACAGAAAATTGAAAAATTTATGGAAATACGAGCCTACGACTCGTGCTAGCGCAGCTGTTTGTGAATTCTTCAAATTTTATGAGTTTTTTCTCAGCTGTATTTCAACAACTTTGTAGATACACTTCAAGTGCACTCGACGAATTTGTTCTTTGAAGTAATACATCAAACACACACATTTCCACACACCTTAAAGTTCGTCAAAAATACACCGCTGGACTTCGCATTTTCAACTCTCTTGTCGGTGTTTGAAAAGGTGCTCAAACACAGTATTTGGTGTTTGATATATGTTCTCAGTCGAAACTAAAGCTACAGAGAAAATAGAGAAAAACAAATCGAAAAAATCCTAATCAGATATTCAAACATCGTCACGGTTATGATTTCCTGTTAAAACTTGATAAATTGTTAATGAGTTTGAGAAATATCTATTCCCTATAGTGAGTCGATTTCTTAATGTTCACTTACAAAGACTATTATACCTAAGATAGGAACTATAACTCGGATTATACTGTTAGGCGGTTATCATTTGTTTGATTGATTTGTCCTCCCCTCCCCAGCTCCGAAAGACACACAACCGCGTTTAGTGTACATTTCTTGCTAAAAATTTCGTGCGATTTTAATTTCGGACAAGAAAACGCACGTACAGAGTAGAGTCCAAACTCCTTATTTCTTTTATTTCCTAGAGCGAACTCTAGTTGAGACACTGCTTGAGATACAGAGTACCTAACGGCTGGCTATTGTAGGTAACTGATGAAGTTAACCAAGATTAAGGCATACGCTTTCTATGCATCAATTTATTGTATTTCTTTCAAGTTCTTATCTCCACTGATTTTCGCTTCCAGGTACGAGCAACGTCTGTTGTTCTGCTGTTTCCTCTTTCGCTTTGATTTCTTTTTAGTCTTGTATTTTCCCTGAGTCATAAATCAATTACCCGAGACAAGAGACCATCAGACTGCCCGTGAACATCTCAAAGAAACGAGGGTCTTCTCGTTCATTGTGTTCAGACCCACCTTAAATTTCAAAACTTTAAGGTAACCTATTGTGTCGCGAACATTACAAACACGTATTTTCTGTTTCCATAGAAGCTCTTTTTCGTCTATTATGCATCCTACTACATTGTGTAAATCGGTAAAGAGATTGATGTAACCTTTTCTTATATTGATTTCTGATAAAAAAAAGCAGAGAAATATTGCCCAGATCCATACAGAAATTTTTAATGTAATGGTGCTCGACGGCAAGACCAATTTTGACTCCAATGCAGACGTGAGCCAGAAGTTACATTTATTCGAATCCTTTGTTAACACTTCCTTCCGCTCTGGATCGAGCGGTCTGCGTTCGAGCCTTTAGCGGTGTGTTGTGTTCTTGGGTAAGACTCTTGACTCCCCCAGTGCCTCTCTCCACCCAGGTGTATAGATGGGTACTAGCGAATTTGATGAAGGTAGCCTGCGTCGCAGACGCTAAGGTTTTTCCGGTATTACGGATACATCATTTCCGTCTGCGTCACAGGCAAATGACGGTTGTATCGTGAGAATGTAAGAGTACGGGGTTTCCCAGTTCCTTTAGAACGAAAATCAAGGCATGCTATAGTTATTAATCGTCATGCCTGCGGCTTTTTAATAACAAGAACTTATGATGGTCAAGCGAGTTTTCGATCATTTCCGAATTGAGAGAGGTTAGTTAAAATAATTTCTGTTTTGACACTTTGTTTCTGGAGTCAGTTTTGAAGGGGATGATGCCTTGAAGTCTTAGATCGTGTTTGCTAACAGAAATTCGGGTTCTCTCGCGCTTTACTAAACTGAGGAGTGGGGGTGTGGGGAATATCTTCTAGGCAATGCCGGTTCCACAAGTAGGGAAGTTAATTCCTACTTTGGGCTATAAAAGTATGTGCGGCCCCAAAGGATATGGAGGTTTAGCCGTTTTGGTCAGAAATAGGGTATCGATTGTGGCCATTTTGGTTAAATAGGGTATGGTTTTGCACTCTATTCTTGAATTGGGTATGATTTTTCAGAACAAGCTACTTTTTTCATCATTATCGACATCAATAAAAGCCTTTCACAATGCCTCTAACATCGGTCTCAGGTCTTATAGAGTCGAATTTTGGTAGTAGGAAAAAACGCTGATTGTGGTCTTAAATCGGGTAAGGGTTTTGCGAATTGTTCTGGAGGTACTCTACCCAGGCGTTGTAACGAAATTCACCATCGATAAAAAAACCGTACAGCCGCAAAGAATGCTGAAGTTCTATTTGTTTTCGTTTACGGCTCGATTATCTTAGCTTGCTAAAAAAAAATGAAAAGTTTGAGAGACTTTTGCTTTCGTGTTAGAATCAAGTTCTGCGTAGTCTAAGGAACGCGAACGACGACGACTTATTTTTCATTTTTCTATTTGGAATTGAAGACCATCATTGCATGCATATTTAGCCTGGGCAGGATTTCAGAGCCCTTAACTTACGGAACAGATCTACACATTTGCAAATTTCGCTGGTAAAATATAAATTCATCTCTAACTTGGCGTCGTCGTTTTTTTTTTATTTAAGCTCCCTGTTAAAGGGCAACTCAAAGAAATAATGGCATTAGGAAGAAAGCGAATTGTTAATGACTTATATCAACGACAGACACAATTTTTTTAAATTTTCATGCATTCATGACTTTATTGCATTCTTTACGCTTCAAGAATACTTCTTATGTTCAGTCATCGATTGCAAAGCATCCAAGGACCTTGTTGTTACTTCCATATATCCGCAAAGTGTGTTTACTCTGAAATAAAATATAATACAACAAGCGGTAAATATCGTAGACAAACGAGGAACCTTCGTTTCGTCTCTTATACTACGCCGTCAAGAAATTACCAACCAGTGACAAAAAACTGATTCTGTTTGGCTTACTCAGGCCAGAAACGCTATGAAAGTTCCAGTTGCCAGTTTATTTCAGAGCTAGAATGGCACGAAATAAATTGTATTTTTTTTATGTTTTTCCTGCGTACTTTCTCCGCCCAATAACAGTTATTCTTGCAGGAGACACATCCCCGAAGAAAAATATATTATAATGTGTAAACACATACAAAAACAAATAAATCAAGCACCCTGGGCTAGTCTTAAAGGTATTCTTTCTGCCATTGGCTCCTTGTTTCCTTTGATCTCCTCCAGATTCTGTTAACCTGTTAAGATCATTCACCTCCTACACGCTACCCTCAATTTAGAAAGCGTAGAAACCTCTGCTTTGCTTTTTGTATATTTCAACCAATCAATTAATATTTCTTTTTCATCCCCAGTAACTGACAGGCGCCACCTTTCAGAACCGTTACGGTGTGCGTGCTCTTCTCTGATTTAATGTGCCAGTAAACTATTATTCACGAAACAATTATATAACAAAAAGGAAGGATTTTAAAGAAAATTCTAAAAAAACAGAGAACTATTTTGACACCGTTCTTACCCCTGGTTCCTTAGCGAGGTTACGGTTATTAAATGTGACGGGTATCCAGTTTCCTTTTCCGCAGCTGATACGGCCGCCGTTCTTCGGCTTTACGAATTGCGTAAGACCGTTACACTGTAGCCTTATTAAAAAGCAGATCAAAAATAAGCCATTGAAAATTCGCATTAAAATTCAATGCACTGGTGCCACAGCAAATATTTATTCCTTTCATTTTAGAGACTGTAATAAAATTCTCTACTTATTAATTCACAAGAAAGTAAGAACTCACACTACAATTTTCCGACGTTTCGTGACAAATCAGAGTGAGTTTAAAACAGTTAGCTCTGTAGATCTACATAAATTAATCATTAGTCACGATTCTTAAGTAGATGTATTTCGATTCAAATAGTATTTTAGTTTTAGATTTTGTTCGTTTGTCCGTTTGTTCGATCGTTTGTTCTTTCATTCGTTTGTTCTTTAGCTGGTTGTTTCGTTGGTCCGTTGTTTTTGTTCATTCAGCAGAGATAAAACTGAACAACTGAATACAAGGCTCATATCGGAATTGACAATCAACCCGTGCGTACCTTCCTCCTGCTACGTTCCTTCCACGACTGTCTTTCATTTCATATTTCATCGGTTTGAATGTCCCCCAGGCGACTCGCAACTCGGCCGTGAGTCGCCCATTTCGCTTTGCGAACTTTCTGCCCTTTAGTTGATAGTTTCCACCTATAAAGAGAAGAGAAAACGATTTTTTTAAAGTAACACGAGACTAGGTCTTTGAATATACAGAGCCCTTGGTCTCGCTAGCATTTGGTTAAACTGAACTCTACACAGGAGCCCATTACCATTGGTTCCTGGTTTACGTCATTAGCATGATGACAAATTATCTCCGCGACTTGGCAGTAATTCAAACAAAAAATAGATTAGTCTGTGAAAAAGGCGTGACAGGAACATATATCTCCACCTTGTATTAAATTTCTATTATAGGTCGAGCACTGTTCTACAAAAAGCAATGTATGTTTCGGGTAGCACATCGTTGAATGTTTTCGCACCAGGTTGGAATGATTTGAGTTTTTAAAAGTGAAACCTCAGTGCAATAATTGGATAACTAATTTATGTTTCCTTTTTTACAAGTATTGCCTTGATTTTAAGGAAAACGACCACTTTTTTTAGTTTGAAAGACATGTTTCGACAGAACTTCTGTCATCTTCAGTTGAAT
>OMLO01005715.1_pt1 | contig 10462 bp, 7 predicted proteins | sample 1674811 | NCBI WGS metagenome assembly OMLO01 (sample SAMN06265003, study PRJEB25207) | coral metagenome | isolation source: Coral host | place: Mexico:La Bocana,Puerto Morelos, Mexico | collected 2008-11-13
CAAGAAAAATTTATTCCTCGGTTAACTTTTAACCCTGGGTTAGCGTTAACCGGCTTTCGAACAACCCGGCCCTGGACTTTATCTTGCTCACTGACGACGATTTTATTGTCGTAATGCAGTGGAATGTTTATTTTTCGAGCATTTGAATCTCCCATTACACTTTATTGTAATCTGCAGTTAACATGCAAAAAATATAAATGAATCTTCTTTTCAGCGCCCTCCGTTGCTCCTGAAAATGTGACAGTGGTCAATAAGACTTCCACCAGCATCTTCATTGCGTGGGATGCCGTTCCATCCAATCAAAGAAGTAGCAACATTCTGGGCTACAATGTGAATTGGACGTTACAAACCGGGCACGCTGACAGGAAATTAACTGAAGAGTTAAGTGTTGAGATGGTGTACGCCAATTTAACAGGACTCAGGAAGAGCAGAAGGTTCAACATTACAGTGTCTGCCTTCAATGAATGTGGAGAAGGTCCTCGTAGTGCGAATCTTTTTGCGAAGACAGATGAAGACAGTAAGTAGAAAACATAATCTATAGCGTTTTGGCAAAAATTTACTAGCTTTCTATCACGAATGCTGTTTTCTAATTTGGATACGCTACTCACTCTCTTTTGCAGACAGCGAGTAGCGCAGCACGTGTGCTGCTGTGTTGACAAAATGGCGGCAGCTTTTTAACTTTTTCGAAGTGGTTGTAAAGAGGATTGAAATAAAGTTTTGAACGATTTATCGATTAGATAATGCAAATTCTTGGTGTGGAAATATGAGTTACCTCACACATGACAAGACAACTACCTACACACGCCATTTGCGTAAATGTTTTAGTTAGGAGCCACTCACCCCTTAAGCTTCTTTATTTAAACGGAATTATACGGTACATCGCTCCATGTACTATGGCCTCGTGAGGTTGTTTTTCTACTTCACCACAGTAATGCATGTGTTGTAGTTAAAAATTAAATTCAGGTAAAAATAATTTTAACCTAGTTTGATTCTCAATTTCCTTTGTCTTGTAACCCTAATTATTCATAATCAATGAATAAGTAGGGTTAAGAGACAAAGGAATTTCGTTTTTACCTGAATTTAATTTTTAACTGTTTATACTATTTCCATATTGTTATCGAGTAGCGTTCGATATTAAAACCGACACTTACGACATATTCTAGAGCCTGATGCAGCTCCGCAAAATATCACAGCAGTCAACAAGACGACAACAAGTATACTGATCTCGTGGGGTGAAGTAACTAAAAGTAAACGCCAAGGAAAAATTCAGAGTTACAAAGTGGATTACACATCAACAACAAGCAACGTGACAAAAAGCGAGAAAGTCCAAGCCCCTACCCAGTACTTGGAGATAAATGGCTTGAATCACAACACTAACTACAGCATCACAGTTATGGCTTCCACCAATAAGGGATACGGACCAGCTAGCGAACCTATGTATGTGGTTACAGATAAAGATGAAACTGCATCATGAACACTCATGCGGACTTTTGGCATTGTATTGTTCAAAGCGACGATGACATTTCATCCTCTTAACTTGAAACCAATTCAAGAGAGTGAAATTTAGTTTGCTCTTCTAATTAGTCTACAATTCAATGCGAAATAATAACAGTTTAGTCGGAATTCTCTGTAGTTCATTCCCCTAATTAATGCTGGAAATAGATTAAACAGAAATCCGTTGATGGGAGATGAACTTTAGAAGTGCGTTGCTAACTGGAGACATCCGCTTCCGCTTCAATTAAGTTTGGTAAAAATTCTGCCGTTTGATAAATTACCTGTTAAACTGGGAGAACAATGCACAAAATTCGGCGATCTTCACTTGTATTACTTTTGCACAATACCGTATACATCTAGTGAGACAATGCTGCTTGCAAGCAAGAGCCGCCAGTGAAACGTGTTTAATTATTCTATTAATGTATCAGGATTAGAAATCAACTTTATCCTTTTTGTTTTTTAAGACTGCAATAGTGTTCAGCTTGCTCTCCGCTTTGATCTTTAGATTTTGTGATATTGATAATCACCTAGAAATAAATATTAAAATGGCATTTGTCAGATGGGAGGTCGTCTAATATAACGTCAAACATCAGCTATTCTGGCAGGCTCCAGTTAATCATGAACTTCATACTAAGAATCAGGCTGCAAATGAAAGTTTTGCTCATCTACGTTAAGTTCAACGCCTGCTGTGAGTGAGCAGTGAGCAGTGAGTTCTTGAAAATAACTTCCATATCTTTATTTTATCATAACCATCGTTATGCAAATAAAGTAGACTGTTTACAACGAATCATAAATATCATTAACGCACGTTGTTCCCGGTGAAATAAGTAACTAATCACCTGAGATGATAAGCATCTCGTGAAGTGTATGGCTGGCGAAACGCTATTTCACAGGCTCGTGTGGTGAAAGATCCTTGTTAAATTTCGTTGAAATAATGTGCTATTGCCATAATTTTGTAGCCCAGTTAGTTTATGCTTACAGAGACATTAAATTAATTTAGCGAACAATTTATGCCTCACTGACAGCTGTAACTGGTAACTGATCCGCCCTGAGTCTCACATTAAGTTTAAAATGTTGATTTTGAGATTAATGCCCTTGGCAGCTGCGACTGAAAATTAATAAGTAGCATTTATCAGTTTATTTTAAATATCACTGAACTGTAGGAAAATTTCATAGAATCTGCCTCTAATGTTAATATATAATCTTGTTTTGGTTTTTTGTTTTATTAAAAAAGAACGTTTGATCGCATGGTAAAGAAAATGAAAAACTTTAAGAGAAAAGTTGAATAGCAGAAAATAGTATTTTCCAAACATTAAACAAAGATAATTAAGAGCAACTACTTTAAGCTTTTAAGAAGTCAATTGTTAATTACCAGCTATAACCAGTTGCATGGTGAAAGGCAAAACCTCACCGCGATAATTTAAATCCCTTTGAAGGATGTTCAGGTCCACCATTTTTCATGTTCTCATCGTCGTTTTAATACAAAAGCGAACACTTGCATTTCATGCAGTAACTGAAAACAACCATGTTTTGGTCGGCCATGTTTTTCAACAGTTACACGCCAGAGACTGGTTTAACTGTATTCAGGCCTGTCACGATGAACCCAAATGCATCTCGTACAACTACGAGAGATCAGCAGAAGCCAATGGTCTGTGTGAACTGAATGATAATGGAGCTGAAAGCTTTTGCGAAAGAGATAAGTCCCTCCTCTACTCGAAAGGCTTTGTATTTCAGCAGATAAGAGAAAACAAAGTAAGTCAGTCGGCTGATAAAAACTGCAAGGTTTTAGGGCATGCGAGTCTATAGGATGGCTACGCAAAAAGACAGTTTTCTTTCATTGCACGGTTCCAGTCGATAACTGACACGATACGATACGATATGTTACTTTATTAACTTGCAATATACTTAGCTATACAACTAGTTTACAGATATTCCACGATATTAAAATATAATATGCTAGAATTAAAATATAAAAATGCTAGCTACTAACGAATCGTGATGAAGGACAATTGTAAATCTAATTTTACTGTATTGATATAATATACCTCAAATGCATGGAAAATTAAATTACACAATCTGATTTTAAAATAACTACACTTCAAAGTGCCCACGCGCGCAACAACTAATTGTCGCTCTTCATTTTGACTCCATTGAATATAGTATGAAAAGATCTGCAGTTTGGGAAAAGCAGGTAAGAAACGTTTCCTGTATTAATTTAAATTATCCATTCCTTCTATTTTCTAAACGTCTGTTGGGATAAATGAAGCAAACCAGTGCTCTACCAAACTCAGCTATCAAGCCAACTGGAAGCTGGTCACACTGTGAGTTCGTAATATACCCGTAAGTGATGAAGAATGCAAATGAGCATGTGAAAGATCCTATATTTGAAATGCGGAGAGCGATATGAAGACTTGATTGATCATCGCGGCAGATATGCACACAACTCAAATAGCTCAGTTGGTAGAGCACTGCACCGACATCGCAGAGGTCATGCGTTCTAATCCCGTTCAGGTCTGAACTTTTTAATTTGCTCAAGATGTATAGATAACTGCGATGATCAATTATGTCTTTATATCTTTCTCCGCAATTCAAAATGTATGATCTTATGATCATTTGCATAAAGCTTTCTCAGTCTGCTGTGTTGGAGAATATTAATGTATTTTTTTAACAAGTTAATGGACCTCGCCCGTGGCTCGGTATGTAGGTACAAAAAATGAATTAGTTGCTCTCCAATACGGACCTCACGAGAGTTCAACAATTGTCATGCGCATGCTCAGCATTCAGTTTCAGATTTTATGGCATTTTATTCCAGGACCCAGTGCTCCTCCACAGTTTGTTCGAGCAGTTAAGAAAACCATGGGCAGTATCGGTGTAACGTGGAATGAGGTTCCTACAAGTGATCAAAATGGCGTTATCGTAAATTACACCGTTACTTATTATTCAGTCACACCTGGATATACCGTGGAAGAGAAATCCGTCATTTCTTTATCACGGTTTGCGACCCTAACTAATCTTACAAAGAACACAAATTACAGCATCACTGTGGTGGCCTCTAATCAATGTGGAAATGGACCTCCTAGCTCTCCTATGTTTGTGATCACAAGCGATGGCAGTAAGTTTCTCTTTTCACTTACATGTATAGTAAGAATCGCAGGTGGGTACCGTTAGAAGGATTTTGATGGGGTGTGCCAAACGATCCTTGAAACCTTAACCTATTTTAAACTAAAACAGCAGCTAAAACTCGATACCACGTTTCAGATCAGAACACGGCTCTAATATATGACCGCAGCCAGGATACAGAATTGCCTCCCATATGCGTAAACATTTGAGAAATGCTACAAACGTTGATGCGTAAAAAATAGCTCCTTAAAAATCTGTACCCTTTTTCAGATCAAAACTTCTTAAAAACGATACCCCTTAGGAACACACATACCTTATATAGCCTATATAAGGGAGTACCGATAAAAACATTGAGTGTGTGAATGGCATAACAAACCGACTTGTTAGACCATTTCGTACTGATTGTTTTGGCGGGGCTCACGTTCATTTGAAGCACAAGTGACCATTAAGTATTGATCATCTACGCCCTGCATTAATTTTGGTTCACGAATTTGGATCAACGAGTTTAGTGTCCTCATGAAATTGTACTATACATATGGCAAAAGAAACCTTTAACTAATACACACAAAAAAAACGAGGCCCTCCTTCTGAATTAAGAGCGCGAGGTACCTTCTTTCATCAAAGGTAAAGGCCACCATAGACAGCTTATACTGACCATTTGTACTTTGCACCTTCCAGGTGTATTTCAGTGTCCACTGGAAAAGGTACAGCACAAAGAGGACGCCATTCGCTTATTCAAGGATCCAAACAGTTGTTTTCAGTACTATAAGTGTGACCTTACCAGTGCAGCTATTGTCCGTGTAGACTGTCGCCCCGGAAAAGAATTTAAAGAATCGCCGTCCGGCAGTTTATGCGACTATCCTGTCGAGCCCTATTGCCACGTGTAAGCTATTGCAACTGTCTGAAGTATTCTTTATTAACTAAACAATGCAGTTAACTTTAGTAGGGTTTATGCCAAAACGCTAACTGCGCTTACAGGTAAGAAGCTACTAGTTTCTAGTCATAATGTTTTAACAAATAGATTACATGTTGACGTGCATCTGTTCCGTAATAGATCACATATGACGTCAAAACGTACTGCAGGAATTGAAAGAATACGCTCGGAAAACGTGCGGTTGCTGTCAAAACTGAAGGGTATTCGATTCGAGTTTAATAAAACGAACGTTAGTGACGATGGAAATTTGTGTCCTCTGTGGTTAGTGATTCTCAGATCAGTTTCACATATCGGAGACACCTTATAGCCTCAATACAGTTGGCCGTGAGATGTAGTGTCTATACTTTTGTCGCTGTTGTGCCCTGAAACGGACTGGAACATTCGTGTCGGAAAGCAAGGTTACATGTTATTTTAACTGATTTAAGAAGTGATGATTTGATGTTTCATTCCTGACATCAGTCTTTGTCAAAAATTATTTTGAGACTGAGTAAAGTTAATATTTTAAAATAAATTAATGTAACGAACATTTTGTTAATTGGTTTTGTTAAATTCGAGACAAAGCAAGACCAATTTTGTGTTTGGTTTATTCTCGCTAATGAAACTGCTCGAGTATTTTTTCTGAGTCATTTTCTAAAAAAGAAACGGCTTTTTCTTAGTTCGTCCTGCTTGTCGTACCTGTCCAATGCATTGGAAAGATTTTTTTGTGCTTTTTCTTCACTCATTCACGTAAAATATCATCTTTATTCTCACAATGTTCCGCCATTTTAAAACGCAGAAAGAAAAGCTCTGTAATGATTACGTTAATCGTGCGTCTGCCCTCCAATAGATCATAGACGAGAACCAGTCAAATAAATAGATTAAAGTAAAAAATAAGTGGACATCTTACGCTTAGCTCGAATTCATAGTACGAGCTTATTCGCTCAGGCTTTGTTCGACATTGAAAAATAAGTGTCTGTGAATATTAAAAAGGTCGCTTTATGATCACAGTATTTGTTTGTCTAAAACAGTTTCAGACTAGCACAGTGACAAGGTAATTGCATTGATGCTAATTTAAATATGCTGGCATCATTTACTCAAATCTCAAATCCTTAGATATTGTGAACACTAAAAAAATATTATGATCATTTTCTTTTTTCTACAACATTTGGCAATTCTTCGGCGAGTAGGTCGCCAAATATAAAGCTAGACGTCGACAATTTTGCATTTCAAATTAATTTCTTAAGATCCAGTAAACATGAGCCTTATACTAAGAATCATTTTAGGCAAAAAGTAAAATTGCTTATTAGCATAAGTAACAGCAGTATAGCTAAATAAAACTGGGTACTGAACCAGACCAGCCCCTGTTACTATAAACAGATTTTCCGCCGACAGAGTTGATCTGCCATCAGTCGTATACCAATCATGTCTCATAGTTGGTCCACATATGTGTAGTCAGCTTTCAACCAGTGTTTTTAAATGAAGTGTAAAAAAAAAAGATAAGTTAATGTCATCAGCAAAGCTTCAACTATACTAATTTACATAATCGGTTTCCGTTAAGCGTATCAAGTCAAGTTATATGAAGTTTCAGTTTTTTAGAGCGAATTAAAATACGTGTTTTGACGTTTGAGTTATGAGTTGTTTCTCACGAAATTCCTTTCTCATGCTCCTGAATGGTTTCTTACTAATTTCAATGCACAATCTGTGGCTAGTATGTAACCGTGCCAGGTCACGTTTAATCTGATTTTCAAGTATCTATTTGTCACACTGTTAATAATTTGGCTTTATAAAAACCTACAAAGGTCAAAACATAAGTCAAACCATTTAATATTTGACTGTAACTGCCAATATTGAAATAAGTAATTCAGTTCAATATCACTGCTTTGGAACAAGATTTAAGTAAATCTCCCTCTACCTTAAAAGTATCGTTTACTCAGAATAGGTGAAAATTCGAGACAATGAAAAAGGACATGGTACATTTTAAGTGCTAGAATTTTAAATTCTAGAAACTAGGGTTTTTCAAACAAACAGGAACAAAAGACAGCACGATCAATTACGTTCAGTGCGTCAGTTGTTCATTATCATCTATAGGCAGCTGGTTGTTAGTTTCATGCGTAAAAAGCAAAGGCTTGATGTGATAATACAGCCTCTCTGCGCCGGTTTGACGATGCCCAACCTCACTTATCACAAAATACTTCTTTTATTTTTAATACAACAAAAAAACGTGGCATTTCAACCGGTCACAAAAAACAACCATGTTTTGGTCGGCCATGTTTTTCAACAGCTATACACCAGAGACTGGTTCAACTGTATTCAGGCCTGTCATGATGAACCAACATGCATCTCGTACAACTACGAGAGATCAGCAGGCGCCAACGGTCTGTGTGAATTGAATGACTGTGCAGTTAAAAGCTTGTGCGACAGACGAAGCTCCCTTGTTTATTCGAAGGGTTTTGTTTTTCAGCAGTTACGAGAAAGCAAGGTACGTGAGCAGTGTTATGGACATAAATATGTCCCTTATCTACTCACTAAGATTTGTAATTCAACAGATAAGACATGAGTGAGGTGAGTATTGAGTGTCTTTGCCTAGCACAAGGACTTTCAGTCGAATTTTAGATGTGGCAATGGTTATTCTCTAGGAATAGTTCATTTATATGTATAATTCGGCTTGAATCTATTTTTAAAATGATGAGCAGTGTTAGGTAGAGACCATTCTGAAAATCAAATTTACATCTATGTTTAGAATTTCATAGCTTTTAACTTATAAAATCGTTAGAATAAAAAGGAATATTCTCTTTCATCCTTTTGTCGGATTATTCCCCTCGATAACCCCGCGTGGATTTTGGTTGTTTTTTGGCCTTTGATACGATGGGAAGTGTTCTTTTGTGGCCCATTTCGTACTTTATTTTTTTTCTTTTCAATATTTTTAATATTTTTAATATTCTTCAATGAGAACTACCGTTTTTATATTTTTACGTTAGTCGATTATTCCCGAAGAAAATTTGATTTGCATGAAAATTTGCACTTAATAACAGTTCCCCTGGTGAAAATTGAATGCTGCCCACCCTTTTCATCTTCCTTTCATCTTAAAAAGCCAACGAAAACTGAAAGTTTTACCTGAAGAAGAAATTAAAGTCCTTTCAGAGGTTAGTTAAAATCGTTTAATTCATAGATCAGGATATATGGGCTGTTGTTAAACATCATTCTAAATTAACAAGCTAGAGCTCCAAAAACACTCATTTCTATTGTTTAAATATTAAATCAATTCGGTGCAAAATCGTAAGGTTCTCATCGTTGGAGCCTCAATTGTTGCTTCCTCTCTGAAATTTGTATATTTTGTTTTATTTTAGGATAAATGAGTTTTCAAAATACTGTAACCTTAAACGAAGTATTCCTTTCCCTGTCCACAGTGCTTACTATTACAATATTTTTAATATTTATAGTACAACCGAGAGTTCATGAGTAGTATATCACGGATGACTAGATGAAATTATTCATGAATTCATGGAGTTATTGAATGAGATGCTTATCAAGTAGGTGTATGTGGGAGACTAATTAAGTTTTATTTATCCATTCAAATATTTAAAGACTGGTATAAGGCATGAAAGTAGCATATCACGGATAGGTGACTAGATGAAATTATTCATGAATTCATGGAGTTATTGAATGAGATTATCAAGTAGGTGTATGAGGGAGACTATTGAAGTTTTATTTATGCATGGTATTGTTTTGAGTATTTGTTGTTGAATATTACATGAGTTTTTAGGAGAGATGATAGTGCTGTGATGGAGCGATGCGATTACAGTTTAAAATGAATTTAGATTGAACTACCGGTCGCTGTTATTCTTGCATTGATTGAAATTTGTTTCATTGAAGTAAGACGCTTTTCTCAAGGGAGCGGCCGAGATAGGTCCAAATTGAATAATTGAACAGCTGTTGATCACGCAATGTTTTGATTCAACCTTTTTGACTTTCAACTTTATCTAATAATAAACACAAACTTTATTTCATTCAACCTTTACTCCTAAGGTTTTATTTTTTCGAGGACTTAATATTTTATGTTGTGTTAAAAGAAACAAGAGATGCATTCAAATTGGGTTTAAACAAGTTTCAACAAGCCTGAACGATGAATTAGGTTAACGCTTGTCTTGTTTAAAATTTCTTTCATTGAAGTAAGACGCTTTTCTCAAGGGAGCTAGCGAGATACGTTTAAAGTGAATAACTAAACAGTTGTTCAACTCGCAATGTTTTGATTCAACCTTGTTGACTTTTAACTTTATAATAATAATGATAAACTTCGTTTCCTTCAACCTTTACTCCTAAGGGTTTTGTTCGAGGACTTATAATAATAATAAAAAGCTCACTAAATGTTAAAAGAAACAAGAGATGCATTCAAATTGCGTTCAAACAAGTTCCAACAAGCCTGAACGATGAATTTTATAATTAGGTTAACGCTTGCATCATATATAGTGTTTTGTTAACAGATAAAACGAATGTTTACAAACTTTAACAAAAAGCGTTTAGACAAACGACAAGCAACAAATCTTAACATGAAGCAAACGGATTGAATAATGAGAATGAGAATGAGAAAATTATTTCAACAACAGAACTATGAGAACAGCCACTCGAATGAAAATTAATCGAGCTAACGTTATTCTTAGTCGTGTATTGTTGAAAATTTCTTTCATTAATGTAAGACGCTTTTGTTTACGTTTAAAGTCGCAATGTTTTGATACTGGTTTAATCGCGTGGAAAATATACGCAGGAAATGTAATGCTGTGGACTGGACCTCAAATACCATCTCCGGGATATTTCCCTGAGAAACAAATATCATCAAAAGAAACAAGCCCAGTCACACGCAAAGACCCAAACTGCAAAGACAATTTGCCGTTACAGAAAAGCGAAGTCATTGAACACTGAGAATTATTTCATCATTGA
>OMLO01005716.1_pt1 | contig 10460 bp, 6 predicted proteins | sample 1674811 | NCBI WGS metagenome assembly OMLO01 (sample SAMN06265003, study PRJEB25207) | coral metagenome | isolation source: Coral host | place: Mexico:La Bocana,Puerto Morelos, Mexico | collected 2008-11-13
TTTGTCTGCAAAATGTTGAACATACAAGATTTGGCCTATTGAATACTCAAAATTTGGAAATTGAAGATTTGGTCTGCAAAATATTGAATATTTCAGATTTGGCCTGCCAAATATTGAAGATTTACAAAAATTTAATAATTAGGATTTGGAAATTCACGATTTTTACTGAATAGCAAACAATCAATAGCTTATTACGTTAATTTAACGTTCATTATTATACATTGAACTAAGTATCTCTTTTCTGATTGGCTAAAAGCAAATGGTGAATTTTTCAAAATCAGTGCCTATGACACCATCTAGCTACAGAATACAATAATTGTGTCAAGGGCACTCGAGGTCACAGGTAATCACCACATGTATCACCATGGTGCATGATTTCTAAGGGTAATCATGTCAAGTTCACTTGCTTTGTGTTACTTGTCTGTTATGAAAGGAAAACATGATTTCCTATTTTTTGTTCAATGTGTAAAACAATAATTGTTAGATTCACTTTTTGTGATATCCAGAATAATCAAGGTCTTGGTAAAGGTTATCAAACTTAGCCTTTGGCATGGCATCTTAGACAAATCATCTGTTTTTGCTAAAGTAGATCAATCAATATCGCCATCTCTTCCCTTTACATGCAGACATAGTTGAGGTAGATAGGATCCCTGGGGCAGGGAATTGTCTCTCATTCCGTGCCTGGGGTGGAGAATAGGACACAGAATATGAAAAAATTAAAATCTCACTGGAGTACGCAGGGGGAGGGGGGGATGATAAACAGAAAAAATTAAAACATGCATAAACTGTAAACAACATAAACTGCATGGTGTTTGTTGAAATAGGGAACTAAATCATGTGTGTTGCCAGGTTTTTCAAACTCAAAAACGACACAAAACACTTACCAATGTAAAAGTTGCCTGCAACACACTGCAATGAAAAGTAAATTGACTTCTTTATTATCATTTCCTACCTGTTTTATAATTATCTTTCTGAATTGAACAAACCAGCTCATCCTCTTCCCAGGCAGTCATTAATTATATCCCATAATAATGCTAATGATGACTATATGATAATATATAAGATAATAAATATTTATATTATATTATTTATTTAAGCAATAGACCACAAGTCTTCATGGTTTATAGGCTGATAAACCATGAAGGATGTCGGAAGAACAATCGGAGGGTACTCCTAGAAAAATTGGGTAGGGCTGTGCGGCCCACTTCCCAAAACCCTTACCCTATTTATGACCTGACCAAAAATTTGATACCCTATTTATGACCTTAAAACAGTTGCTCTAAACATAAATTGGTGAAGGGCTTTTGTTGCTAGGGTAGAGGAAGGCAAAGCGCAGATGGGAGAAGGAGGGCGTGACGAAGAAGTAGCTTCTTCTAAAAAAATACCAAAACTATGCAAAAATTGATACCCTATTTATGACCAAAATGGCGGCAAAATGGCTAAACTGATACCCTATCTATGACCAAAATGGCTGAAAAACCATACCCTTTGGAGCCGCACATACCTATATAGCCCAAATAAGAGAGAACCCCCCCCCCCTGGGAAGAACACTTGAAAGAATTATGAATTCTTCAAGTGTTCTTCCAACATCCCAAGTGGTTTACAATGCCTAAAAACCATAAAAAACTTGTGGTCTATTGCTTTTACATAATAATTCAGAAGACGTGCAAGATTTCCATAAGTTTACTGGTACAAGAAACCATAGTTGATTGACCAATCAGAGTGTGTGCATTCATTTGATTAATATGTAATACATAATATATTATACCATGAATTATATGCCTCGGTATGAGAACCTGCAACATTCACCAGTGACGTAACACAAAGAAAACAAATAAGTCAAGATAATATATAGAAACTAACCCTAACAACAACAAACAAACAAAACTTCACAGGTTCTTACACCGAGGTATGCCAAACCAACCATACGATTGAAGAATGCGATATTTTGTTTTAACCGCATTAAAATGGAGGCACATACCTTGGCATATCAAAACAAAAGTACGATCCAAATGTCAACAAGCACGTGAAAATAAGAAGAATAAAACGAAAAGGACCTGCAAAAATTCAACATACGTAAATCGCGCATCAACTGACAACTTAATCAAAATGACTGTTTTCTATGCTCAAACACGCGAATTATAATCGAGGCCTGTGTGTTTAAGACAAAATAATCATTTGAAACCTCTGGTTGCATGGAAACAGCCTTCATTTCGCCCTGGAAAAATAGGTTCTATATCCGCCATGTTTTTCGCGAAGGCAGCACGTGACTTTTAACGTGACACACGCGTCGCGCGGGGCTCTGATGTTGCACTTGTTCCCAGGGCTTTTCCTTTGAAGGTGGGAGGGCTTCAAGGGAAAAGCCCTGGGAACGAGGTTGCTAACTCGTCAAGGCTATCTGAAGAGTCGGCTGTAGAATTTGTAACCGTACCCCCGTAATAGTTTGCCGTGTTCTTTCGAAATGCCTAAAATCATATGTGAGACGATTTTGAAAACACTGGAAAAAGGGTTCTCCTGTTTAACCGAAAAATCTGAAAATGTCGGTTAAAACCGAGTCAAGTGGAACGGTTATTTAGTGAAAAATCTGTGCTCCCTTGCTACAGTGTATTTGCATCAAGGCAAAGCAAAACTCTAAAACCGAATTTCAAAATGGTCGGAGCCATCTCTTTCGGTTCGATTTGTCGATTTTGAACAGTCATTTCATTCGGTTCCTCCTGACAAATGGTAATGAAGTTAAAAAGCTGTGCTGGAACAAGTTTCATAGAAAACAAAAGGGTTTTCTCTTAAATTACTATGGACGTGCTACATAATCACAATTCAGAGCGAACGAGAAGCTCGTGTCTCGTTTCAATGACACCTATTTTGATGAGCAAGAAAACGGGAGTTCTCCCATTTTAGAAAATGCCAGTGTAAGAATTTAGCTCGGTTCTGAAATAAAGATCATAAAAACGACTGCTACAACACTGCGACAACTGAATTTTTTATTTCTTTTTTTTACTATAAATCGAAAAAAAAAGAGAAACATACAAAATCATTACAACAGAATACTAAAACATTTTCCTACAAGTAATTTTTACAAAAACAGTTCACTAAAATAATATCGGCCCGACCATAGATATTTGAATTGGTTTTGCTAATAAAAAATAAGTTTCAGATTCCATTGTGCCAAACATTTCTGAAATTTCGGTTAGAAGTGAAATCCGTTCGTACCGGTTCGGTCCGACCAGAATATTCGGGACCACCCATGGAGGTTGGTCCACTGACTTTGGCCGGATTGTCGGACCGAAATTTGCCATTCAAATTTCACAAAGAACTTCGTTGCCCCACTTGTCTTTTATTTCTACTTAGATTTTCACTTATTTGAGGGATTATGTAAAGGAATAGAAAATAGTAAGGGTCATTCCTCTCGGTTAGCGCCGTTCGAACTGAGTACGTTGTTCTTTTTCCTTGGCTAGTCGCACTGATCACTGACCGATCGGTCCAGCAAAGCACCCCTTGTATTCATAAATACCGCTTTAGATAGCATGTCGCTTTATCCACCAGATTAACAACGCCTGGAAAAGAAAACGAATAATAACAATAATAATAATGATAATAATAATTATACTACTAAAAAAAGAAAACATTTAGTGCTTAAGAGATGACAGTAATTTCCACGGAACATTCATTTAGAAATCGTGGTGATCACACTTACCATAAAAAGCATTTCTATAACTTTTTAGCGACATTTTTTTTATTTTATTTTATTAGTCTTAAGGCATTTCTTATAACTATTTTACAATTTTTTAATATTTTTCAAGTGTTTTTAATATTTCAAACTGTAAAGCGCTTTTGAACTTTTAGGATATTGGCGCTATATAAATATTTTATTATTATTATTATTACCATACAGGGTTTGTTAATAATTGATAATAAGGTCTTTGAAAAGGGTTTTGAACTTAAAAATACTTCAAACAAAGGGCTTGAGAACAATGTAAATTTTGCTAACAAGAGTTGTTTCCTAAGCAAGTCTCCTTGTTTCTGAATTTTTTTTAACAACATAGGGGAATATTTACCGAGACAATGTCAAGGCGCCAGTAAAATAATCGAAAGGCTTTGCCAAATGAGAGTTCACTAAAGGAATTATATGAGTGGACAATGGCTGGTGCTGTGTTTTAAATTTTCACAGGAGAAACTCAGCTTTATATCTAAAAAGCTACTTTTAGCTATATTACCAAAGCACCTACGTGTTATCGTCCTTTTTTCTTGGAGATCGATTTAAAACCCCACCCTAGGAACAGAAACAATACAAACATGTTAACGAACTTCATTATTTTATACTGGAAACTACTGTTTGATGGAGCTGAAGCGAAACTCTCTCCAAGTCCCTAACGACTGTAGGTAGTCCAGGGGCGTAGTACGAGGTATCAGACCCCTTCTCTTTTGGATGCGTTACTAAAACGGGTCGCAGTATCTGGGTAGCCATTACTTTCTTGGACAGCCAAACTGCACGAGCAGCCTATTATAAGAGACTTTATGAATCAGGTAAATAACTCTAAAATTATTTTCATTCCTCATTATAGGGATAGGAAAGATACTTTGCAAGATCATGTCAACACAATCCGATGAGGATGAATTGGAAAAATCAATTCAACGACTCTTACCTTTCTTCTGTCATCGAGATTTACCAAAACGGCAAAGACAACACAGATCAAAGTATTGGCCAAGAGAAAAATCACAACGTACTTCCACTTGTACACAGATCTAGATAGAGAAAATAATATCAAATTACTGTGAACTTAAGTCTGTTTCTCCGTTGGCTCATAAAAGGCAAGAGACTGGGAAAGTGTAGAACAACGGAATGTCACTTACGTTATAAGATCAAGCATTTTTCCTACAATGATGTTTGATATTCCCATGCCAATCATCTGGATAGAACATGTTATCCCCATGGCAGTTCCTTTAGGAGAAAGAGAAAAAAAATCACTGTAGTTAGAGCAGAGATAACGCCCATAAACCAAGCGAATGAAGAGCACCACAAGTACGCCAGGCGAATCACAAAACATGCCAGTCAACAAGCAAGACCAACTCGCCAGTGAGTCAAATGAACCAAGTGAGCCACAGCCAGCTGAAACAACTGAAAAAGCTGAACCACGTGACCCAAAAGAAGCAGGTTAACCAAGTCAATCCGGGAAACCTAGTAACCTGAAGTAAGCTGAACCACCAGAACCTGGGGAATCAAGTAAGCCCTGCCAACCAGGTAACCAAGAGGACTATGTATCTCGAGTAAACCAGAGGAACAAAGTTAAAAAGTGAGCCAGGTTGGAGAATTGAGCCAGGTGAACCAGTTAAACTAGGAAGAAAGAGTAAGACAAGCCATTAGCACCATGTCAAACGAATAAATCGGCTACCCAAGTGCGCTAAGTCCATTACATACCCTACCAAGACCAAGAGAACTGCGTGAACCAGATAAGCCAAGTTGAACAGGAGACCTAGGTTGACAGAAAATGGTATATAAAAGGGTAAGGGTTTGGACCTCGGGGGGGAGCCTCCCCGTATAAAACTGTTTTGAGTAGTCCCCCCCGGGACAGGTCATCCAAGTCAACTGTGTAAACTAGGTGAACCAGGTGAAGCAGGAAGACCAAGTGGCCAGACTGAACAACATCAACAAAGAGAGATTACGCAACAAGTAAACCAAGTGAAAGGTGAGAAACACAAGGTGAACCTAGCAAAATAAGTGAGGCGAAACCAACCGAGTGGACTGAGCAGTCTGAGCGGACCAAGGCAAGGAAATGAACCAGACGAAACTGCCAAACAGCTTTGTAAAGTAACTAGCGCGAAACCAGGTGAACCAAGCAAAGCAGGAAAGTTTTATGAACTAAGTAAGCCAGATGAAGATAGGTGACAAGGGCAACCAGATATACCAACTGAATTGTGTTCAGCGAAGCAAGTGAGCTAGCTGAATAAGGAAAACCACGCAAACCAACATACTACACCAGGAGAAGATTTACATGAACTGAACCATGTGACCGAGGCATACCAGAAATCGATAATGATTCGGCCGGACGTTGAAAAGTTTGCCGAGAGCTTTAAAAATACTTCGCACTCAGTTTAACGTCAATTGTTATATTTCTTTGATGGGTGAAATAATTATCCACACATACTCACCATAAGTTGCCTGTTCTACAACAAGAGGGAACGATGGCCAAAGAGCTGCCTAAATGAAATAACGCACATGATTAGGCATAAACGGGGTAAGATTGGCCCATCATATCTTTTAAGCCAACATGGTGACCCCGCTTTTTTATTTCATTTTTGGAGTATCATCATCACTGTACTTAAAAAAATGGACAAAGTTTGAAACAAATCTTGTGTTTCTTTCTGTTTCGAGGGAATGACCTTAAATCACTGATGTTACTGACAACGTTTAAACTTTTTGTCTGCACAACTTCGTTCAACATTTTGGAAATCACTTGTCGAGAATATACTGCTGGATTCTGAAGAAACAGCACTATCTCTTGGAGCTATATAACACTAAATTAATCATTATTATTATTATACACAATCCATTCCTTCGCAAAAATTATGGCCTCTTGATGTTATTAAAAATCTCGAACTTAGTCATTCAGCTGTGACCAAAAACCTTCCAGAATATTCTATTTCTCATGTAATGTTCAAATTTAGAAACCTTGCAACAATGCTATTTAATTCTTTAGAGACGTTTCTGGAATTCCACCTGTACTGTAATCCAAGAAGTTTAAAAAATAAACCTTGTTACTGTTCCAAAGGATCCTGAGTTCCTTATGGGCACAACCCCGCTCTGCAGTGACATTCGTTACATCCTCCTTCCATTTGCTTGCATTTTATACCATTTGATTAAACTAGTAAATAGATAATACCACCCAAAACTAAAATATTTTGTAGGTTTGCTCTGTATTGAGAAATGTGACAGGTCTTGTGAGCCCTTACTTACAGCAGCTATAGAGTAAGTGAAGCCAAGCCAGATGGTGGAAACTAGTGGATGAACACCTGGTGCAAATGCCAATAATCCATACACAGGGATTGTTAAGAGTGAACAAAACAATATTAGAATCCCTCGCCTTCCAAAATTATCCTGTTGATAAATAATACATACATAATTAGCAATTCCCAATATCAAAATTGGTTTTTCTTATTTTAATTAGCTTGTTATGCTAAAAATGCATAAATTGTTTTTGTTTACAGTAAACAAGAACCATTTTTTCTCAATTTTCTCTTTTTTGAGTGCTACAGTCCCATAAAATGAGTATAGACTAACAAAAATATTACTCTGTATAGACTAGTATCTAATGTAGTAGAACAAATAATAAACAGAGAAGCAAACTTAGAAAGAACTTGTAAAAAATATATAATAATTGTTGCCTCAAGAAGACTACCTGATAAGAACAAGTTCAACAAAATCAGTGTTGATTGAAAATATGTACCTTAATTTGTCATGAAGCATACACTATGAAACATGAAACTTTTTTTAAGTTAATGCAGTTTGCCTTAATTTTTATATATTTTCATGTTTGCCTTTCTCCATAATATTTAGCTTTCATAGGTGGACACCTCTCTTTAAGTAGTGCTGGTCCCCAGGATATCTCCTCATGGGAGGCTATCACTGTATTTGGCACATCCAATGGTAATAATACATATATCTTATTAGACGTTTTAGTGTGTAGTATATATATCGCTGTATATTTTTATGAGTCATGCAGTATTTTTTACAGCGATACTACACACTAAAATGTCTTATAAGAGATTTATTACCTGGGACATTTTCATTTCCCCAAAATTCTGACTTGCCAAGGTTTTTGATCTTTCGCACGGTCGATGGAATGAAGACGAGTACAAATTTCGTGTGTTATATGTACTCGTTTTGTGTGTTATTTGTACTCTACGAAGCAGAGTTGGATAATAAAAATACAAACTTGTAATTGAGATATACATTCCAGCTATTCTGGCTGCATATCCACAGAAAAAACAGAAGAATTAGTTTTTGCACCTATTTGACTTACCACAGCCAAGCCCAATACAGGTGCAAGTACCATGGACACAAAATAAACACTTCCAGCAATGTATGCAGACTCTTTCTTGGTAAAGTCAAATGTTGCTTGGTAATTCACATAAATGAATTTGCTGCAAAACAAACACAACAGCTATGTTTTAGTTTTTGTAATGCTATGAAGCATTTTTTGATAAAAAATATAAAAATATTATGATTCATTTCCAGAAGTTTGATATTTTATAAGATTTTATATATGTCTCTTCCTTGAAAATGCCCTTCCCCAGAATAAGCACTCATCAAAAGGTAGAAAAATTTTACAGATGCTGTGCACAGCATTTTTCATGTGAATGTAAAAATGAACCAAGTCACAATAGGCTCTTTACAGCTGGGATCACATGACTGAACATTTGCTAAAAATCTTTATATTATGGGATATAACTTAAAGGATGCCAGAAATAAAAAGAGCATATAGAAAATAGCAAAATTGCCAAGTTTGAGTCCCCTGGCATTAAAGAGTAAGTTTGTATGACAATTTGAATTTTCATATTAATTTAGAGGATATCTATGGAAAATGCTGCTGGATAGCAAGGTCTTGGTCTCCAACGTTTTCCAAACAAATCTTCTTAATTTTTTTAAAATCCAATCATCATAAATCTGATTCTTTAAACTTGGCAGTTTTGATTTTTCAACATGCCTTTTCTGGCATTGTCTAAGTTATAGCCCATAGGTAGGTCATATGATGGCCTAGCTGCTTGGTGCCTATCTGAGACATTTAACAGTAATTACGGCAATGCCATCAATATATAGATTTTTGGGTCACATGGTTCAATAAGAGGTCCAATTTATCAAGCCACGTGACACGCAACTGAGATGCTGTATTTTGGCTGTCAGTTAGAACACAAGAAATATAACAAGAATTCCTTTTAAGAGAGTAGAAATAACGTGCAAGACACCTGTAGATTAATTTATGGTAGCAGTATATACAGAATTGGAATATTTTATTTTTACCTGGCATCAGACATGAATGGCAAGACTCCAGTGTAAAAGAACATGAGGCAGAAAACCAGAAGCCAGAAAGTGGACGACAAGTGCTTGATATCTGACAGTCTCTGAAATACAAAAAGTATTCTGTTACGTATCATTGAAACCCTTCAAATTAAAGCAATTTGTGTTGCGCAAGGTCATGGGAGGTCACAGGATGCTTAGAAGAATATGGAGTCCTATAAACTATTAACAGCGAGAAGTTGCTGTAGGATTGATCAACCATTCAGACATCTTTAACGTCAACATATTTTTAATTTCAACTTTTATTGTTTTATTAATTGACTGTCAATTTTAATTGCTAATTTATGTATTAATTTTAATAATAATTGCAAGGCACTGTTGGATATTTTCATAGATACACCGGGGTATAATTATGTACCATTTTCCCTTGACAAAGTTTTGGGATTAATTTTTAACACCATTTTGATATCTTTTTTGCATTATCTTTGTGCAGTTAAACCTTTAAGATGGCAAAAGTAAAGAGACCAAAGTTGAGGAAGAAACTTTCAAAAACTAATTTACTTATATTAACAAACTCTTGCTTGCTTTATTTTTTACAAAACAAGTATTTAATATAACACTGTGTCTTAAAAATCCTGTTGAAGGGGTACAACTTTCAGGTGTTGAAGCTGTTAGCATTTGCTGCAGTGATAGGATGTCAAAGATGGAAAACTCTGATATATTGTTACGAACTGGTAATAATAATAATTTGTTTTTGATACCAGGTATGAGAAAGGAAGTAAAAAGTTGATCAGACTCTGTTTTACTGCGTTTTTGATTTATTTTTCAAAAAAAGTTTGAACCAGTAGAAATAAACTTAATTTCGAGAATAACATTTGCTCACCATTCTTTTTGATTCAGTCTTCACTATTTCCTGTGAACAATAAAATACATCTTAATGAACAAATTCTGCTAACTTACACAACAGGAATAAAATAGTTATAAATTATACCTCAAGAATAGATTCTTAGTCATAGACCAACCACAAATAAGTTCAGTATCAAATGAACTGAAGGGCAGATGTTCTCCTAGTACCAACACATGCACTAAACCTTGGTTAATAAGGGATATGCTACAGGGCTTTTAAATGATTGGGAAAAAAAACAGTGTACAACCATACCAATGCCTGGTGTGAAACTTTACATATACTGTGAATAAAGCATTTAATAATGGAACAGACATTTCTCAAACAACATATAACTCTACTTTGGACATGGACCAAAAGGCGTGGCAGAATTATATATATCAGTTAGAGGGTGTGGTGGCAAACTCTATTGTTTCGCACTTGTACACTTTTGTCTATTCCTGAAACACATGACCATACCTTTTTAAACGAGTGGAGACGTGAAGCGTTGAAACGAAGTTTTTATGGGGACTCCGATATGCAAATGTGTCACTCACTCACTCA
>OMLO01005717.1_pt1 | contig 10460 bp, 3 predicted proteins | sample 1674811 | NCBI WGS metagenome assembly OMLO01 (sample SAMN06265003, study PRJEB25207) | coral metagenome | isolation source: Coral host | place: Mexico:La Bocana,Puerto Morelos, Mexico | collected 2008-11-13
GGAAATTATTACTAATAAAACTCTAGAGACTAATTTCACTTGCCCACCAGACCACCAAGAGTACAATTTACTTGCCCCGGGCAATCGCACCCAAGTTTTTTCCTGGCCTGTCTTTTTTATTTCCCGTTTGTTTTTTTACCCTGTATGCTTAGAGGCTAATGTTCTATGTGGAATTGTAGATAGTGGCACAAGGGTGCACAAAATTTTGTTATCACTAGAATGATGACCCTTATTTTTTTTATTCCTTCTTCTTTTAGTAGATGACAAGGAAAAGAAAGAAAGAAAACAAAGCAGAACTAAAAGCTGGAGCAGAAGTAGGAGTAGAAGCCAAGAGAGTTCTGTAAAGCAGAAGTCTCAAAAGCGATCTAAGAGTAGAAGCACAGAAAGAGGTTCAGGGCATCGCCGGCATCGCAGTAGGAGTCGATCACAAGATAAAATGAAAAAGTCAAAATATAGCAGGGGAAAATCAAGGAGGTCAAGAAGTCGCTCATCTAGTAGAAGACGTTCAAGTTTAAAAAGAAATAAACATTCCAAATCTTACCCATCTAGGAGCAGGTCTCGGAACAGAAGCATCTCCCCATCAAATAAGAGGAAAACAAACCGTTCATCAACCTCTAAAACCACATCATCCAGAAGGGATTCGCCATCATCAAGAAAGAGAAGATTATCAAAAAGCAGGTCACCTCATAAACAAAGAGATCCCTCTCCTGAACACAGAAGGGGTAGGTCACCAAAGGGCCGATCCCCTTCACCAGTAAAGAAAAGAAAAGTTTCTTCCGAGAAAAAGAGGAGGTCGTCTCATAAGAAATCATTAGACAAAAAGGTCAGATCTCCAGACAAAAGGGAGCACAAAGGCAGCCCCTCGCCGACAAGAAAATCATCTCATCGTACCTCATCAGCTTCAGATAGCTTGGACTCTGGGCAATTCACAAACATTCCTTTGTCAAAGACAAACAAACCAGATGATCTTTCATTTGAAGTTGAACTACAAACATCACCAGTAAAGGAAAAGATTCCAGAAGTGGAAAAATCACCATCGATGGAAAAGTCACCATTACCAGTAATAGGAAAATCGCCAGCAATGGAAAAACAGAAAGAATCATTATCCAGTGTCCCACCCAAGTTGGAAGAGTTGGAGAAGCATCGCTCTCCTTCTTGCAGCCCAATGAAAACCTGGGAGGATGAATTTGATTTTGTTTTCACTGAACGTTTGTCACCCAGAGAAGGAGCTGACAAGAGTGTAGAGGATGTTCTATTTGGAAAAGATCTGTCAGATCCAAAGACTCCAGATTTTAGAAGAACAACTCGTGAAGAAAGGTAAGGTTGTAATTGCACTTGTAAACTTGCCAGATGAGATACATGTACATGTATCTGGACTGTATCAACTCACTGAAAATGACATAATTATGATCATTATGTTATTGTTTTCCAACATTAAATTCAATAGAATTAGGGGTAATGGATTGCACTTACATCATATTTAGAAACTTGGGGGACTCATTTGATCCAATCTTGATCCAATCTTGATACACTGTACCTTGAAACTTTTGTGATGAGTCACAAAGTCTCCATTTAAGTAAGTGTGTCTTTAAGTCCAAAAAGTCCAAAATCAGTCTCTTTTAAACAAGGAACTCCATATTTAAATGTTTCTCACATTTTGCTGTTCTTCGCCATGATACATGTATTTGTGTCTATTGTTAAAAGGAATTTTGGCTAAAGATATCAACTTTAAACCTGAGGGTCAGTTAAAGAGGACCATTACATAATACTTTGGAACTTAAGCTGCTTTTTAGCCAAAATTCCCTTTAACATACAGTAAACAAATGCCAGGCCTGTACTTTATTTATTTATAAATTATTTCTATACTGCATGAATCAGTACCAGGCATCGATCAAAATTTCATGGCACATTATGGTCTGTTTGGATGGTCAAGACATCACTCATCCATATTTGCACCCTAACACAGTCTGTGGTGTTTGATGGTGATAATGTTGATGGCAATGATGATGTTGATCACAACCATTATGACAATGACAGTTTGCGTGTACAAGTTTATTTTTCTATATATGCTTCACTCTGATTGACCAAGCAGGAGGTCTGTATGGGGGAATCTTGACTGACAATGTGAGTATGACCTACATGTACAGTAGGTCAAGATTCTCCCATACAGACCACAGGTTTGGCAGTTTGGTTGTCATTTTGACTGGTCATGTACACAGCTTTCAAATAATTAACTAGAACAAATATATTTATTTGCTTTATTTCTGGAAAATATAAACAGTTAAATCATAAAATATCTCAGGAGCTTGCAGTCACAAAAATATGGAGAATACGATCAACAAAAAAACATGTTTAACCTCCAGCACACCCTTATTGAAAGGGCCAGCTGCAAAGCTTTGCCAATGAACAACATCGGTTTCACTTAAGTGAGATCTAACCTAAATAGTTACTTAGGTTATTCTGCTGGCTTGAATTGGGAAATTAGTCTCACATGATGCTTAGTTGATATGAGGCTGTTGCCATTTCTTGTATTTCTACATGTACATTCCAACTGAACCTAGCTGAGCATGTAAAAGTACTAACTCAAAATGTTTATGACCAAAATTGCATCCAATGTAAGCTGTAAATTAACATAAAACTATGTGCAGGGTAACTATGGTTAAATGAGCATTTCATTAAAGAAAATAATATAGCGAGCTTTGTTGTTATCACTGCCACCCTGCATTTCAAGTTTAATGTCAAGTAGATTGCAGACTGAGTCCATTGCCTGTTGAAATGCAAATAGCAAACATATTAAAGTGATACTTTTAGTGATTAAAACTTCGATGCTCTTCAACAACACATTTTTGTGCATATGAGGCGATTTTGTTGGCTCAAAATTCTTCAAAATAAATAATTTTATTTTCAATATTTTGACCTGTAAAAAACTAATGAGACATGACCAAGCTAAAATTGGTAGGGCCGGTCAACAGGACCGGTCACCATTCAAAAATTATTTTGAGCCCTGGTATGAAATGAGTGATTAGTGTTAATCATAGCACTTACAAGTGAAGATAACATGTAATCTGAACACGTGTGGTTTTTGTTTTTGGTAAAAAGGTCATTATTTTGGTCAAATATTACAGACTGACTTAACAAGAAAAATAAATTTCTACATGCCAATTTTAGGAACTCACTAGTTTTCTTTTTTATTGGGATTATTCTTTTTGTCCTCATAATAGTGTCCTTGGAAAACAAGTTTTATAACGCATAATTTTACTCAGCTTGCATTTTGATGGCAGGTGTTTCAAACTTTCTGACTCTAATGTTTCATTATTATCATTACAGCATCAAAAGCAAGACAAAGGAGCCAATTAAGGGTGAGGAGAAGAAAAAAGCTAAAGAAAAACCAGTGAATGGAGACAAACAAGACAAAGTTTGTAAGGAAAATGATCTGCCACAAGAAATAAAAATTCAGCAGTGTGGGCTTTCTGATGTGCAGTCCAAACCTGTGGATTCTGTTGTGAAAGACAAACAAAATATACATGTATCAAAACCTGAGGATTCTAAAGATAGCATTTCTACGTTCTTACTTGAAAAAACTACTACAGTAACAGTGAATGCAGATAAAACTGATCATATCAAAAAGACAAATGACAGTGCTGCCTCAGCTCAGACATTGGAGGAATCTGACAAATCAATGTTTTTGTCCTCCAAGCTTGAAACTATTCCTTTCTTGGATGAAGTCCCGCCTGCCCCTCCTCCAGTAAGTGGAGATCTGAAACTTCCTAACACCCCAGCAGCATCTCAATTGGGACTTTTAGGTTCTCCTCCAACCCAGATAGGCCTCTTACCAACTCCTACTTTCAATGGCCAGCCATGGACAGGTCTTAGAAATCTACCTGGTGTTACAAGTGGTAACATCTCTAAAAGTTCTCAAGGCCTTCTTCCAACACCTGGGACACTCCAAAAACTTTATTCTGGTGAAAAAGGCATTGATAAAGTGAAGAAAGGTAAATTTGAGCCAATTGTAACAAGGAAAGAAGAAGGAAGAAACAACTTTAGTTTAGTTGTAAGTCCCATGGACATGGAAATGTCGTCTCCAGAAGGGGACATCATTGACAAATTGAATGAGGAATTCTGGAAACAGCAGCAGCAGAATCAGAGCAGTGTCAAGAAAATGAAGCAAGAAGAGCCAAAAGAAAAGTTTGTAGAGCCTGTGATAAATATTAAGCAATCCTCATTTGAGGAGCCTTATGAACCTGAATCTGGTCTAATTATTACTGAAGAATATGACGAGGATTTGAATAACATAACTGATCCTAAAGAGAGGAGAAGGAGACAGAAAGAACAGCAAAGAGAGAAGACTAAAGTACAGGTAAGATTAAGGGACTAATGCAATTCGTAATCTCTTCTACAACAATATGATTGATGAAAACTTCCTCATCATGTGAAGTGAACTTGTCACAACTGAAATTCAAGCATTCTTCTTGATAACGGTATGAATTAGGGTAGTCGGTGTGCTTAAACTGGAAGACAGTAGAGTGGTGTGTACATGTATATACATGTACAAGTAAGGTGGCTCAGAACAGTCTTCAACATGTATTGGCAGGAATTTCACTTTGATAAATTAGTAGACGAGTGCAACCTTTTTTTGGTTCATAGTCATTGGAGAATAAGTACTGGGTATAACATGTACATGTATAAGTCATGTTGTAGTTAAAAATTAAATTCAGGTAAAAATAATTTTAACCTAGTTTGATTCTCAATTTCCTTTGTCTTCTAACCCTCATAAGGGTTAAGAGATAAAGGAATTTAATTTTTATCTGAATTAAATTTTTAACTACAACAGTCATTTTCCTGACATTACAAGTTACCATTATAGTAATGGTACATGTCTTACCTAGTAAGAAAAACACGCTAAATTTTTTATGACTTTATTTCATATGTATTTTCAAATTTTAATCAAAACTATAACAAAATTCTTGAACGTGATTTGTTATCACCAGCCCAATTTGGAGCACTTATCGGACAGTGTACACATCATGCTCGTAATTGGACAGTGTAATAGGAAAGTTAACTTGTCATGCCTGTGTACATACATGTATGTGGACAGAATGCGTCCTGTGTGGACACTGTTGTCAAACATTTCGTCAAGGTAACTTTTTTTATGAATAATTACACTGTACATGTATGTATTACTGGCATCTACATGTACAGCTGTAGTTTCTTTCTTGAATTTTGTCATAGTTTTAATTAATTGGTAGCAGGACTTTGTGTAGTCCAAATGTGTCTGTAATCATACTTGTGATTAACAAATCCAACTCCCTCTTTGCAGTTGTCCGATTTTATTAATTACTTGTGTGATTACAGACCAAGTTGGACTCCACCAAGATTCAACCTTTTTCCAAGTTAAAAAAAAAGCTGTGTATTTAGAGTTGCCTTAACTTTTTTGCTCTGTATGTTTTGTTTAAGTTTTTTTTTGTTTCTAATTTGTCACCAGACTTTTTTGAGTTATAAGCCACAAAGCTAAAATTAAGGGTGTTTTAAAGAGGTTTTACTGTTACCATGGTATACATTGTTTAGCTACGAGTGGCAATTTTGTTTGATGCCCTAATAGTCAGTACCAGTACAACTAACTCACCTAGTGGACGTGTCAGTTTTAGGAAGCAACTTTTCTTCTTGTTTGTTTTTTTTTTTAATTTTTTTTCTCACATCATTCTTTTTGCTTGCAATTTTAATGAAAACATGTGGCCACAGTGTTCATGCGTACCGTACAGTATCTTGTTAAGATAAAGTTTTGTTGAAAAAAAAAGTTGAAAGTCAAGTCTGGCCTTGGTGAGTACATGCACATAACTTGTTTGTTTTCTGCAAAAGTTGCCAGACTGACAAGTGTGGGAAAATCTAATTTATCATTTCCCTGAACCTGAGTGAAGCATAAATTTACCTTTTATTCTCAAACTGTTCCCACAGTACATGTATTTCATATTTTAGCTTATTGTCGTGGTTTTATTCTTGCAGGAACTTATAGACAAGCTTCATCGCCAAGCTCGTGTTGAAGAAGAAGTGAAACATGTTCTAAAGGCATACTACAAACACAGGGACATTGACAAAGAAGAATACAAGGGTATCCTCAGAAAGGCAGTTCCACAGGTTTGTCACAGACATCCATATGTAAATTGTACATGCTAGCCATTGTACATGTTCTACGTAAGTGGCCAACCCCAAGATACTTCTGTCCTGCTTCTAGCAAGTGCTGGTTTGGCCCCGTCAAATTATTCCTACATGTATCTCAGAGAAAACCAATGTTCAAGGTTTTTGTTTGGACAAGGTCTCCTTTTATGTGCACTTTTGGACCTGGACTGAGGTTCCTAAATCTGTAGATATGTACAAAATCACAACTTGGACAATATCCAGCCATCCTGTAAATGCTCCCATGAATAAAAATATACATGTAACTGTACATACATGTAATATTGTAAAATACTAATGACAAACTTGTGCAGTCATCAACCTTCTAGAATTAGCAGACACACGCCTGGTTAGCCCATAATATAATAATAATAATAACAATAATAAAATAAATAATAATAGCAATAATAATAGTAATAATAATTTAATATAATAGTTTGAAAAGGATTACATAAGGTGCTTAGCTTATAGTAAGAGTTTCTCATATTGCTAAATTGTATCTAAAACTAAGTCTATTAAAAAGATGTATGTTGTGTAACTGACTAGTCCTATATCTTTATCTAAAGGAGATCACTTTGGCTTAGGGCAACCTACACTGTCGTGTTCAGCGTGTGAAAACTATTCTGTTGATAACTCATATTAATTTTAGTATTCTGCTTCCTGTGTTATTTTATTGTATTCCAACTAAATTGTGTAATAATACTTATATATTTTTTTTTTCATATTTCCTCTCCCCTTTTACTCAGGTGACCAACTCCAACAGTTCCATTGACCCAGAGAGAATCAGGTCCCTAGTGAAGAAGTATGTGGCTAAAATCAAGGGCGAGCGATCCCATTCTTCCTGATTTGTACACTGCCCTTACAGTTCATTTTACTGTCCAGTTGTTTGAAGGAATCTGCCACAGGAAAGTTGATTCTGTGTTACATGTATTTACCATTCATAAGTTGTAATATTCATGAGCCTACATTGTATTGAGAGTTACAGACTGAAATCTGCTAAATCCCTAAGGTTTGAAAGAAACATGTAAAAAAGAAAAATTCCCTGTTTGTACATGCATGACGAGTTATTAAGTTACAAATGCTGCTGTCAAGAATATTTTATTAGTCATCTACTAGAGGTGATAGAGGCAGTAAGATGTATCCAGTACTTAATAATGCGACAAAAAGTCTCAGTGGTCATAGTTGCCTGTCAGTTTGCCATCATATTAAGAAAATTGATATAACGATGTTTCAAGATGATGGTGAAATTATGGATTTATCTTGTACTGCTGTCTTTGTTTTATTCGCCTGAATTGAGAGTTCATAATACAATAATTATATGCCTGGGTTGCTCATCTAGCAAACTGTGTAACCTAAAGGACATGTACTCTTCGTAACAGTGGCTGTAGATTTGTTTAAATGTTCCTTACAGAACGTAAAAGAAGGTGTATATATTTAACTGATGATAACTACAGTCCTTATTTTTGTCAAAAATTCTCACTCTTCTTTTGTAATGTGAGAAAAGCAGAAGTAACAGACATTGCAAATGATATGCAGTTCCAGAATTTTTCCATACCCCCTACCCCCTACCCCCCCCCCTCCGCACACACACACACACACACACACACACACACACAGAAGAGATTGGAATTCCCTGGGGATGGGAGTTCTGTAAAACCAAAACAATTTAAAGAAAGTGCATGAGGTTTAATTGAAATTTCCAGAGGGGTGGGCATGGGTCTCTTCTATGAGGGCATGTGTGGATATTTTGTGGACAATACTGTAAGCATTGTTTCCGTAAATGAGAAATTAGAAACACACAAAGCGTAGAAGCAAAGATATAAGTCTCCGGAAAGAAAATGTGTTTCTTGAGGTATCTACTCATTATGAGCAGTTATTTAAAGAAAATAGTTTATAGATACATCAACATGCAGTATTGCATTTTGCAAATGCATTTTGCAATGCATTGCAAATTGTTGCATTGCAGTGTATTTTGCAAGGGGTCCAGTGACCTGTTAGTCCACTTGATGGGTTTCTCTGTATTTCTTTTGTATCATAAGAATTTTATTTTCATTTTATTTTTGCCATCATGGTTTTAATGTAGGACATCTTACAGGCTTGTCACAGGCTACTTAAGTGGCATAATAATAAGGTTTTGCATAAAACTGTATTGGTTAGACGTACCTCCACTACTAATCCAAAACTCAATTAATTTTACTGTGCTTTTCAACAACACGCAAACCCTGTTTATTCTGAGCAGACTTCTCTGGAATCAAATGATAACTCCAGTGGGTTCAAAATGTCACAGTGATGGCAGATTCCCATCTGTTTTGTTGGGTTCTTAAGCCATTGGTTTCATAATTATTATAATTTAAGGGCAGCAGCAAACATATGCTGTCATTAGTGAGGTTTTGAACCTCAGAGTCTGCTTTTTATTGAAGGGTGCAGTAAATAAGTTATCTCTGATTTTCATAGTGTCTAAATTTCGGCAACTTTTACTATAGTACTGTTTTTCTTATTTTTTTTGCCTTTTTTTCGGTTTTGTATTTTGCTTTTTCCCTTGATGGTTACCTGAAAGTATTTTTTTGTGATATCAACTCTTAATTCTATGAGCTGTTGATATTATCAGTTTCCATTTGCTGTTGTAAACTAGTTTCCACTGACAAGTCCTGTTGTGAATCTGGGGTCCTATGGTTTTAAGTTAGTATCCAAATCTAATATATCTTGGTTCATTTCTACCAGATTAGTAAGTCAGAGTATGTAGAAAGTGCTTAAATTACATTACACACAAAAAAATAGATTTTCCTGTTGATCAAATGCTGTCGCAACATTTTTGTTTGCAAGTTCCAAATAAAAACAATGTTCATTCATACATTCATGTTTACCTGATTGTCTTATTATTAATCACCATAATTAAATTTATAGTAGCCCTCGTAGCACGCGTTTCTGTTGGGTTGGGGATTTGCCGGGGAGGGGAAATGGGGCGAGAGCCAAAAAGAGAAAGGAGGTGGAGGAGAGGGGAAAGCACTAACTAACTTCCCTTTACCCCCCCCTCCCCACACACACACCCCTTTCCTTTTTTACCCTTCCGACAAAACATCGAAAATCCCGCTCCTCGGTCTTTCTTTGCTTCTTGATCAGACGAAGGCTGATGACGTATTCCACCGTATATAAGTAGCTAATGATAATAATTAACAAAACAAAGCGCGCTATCCGCTGGATAGTCATTTATCCGGTGAATAGCGTTATCAACCTTTCGAACAAGTTACCGAGGCCAGACCTGCACACCATGGGCATTTAGCTCCCCCCACCCCATCCCGGGGGATTCCCCTTATTTGGGCTCTACGGGGATGTGTCGCTGAATAGGGTATGTTTTTTTTCGCCTCGGTGTCCTGAACGGAGTATAGGGTGATCCTTGCTGACGTCATTGTTTACATTTTTGCTCATTTGCATAGGGCTTTACGTACAGAAGGAAAAGTGTTAGATGGAAATTGACTCTAGGCAGCTAAGGAGCTAGTGTAATTTAATACATGGTGGAAGTTTTAGCTCGTTGTGTATAATATTCAGGGAGAAATTTTCTTTCAAAAACTACAAAATCTCTGGGTGGCAAAAGCGCTAATGAGCTCATACGTCATTCTTTGTAAAATTTTGAGATTTTTAACCCGTGTTGCGCAAAAAGTATCCAATAGACCTGGCTCATATTCACTGGTAGAGTAAATCATACTATGAACTATCAATATTCAGAACTGATTTATTTGTAGCTCCGTCAGAAACCGAATTGCTTATGCTAATGAGGCAAATACTGTAAACAAGGATTCCCCTATAGAGTTTTGCTCGCTTCTGTCCTAAACAGGGTATGGCATTATGAGCCTTGATGCTTGATCGATGGCTTTTTTGTTTAGTTTAAGTGTAGAGACGCATTAACTGGGTTTTGGACGTCTAGACGACGATTTCTCTGATTGGAATGGGTTATTAAACAGTTTAAATTCCTATAAAACGATAGAGTGTGTATTTTCTCCTTGTCTTAACAGGGTCTCGAAATAGAGGGTCCTACAGAGGGCTTTTAGAGTATTGCCTCGCGGGCACCCAAGTATGGGTCAAGTACCGCGCCTTCCGGAAGGTTCCAACTAATCTGGGTTGAGACGGCAAGTTCTTACCCTTGATTGTCCCTATTTAAAACCTATCAGATGAGATCGAGTTAGGGGGAAAAGTTATCTTCATTATAGATATCCCGCCTCGTCGTCAACTGCACACTTCCTGTTTATCTGTTCAGCGGATGCACGCAAAAATTTACGTGGCCCAAAGAAAAA
>OMLO01005718.1_pt1 | contig 10459 bp, 2 predicted proteins | sample 1674811 | NCBI WGS metagenome assembly OMLO01 (sample SAMN06265003, study PRJEB25207) | coral metagenome | isolation source: Coral host | place: Mexico:La Bocana,Puerto Morelos, Mexico | collected 2008-11-13
CCTACCTCACCAATGCCTATCAAAGGATGATGATCCATACATCGTGAAGTTCCCATCGTTTGTCTGGGTGGTAGCCACGATCTCTCACTGTTCCGGCTTCTTCCTGGAGGGGGGGACGGACTGGTTGGTGGTTGAGTTTCAACCCATCTGAAAAATATGCGAACGTCAAAATTGGTTCATTTCTTCAAGTTTCGGGGTGAACATAAACATGCGTTTGAAACCACCACGTAGAACAGCATCATGTGGAAAAAAGAGTGGTAAAACTTAGCGGATAAAATGATGATTGTCTCAAATAATTTGTGCCCAAAAATCATATGACCCCATCCACTTGTACAACTTGACGAATGAAATGATAGGTGTCACATGGAATGCACTAGTGATGATTCTTACTAACTACTACTTGGATGTTCCAAGAAGTTAGTAAATGGCTAGGACATGGCTTATAACCTACTTGTAAACCGGGGTATATTGGGGCAAATGACCCACCTACCGACCTTTTACTAACTTCCAACCGGACATCCAAGTACTGCCTTGCTCCCACACTTCCATCTCGGTGTCCACACTTGGTGAGGTTCACAGTCTCGCGTTTCAAGACGTGCAGCAACGTCTGGGAGGATTCCAAAATCTTCATGTAGGCGCCCTGAAACGAAGATCCGAATCGGAGTGGCTTCAATAACCAAGATGCCCCCGTGGGACGATTGAATATTTACCTAAATTTGGCTTCAAATGTATGGTAAAGGTAGGTAGATATTCCATACATGGAGCATCTGGGTAAAGGAGAAAGCTGTCAAGGTGCCAACGCTTCCCAGCCATGCAAAAACACAACTTCCATCCCTGCGGATGAAACATCCAAGCTTTTGGGCTAAAAACAAACATCCAAGGATGAAAATTAGATTCAAATTCAAAGCTTAGGCTGCTCGGTAGAAAGTGTGCCACTTTCCAGCTTTTCTTGAAGGCTGCTATTTTGATGGATTATCCATGAGAAAAAAAAAACAGATCACATCCCTGGCCAAAAATGCAAAACAAATCACACCAAATCCACTGGAAAGTGATAAAGTGAGATGTAAATCAACGTTCCAATGTCAGGAAAACCATCACACAAAACTTCTTTTCACCGTTGCGCTACCACATGACTCAAGGCCTTCGATAAGAAACAGCCGCGGGACATTCAACATGTGATTCTAAAGATGATTGGATCAATCCACACTGTCATCTAAATTGGCAGCCCCCTTATATTGTTGTGGATTGAACTTCATCTTTTTCCGATTCACATGCTGTGGCCCTTCAGCTAAAACGTTGGATTCCTGCTCAATCCTCCACGTGCATTTTTTCAAAAGTTGCAACATGGGAATCTCATGAGCTTGAAACAACTTCGTCAGGATGTCTGCAGGATTTTCATTATGTGGCACCCATCGGATGCGTCCCCTTGTTTTCGACAGAGAATCTTGAATCACAGCTATCTCGAGTGCAGAACGATCGTCATCACCAGCAGCTTGTTCATTAGCTGATGCATCGAAAACACTTTTGGCGTCTACTATGGCCAAACTCAGAGGATCCGAGAAATTTGGATCTTCTGATGCAATCACAACTGGTTTCCCTCTCAAGCCTTTGTCGTCATCTGCTTCTGATTGGATTCTGGGATCATATCGTGATAAACGAATGCTATTCCACATGGCTATTTGTTTTTCTAAAGCCCCTAATGCAGTCGACAACGATATGGCCTCGCATAAGCACGTTGATCCAGCCTTTCGGCGAAGTCGACGTGACTTCCATGAAATGATGGACATCGGTGCCTCCAATCCTTGGTTGAGAGCGCTGGTTGTTATTGCTTGGATCCAGCCGTGTTGTGGCTTCGATTTTCCCGTCGGATCAAATGCTGAGTCCGACACTACGACATGACGTACTTGTTGCTCCGGGATGCTATGTATTCTAAGTTTCACTGAATATCCTTTTATTTTATGAACAACACGATTAACATCCATGGCATGCTGAACTGTGGGATTAGGGAAATATCCAGCCAGAATTGATGCAGCGGCTGCTGCGTCTGGCCGACCTTCTCTTGAAGCCCAATTCAAACTTGCTATCGTCCCTCTCATTTGTGATTCTTCGGATGCATTCAATGACGTGGTTTTGGCATCCTTTACCAATACTTTTCGATCCAAAGATACAGGTTTAAGACGATTTTGGACATAATCATCCATGCTGTATTCATAAGAGAAATCTTTATTCTGTTTGATTCTTCTTCCTGCATATCCAGTTCCTGATTGTTCTGCCTGAAGTTCTACTGCTTTTCCAAATCTCAACTTTTCTTCAAGCCACTTCATGCGTTTCTGGTGCTCTGCATTTCCAGCTTCCAACACATCGTCAACTTCGATGACGACCACACCCTGAGTTAATGCTTCGGCATCATGCTTGTCTGCATCAAGGGTCAAAACACATCTATCATATGGGTTTATGCGATAACCTAGATCACGAACAAGCACTTCTAGAAACGATTTTCTCCACCAAGCAGGACCACTTACTAGCCCATACACTTCGGTCTCTAGCAAAATGATTTGCTCTGGGCTGCAATCGGGAAACGTCCAATCCTGCGGCATTTCACATGCTAATTTCTGCTTCCGAGTGGTTGGAAGGCTTTGCAGAAATGCAGTCTTGGCATCTTTTACCCTGCCTGGCCAATGGCGACTTGCTGAAAGTTGAAAAAACAGATAAATGCTTGTGGTTAATGGTGTTGGTGCACTTCTCTCTATTGCATGCACCATCGGATCTTTCCATCCTACAACACACCAACGACTTTTGGGGTCCACACCATCATCTGCCATTGGTTCATAGTTTGGATCTTCAAACTGCTTGGGAAGTACCGAGAACTTGTCACCATTCGGTTTCCAACGATCCACGAACCTGGAAGTGAGGACATGGTCTGGATAGGCTTTTCGAAATGCCTTACTTTCTTCTACTGACAACACACGAATGGCTTTGTTATCCAACAGTGATTTGACTTCTTTGATTCGTGCCTTCTCAAAAGCTTCACGATGTTCTGAGCTAAGTTTGGTGAAAACTATTTGCCCCGGAGATTGTTTTGCTTTATACAAGTATACACACTTGTCTGCATAGCTAAACGACGCTTCTGCCTGATCCACGGTGAAGGTTTCTTCAGACACTGGTGTGATTCCTTGAACTCCGGTTCGCTTGTCTTTCCACCACATAGCTCCATCATTTCCTGACACCCAATTTGAATGTCGGCACCTTTGTTCATTGAAATCTGCAATTTGATGATACACGGCCAAGCTTCTGGTGAACATTCCTTTCGGCATGGGCAGAGGTTCTTGTCCTCCGGTGAATGGATATGGCATCGATCTATCCGAACCCGACGATTGCTGTCTGGAAGGTGCATAGGGTGGTGGATTTATCAACTCTGGCAAAGGTCTTAGCATATTACCACCCCTGGCCTCATCCACACTAATGCTTTGTCTACGGCTTGGAATTGCTGTGGATGGTGCACTACGATCTTGCACTGACGGTTCACGAGTGGATTCGGGATTATCTACTTCCATATCATTCTCTTCAGGAATGGTTCCCGAAAACTCCGGCTCTAACAGATCTAGCTCTCGAAGAATGTCATCGTCCGTTGGCTGATCTGCAGGTGCTATTGATGGTGAAGCATCTGATGATATGGCCACATCTTCTCCATGAGGTTTAACACTCACTTTGATATCTTCTATCTGGTCTGGACTAGGCTCATCAGTAAGATCATGGAAATGTTGAATCTTCCCAGTCTTGATATCTGATATCATTTCTGCTGAAAGTTCACGAACTAGTTCGGCTCCTAGATGTTCTTCTGATGTGGCCGGCCTAAGATGTTCCCTCGATACTTTAAGTAGTTGACCTCTCAAGGACACCCACAAGGATCGTTCTGAAGGAGACGAAACTAACAGCGCCCCTGGTCCTGACCAACCGGTGAATGTCGGTGTGGATCTCCAAACGAACACCCAATCACCTGGAGTTAATGGCTTCACATCTGCAGTTCTGGACAGTGCTTTGGCGGCTCTACGAACAGCATCTTGGTCTTGATTCTTGACCCAGGCCTGCGCAGCAGCTTCTCTGATAGCCCAGCTTCGTTGAATATCTGCTGATGCTGAGTCCTGCAAGAGCACGGGATTGATGATATCATCTGAAGCTAGACTGGCTGGCAACCTAGGATTCAAACCGAATGCTCTCTGATAGGGTGAGAAACCGGAACGATGGAATGAACGATTTCTTGCAATTTGCGTTTCTTTCACACATAGATCAAACTCATGCAAATTGGATGCTGACGTCTCTTCTAGCACTAGGTGGAGTTTCTGTTTAAATACCCCGCCGGCACGCTCTGTTCTCGAATTTTGCCAAGGGCTGTTGGTATCCGTAAAATGGATCATGATGCCCAGTTCCATCAGTCGCCCCGAGAAATCCCGTCCGAAAAACTCTCTTCCCTGATCCACTATGATCAATGATGGTGGACCAAATGGGACTAGCCAGCTTCGCAAGATTGCTTGATGGGTTGCTTCTGATGTTACTGTTTCAAGGCGTTCTACTATTTGCAGTCCCGAGCCCCAACAAATGGTGTTCAACATTGGATACTTGTGGTCTTTCCAATCAAAGTAAAACACATCAGTTCCAATAACTTCATTGAAGGCAAGGGTCCGCACTAAATGTCCAGGTCTCGGAATGGAAGGTTTTCGAGAAGCTTCACATATCGGACATTTGAATTCTTGCTTTACCCATTCCACAATCTCAGGCTTAGCATTGGCATGTCTGAGTGCTCTAACAAAGGTCCAATTGTCAGGGTGGCCTAAATTACGATGCAGTCTGAACACTTCTCTTCTAAGATCACCAGTGAGTTGCAATCTGCCATCCTTGCGAGTGTGTTCTCGGACCTCTTGAGCTAGTTGTTGGATTTCATCGGATTCTGCAATGGGACGAAGCTGATTCTGTACACTTTGCATCACAGGATCCTCGGCATCTGCATCTATAAGAGGCAGCGGCGAACGTGACGAAATTTTTGGCACGTTTGGAAGTCTACCGCCATCGCCTCCCAAAATTCTGCTTGATGGAAAGTGTGCTGAAACAAAAACTTGGTATTGTTGTTGAAATTCTGATTCATTTTGAATATAGTTAATCAACACATGCGACCAAGCTTTTGACACTTCATGGGCAACATCATGCAGTTCGGTTGGCATAAGGGTTTCTTCTGGTTGCAGCTGATCACTCTGAACGAAAGCTACTCCCAAAGTGGTCAAATGTTGACGAAGACCCTTTAAGATGGCACGAACAAATGGTCTGGTATACTGTGCTGCAGCAGCAGCTCTGCCACCAACAAGTGGTTGATGAGCATGATCTTTGGAACAGCGACGATGCAGCCATTTGATCAAAGGAAAACAATTGGTGAGTAACATGGTTGGTTTCTTGGCTAATTCACCGTCCCGAGTGCGAAGATCAAATTGACACATGTCCACGGTAATGGTGTAAACACCTGGCCTGTTTCGCAGCTTCTTCACTCGGGGATTCTTCCAAGAAGTGGCTGTTAGAGGCTGTTCTAGAAGAAATGCTCTATGATTATCATGTTGTTCTTCTGCAAGATCAATGCTAAACTCAAAATGTTGTCGGCCTTCATCTCGCTCCTGCTGCACGATCATTGGATCTCTTTTGTGATCCGAAAGGTTTCTTAGAGGTGACGCTGTGGTACAAGGAGGGCTAAGCACAAGCAATGACGGTTTCCAATGACGGACTTGAGAAAGTGCAAAACGTCTATCTTTTGGAAGTTTGAAATCGAAACCGGTAGTTAAATCTAGTGCTTGACCAACTTGCCACTTGGGTTGAATTCCGTGTTTGTTTTGCAGTTCTGCTTCTAGCGTCACTCTTGGTGGACTATAAATTTCCATAATATCCACACCAAAATGGCACTGGATTTGTTCTTGAAGAAAGACTTTTACCGCACGAGGCAATGATCTAGGCTTACACTCCCAATCGAAGTCTTCAGTGGCTAGATTCTGATTGCTCTGGTTGAGGGGGTACTCCCAACACACTTGTAAAGTCTTTCCAGAAACGATATCTGATTGCTTTGGTCGTGGTAGCCAACTATCTTTTTCAATGCAAAAATATGATTGCTTTGGGTATCCCAACCAATCTGGTGCTAAATTCATTGTACAAATCTCATGCGCATTCCATGACGCTTCAGCAGTGGAAACAAACGTGGCAAAGATCAGCATAGACACTGCAGCTACTCTAGTGACTAGGTCATGTGCTTGTGAAAGCTGCTTGCTATGCTTCATCTCGGCAAAACAGGATACATCAGGATTATGTGGATGTTCCCTCGTAGTGCTCGTTGTGCAAAAACTGTTCCACTGTCTTGTCATGGTTCTCTTCAATGCTGTAGTGGCTTGCTTCATGGATCCAAAATCTGCTCGATCTCCTGTGGTGTTGCAGCATCGTAGTCTACACCCAGAACCATCATCAGGCGGTCTTGATTCAATGAGTCTATCTCCAATTGATTCAGACGGCTCCATTCTTCTTCCGTCATGAGCTCGTCCTTCTCGCCGTCCTGCAATGCCAGTTCGAATCTCTCCGGTCTTTCCTCCGAGTTCACTCGGTTGGGAGTTTTGGACCTTTGCATCGGCTTCAGTCCAAGCACTGCATCGGTGTTTCGTTTTGACTCCGAAGACCTTCCACGAATGGCTTGCATTGGCTTTTGTTCCATCTTCGACTCCATCTTTGAAACTCGAGCCTTGTGCAACGAGATCCTTTCCACCTTCACCTCGTGAGTTGGAAGAGTAGGCTGACTTCGGGGCGGAGGCAGATACTTGGGGTAGTTCATGGCTGCTGTGCTGATCACCTGTGGCTCTTCCTTCATAGTCCTTTCCCAGCGGCCACCGCACTGCAGACATGTCCACCAGGTCTGTCCTTTTCCTGCCCGATGTCTCAAGTATTCCTCCTCGTGGACGCAATCTTTGATCTCCCTGTTCCACACCGTTTGAGCTCTGCTTCTGGAAAGAGGTTGACCGATGCCCTGACGAATCACTGCGTTTGGATCCTTGACTTTGTTCACAGGCTTGCTCTTCTGCGGCACTTCGGATTCGATCTTCTCTGGAGATTTCCTTGTGAGGTACTCGGTCACCATAGTCTGACGAGCACTGTTGAGCATGAACATCAGGGCTAAGGTCATTCGCTTCCAGGCACTCAGCAGTTGATTGATCGAAAGAGATGTCCGTTCCGATGACTTGGCTGTGGAACTGGAGCTGCTTCCTTCGATCAGCATCATCATGGCCTTTTGTTTCAAACTGGTCATGGTCGACTCTTCTGCGACTTCCACACAACTGCTTGATCTTCCAAAAGGCTTGTGATGATGGAAGGCTCTTTAACAAAACACGTGAAAACACTGTGCCAATCATGCTTGGAGTTGATTCAAGGTACGACTTCAATCTATGATGAAACGCCTTTACAACCTCTTCTTTAGGAACTTCAACCCTCATGAACCTATCATTCGATGTCATGTCAAACACTTCGACGGGTTGCAGCTCCTGCAATGGCACTGTGCTTCCAATCATTGGCTTCGCTTCCGTCGAAAGCGAGAACGAACTCTGAGATGGAATCGACGTATATGGAATCTTGTTCTGAATGTAGTTTGAAGGATCTTGTGCTGGATGTGAAATGTAATTGCACTGTTTGGATGAATTGGAAATTGAAGTTGACTCTGGATTGGTGCTTTTCTTCAGTGCTGAACTCGGCTTTGGTGACCCCCCTTGTTGCGGTGGAGACGAAAACATTGATGACGAATCAGCAAAACGAAGCATTTGATGCTCACGCTTACCTAAATTTTTGTCGGCTCCACTGCATGCTGTGAAAATGACTGCACCTGTCCAGGACTGATCTAAGGCTCGATTGGCTTTCAACGTGTTCCATGTATCTTGAATCATAAGATGATGACCATCTGGAAATACTACATGGGAAATGCGAACATCAGTTAGGTGTGGTGGCAGTTCAGGCACTTCTGATGGCACTACTAGATTTGTTCGTGAATGTGGGAAGTCCATAACATGTTGTAGTCTACCATCAACTGAAAGCCAAATGGACACTCCATCTTCTGGGGGTTGAACAATTGTCTGAAATGTTGATGGAATCACGAATGGGTCAATGGCCGGGTCTTTACGAAGGTGCACAGGCAGGTCCCAACCATCTGTGGAAAAATTCAGAATGCTGACTGCTCTATGCCTAGTGCCTAACCTACGCATAGGACATTGTTCCCCATTTTCCAACCTTAGGGTATCATTCTTGATATCTATCAAAGCCCCAACACTTTCTAAATAATCGATAGGCAACAATGCTGGAGTTTGAAATGCATCACTGTCTTGAAGCACGGTGAATTTCAACACGCCATTTACACCAGCAACTCCTATGGGTACATTGACTACTCCTGCAACTGTTGCAGCACCCCCAATACCACCAGCTCCCGGTTTTGGTTGGGATGAATCTTGCCAAATTGGCTGAAGCCCCTTCTTTTTCAACGCTTGTTGCAAACGATCCATGGCACGATCTCCAACCACGGCTTCTTCTGCAGCAGTATCGACTAGGGCTTCTTCAGGATGGCATTGTACTGAACTGAATATCATCAAGGGAAAGTTTTGAGAATCCCTTTCGCAACTTTCTGTTTTCCCAACCATAAACACTTGAGGGCCGGAAGATGTAACCACAAATTGTTTTCTGGGTACAAAGCCGGACGAAGAGGATGCTGAACTCTTGGATCTATTGGGGTCTTTGTTCAATGGACACTCTGACGAAATGTGTCCAATCTGATCACAATTCCAACATCGAGTTCTGGATAACAGATCATCTTCATGGGACTTGACCACTCTTGTTCCTTTGGCGAATTTGGATTTTCCTTTGCCAAAACCCTTTTTCTTCCCACCTTTCTTCCCAAAGCCCTTTTGCACAGTCGGCCTACGAACATATCCTCGCTCGTTTCGTCTCTTTTGCAGTTCTTTTCTGACGTCACGATAGGCACTATGATATGCCATGATCTCCATAGCCTCCTGCTCGGTGAACTCTCGATCTTCTTCAAAGTACACCAAAGCATTGCCATGTTCGTCATGAGATGAAGATTCTTCATCTGAGTCACCTGCATTCTCTTCTTCTTCAGCTCCAATTGAATCTGCAACTTGGCCGACATCACGATAACCGTCTTCGAAGAACGTAGGGAAATTCTTGCTGGAGGGATTTGGTTCTTGACCTCGGACCAATGCTTCTGGACGATCCAACGCTCTAAGCAATGTTGCTACCTCATCGAATGTTCGAAGTATCGGACCTCTCAAAAGCAGCATTTCTCGTTGAAGATCGTTCAAACACGCTTGTTTCAGTAGAATACGTCCACACAAACGATCCGAAATGCGTTCCCCCATTTGCGTTTCCATCTCCTGCCTTGCCAATTGTTTTGACGCAATGTAGGAGCTGAAAGATTCTCCCTTTTGACGCTCTCCTTCAAACAAAAATCGATCTATTGACCTTGGTGCTGAAGCTTCCAGAAACGGTGCGTACTTCTCAAACAATGCTGAAAGTATAGCCCCGTATCCGGCTGGCGATAATAGAATGTTCGTCGGAATGGTGTCTGCAATACGTCTGGGCTGAGAATCTTCTGGAAAACTTTGTAATAGTTTCACTCCACGTTTGTCCATGGGAATCTGAGTTTCGTATTCCCACAGAGCTAACAGTTTCAGCCAACTTCGTAATGTATTTGCCGACCCGTTCCAACTCGGAATGTTCTTTCTCTCGCCAGTCAAAGCTTGATTCAAGGCTTGTGCAATCAAGGCATTCGGGTCTCTAGGGTTCGTCATAGATGGTGCAACCGCAGGTGTTGGGCCTTTTCCTCCCAACAATTCGAAAGCAGATGTCTTGTTGTATCCACTAGCGTATCCACCAGCGTTTCCCGAGCCTAAGGCTGAGGAAAAACTTGCAGCATCAAAGGTTGAAGCGTTCCCATACAAATTGTTCCCACTCTGATGGTACTGATTTGCGTCTATGCCAGGTGGTGCATTCGCAGCAGGCAAAAATGGGTTCGCGTTTGGGCTCATGTATGCATTTGCTTGGGAAAAATTCTGACCCAAAGGATGGGTAGAAAACATCTGAGGTGCAGGTTGATTTCCAACTGACGACGCTTGAGCTCCAACAGAATTTCTTTGAAAGGCTCTGTATTGTTCCCAAGGGTCTGCAGCCGAAGAACCTTTCGCACCCCCCTTCATAGATAGTCACGTAACGCAAGCTCCGCTCACCACTGATAAAGTGAGATGTAAATCAACGTTCCAATGTCAGGAAAACCATCACACAAAACTTCTTTTCACCGTTGCGCTACCACATGACTCAAGGCCTTCGATAAGAAACAGCCGCGGGACATTCAACATGTGATTCTAAAGATGATTGGATCAATCCACACTGT
>OMLO01005719.1_pt1 | contig 10458 bp, 9 predicted proteins | sample 1674811 | NCBI WGS metagenome assembly OMLO01 (sample SAMN06265003, study PRJEB25207) | coral metagenome | isolation source: Coral host | place: Mexico:La Bocana,Puerto Morelos, Mexico | collected 2008-11-13
TTATGTAAAAAAAGTAGGGGGGTGGTGTAACTCCCCCCGGAAAACTGCAATTGCAATACCGTTTTGGCTCCTTGAGTAATTGGGTATGTCCTTCAATCTGGCCAAGTTTCACTGAAATCGGTGAGATAGCATGTATCACCTCTGCTTGGTCCTCTGGTGGACATGCTCTTAAAAGTCTTCATGCTTGAAATTTCTGCAAAAACCACAACACTGAGACAAATCAATGCAAATTCAATTGCGTGCCGCTCAATTTAATGTGATATCATTTTATTTTAAACTAATTAGAAATAAGAGCGTGAAACTTGTATTTCCTGAGTGAAAATGTCATTCACTTAAATAACAAAAATAAACCCTGTTTCTTGACGAGAATTATTAATTTCCTGTCGCCCAAAGTTGCAGCGCTTTTGTTTGTCAGTTCGCAAATCTGTGCGTTTGTCAACGAAACATCTTCTCTTTTTTTGTGTCTTTGCCCGGGTGTACTTGTGGCGGAGACAAAACTTCAAGATAAATTTGCAAGTTTACGGCGAGTAAACAGCTTTAATAGCCAAGATACGTTTCAAATATGTTTTACCGATATGTATTTGGTAGAATTTCTAGCGAATTTTGTGGTTTTTCACATGTTTTTGTCAATTTCGCTGGATTTCGCGGATATACGTGAATTTTGCGGCTCCACGACCGCACGAAGTTACAGTTCTGTTGTGCAACGGGAGGGGAGTATTTTAAATCGTTAAAAATCGTATGGTAGAGAATCGAAAACGAAAACCTACACCCGGTTCACAGATGACTTTCTACTTTGCCAAAGAGCAAAGTAAGGATTAGTAAAGTACTTCTTTCAGTACCAATCTTTTGCGCCAATTTTGCATGTGCTGGTGGCAGCGAATGAATAAATTAGTTATATATTAAAATAGAAATGGAAAAATGTTAAAAATAAAAATATGCACTATATATTTTAACGTAATCAGAGCCATCTTTAACAAAAACAGTAAATGGCATCTTTACAAAAGGCTCGGCGAAGTGTTTATTTTTGTTTTTAGTCTCTCTTTTTCGAAATTCACGCTTTGCTGAATTTTCTGCTTGATTAAACTTGAGGGAATGGAAAGATTGCTTTGTTTATTTGACCACTCGGATTTGACTTTTCTCTGTGGATTTATTTATGAAACTCCACTTGTTCAAACACTGAAATAATCCTTTAAAACATTAACACAATTTACATAACAAGTTTTAAAAAATATAAAGAGCAACTTCTTGAGACACTCATGTGAAGTCATGAACCAAAGAGCCAAAACTATCGCAAAATAACATAAAAAATATTATTATATGAAATATTGCAAATGATAGTAAATCAAGTTGGTAAAAATGAGATACAATTCTCACCTGTCAGGTCCCCCAGATTGCACCAAATCACACCATTGAGCATCTAAATTTCAAAAATTTCCAGGGGGAGGATGCCCCCAGAACCCCCTACATGCTCATGTCCTATGGGCGCTCCAGAGGTTGCCTTCAGCAACCAAACTACCTCCAACTTTAATATATCCACCTCAGAAACATTTTGAGAAGGCTTTGTGCTAGGCAACAACTTCTAAACTGGCCACATGCATCACACAATCAACAAAATAATTAATGGTATTATACAGTAAGCTTTATCGTAACTGAAAACACTTTATTACCCATGTACCTAAAATTTACTCTTTGTTTAAACTTATTTTTGTTTGTGGGATTAGGCGAATGGCTTGCCTGGGCTCTTGCTGGTGGGGCAACTGCATAGTGAAAGTTACTTGTACTTGGCTTGCCTGGGCTCTTGCTGGTGGGGCAACTGCATAGTGAAAGTTACTTGTACTTGCCCAAGTTACTTGTCCGATGAGAGGGCAGGTTTTTTCGATCTCTGTTTAGATACATGTACACAGGATAACACTTTCCACCATCTAATTGCTACCAGGCACAATCTGTGCCTTCTACACTTGTGTACCTCTTTTAGCTGTTATACATTGTAAGGTGGCTTACCTTTCAGTTACCGGGTACTCAATGACTATTTCAATTCACTTGGGTATGATAACTCACTTGTCTGAAGAAAGTTATTTTTCAAATTTGGCTTTGTAGAAGTAAGATTTTCTGTTTTCTTTGCTCGTCAGCAATGCTGGCAGCAGACAGACTAGTTGTGGGAATACCTGCTGTGAAAATCATAAACTAAGTACTGTCATTGGGTGTCTCAAGTCTTGTGGGGTAAAGTACAATATTGTGAAAAAGTAATGCAAAACAAAATTCAACCAAATTCCTGGCTTTTCAGGGCCTTACAAAGAAATTTCGCTTGAAATGATATTTTGTTTTGATCCAAGTGAATTTTGGAACAATGATTTGTGGTGAATGATAACTAACTTGTCATGAATTTTTGAGTGATAATTTGCTCCCCCTGAGAAGTTGCTGCGAATTTTCGAATGATACATGAAATTTGTTCCTCCTGAAAATTCGCTGCAATTATTCAAACAACCTTCTGTTGATCAAAACACAGTTCGCTGAGTGAAATATATAAATGTTCATTCCAAACATCGAGCAAAGAAAGAAAGAAGGAAAGAAGCTGTTAATCTGTTCAAATAACACCCCTTCTGGACAAACTGTTAGCTATAAAACTCGCCTTGTTATTTCACAAGGAAAGCTAAATTGGTGACCTACATGTAATCCAAAATCCCACATGACCACAGTTCTATAATGAATACATGCAGTTGTGCAGTAGATAATCACTGAATATACTTACCAAAACTTTTATATTCAATGAAGGCTTCGGTAACCATTAGGCTGTATCTGATTATTAATGTTACTTTACAAAGCTTGGGATTGTAGATTGAAATGTGTGGCATGCTCGAGTGGCTAGAAAGATGTGTTCAGTGAGCCTCATCTGCTTTAGTGTATGATAAAAGAGGGTAAAAGTTTGTTAAAAGAGCGGGATTTCAACAATTTGTGTGCATGATTGGCAGGATTTTTGTGGCGCTGCCTTTAAGGGCACAATGGGCATTTTTACTGTGTTTGTTACATGTACATGTACATTGCAAGTGCAGCTTTTTGAACATATTTTGTTTTTTTTTTCTCGCTCGGTGCATGAGGCCATTAACTTATTTGTATGCTTTGGTGCTTAAAATTGGCCACTAAGTAAAAAAAAAATTGGAGGGTTGTCCCCTAACTTTGAAGGTTGTCCTCACATGCCAGAATTGCCAATCTGCTCCATCTACTCCATAGCTCAATGTTCTGGTGATGAGTTTAACATTGTACTTAGAGATTTCTATCTGCAATTTGTGTTATCCTTAGACTTGATCTTGGCATAAACTTTTTTTACAGACTTTTGTGGGAAATAATGATAGAAACTCAGAGGTGAAGCATGTTCTTTATGGAGTCTTGACAAGGTATCTTCGGTTCCTGCCAAAGACACACCAGTCAAAGGTGTGTATGAGAACAGAGGTGTTTGGAGTGAAAACAAAACCAGGTGATGATATGCGTTAAGACATAACACAAAACTTTGTTTTTGCTGAGCTATACTGCCACAAATCTAGTGAGACAAATTCCTTGACCTTGTCTTTCTTTAATGTGACTGAACAGCGCAACCAGCAAGACATGGTAAAAGGTGATAAGAATAGACAATACTAATTAATTACCATTATTGAACAATTGAATAACAGTATTTTCTCAAAAATTTCACTCTGAAATTTTCTGGGAAGACATAAGGAGAAGTTTACCGTCAAAGTCAAAATAGATAAAGCACTGGCAACTGTAGATACCATAATACAAGAACTCATTAATGCAATGTAGAAAGAAAACATTAGCCAAAATATGAGGTTCTTCATAAATTCATAGTGCTTCAAAATATTACATTACGATTAGCATTTTTTGTGGAAAGCAGTAGACTGTTCATAGCTGCTCTTTTCATACATGTGAAGGAAAAAGCAAGCAAAATGAGCGCAAAGCACATGGGTGGAGGGGCTGGGGTTATTGTACGAAGTGAGCAAGAAAAATGGAGAGACTGTTCACAACTTTGAAAAAGGGGACTTATTTAGCTCTTTCTGTTATCACCTTGTTGCCAACAGCTCTTAATTGAACAGTTAATTAAATCGGACCAATAATACCTGAGCAGTAAATTGCTAGTTTATTGATTACAAATGTCAGTTTGCAAACCACAACACCTAGGTGGATTTAGGTGTTAAGAATGTTGTCTCAGCCCACTTCCTCAACTTGTATAAGTGCTAAAATCGGGAGAAAACTTGAATCAAGCAGGCCTTCCAATTTTTGTAGGACATGCTCTTGTTCTTTAGCTATACGATTGGAGAATCTTGGCAAGATGTCTTACATAATTATCTGAGGAGAATTTATTCTGAAGGTGTTACATGGTGTGGCACTCATCAACTGCAGTGAGCGTGACACAATCTTTTACCAGGGAATCTTTGTTGCATGACATGTTTTGAAATTTTGAGTCATGGCAGGTATCAGTGATGCACTGTGTGCATTTAAGAATTAATTGTTCCTTTTAATCTGTTTACTTAATACAGTGAACCTGGCATTTGGAAGGGCCACAGATCAGTCGTCAACAAATAATTATAGTTCTTCTGTAAGTGGTGTATCAGGGAATGCAGTGGATGGAAATCCTGGGAGTGGACACTGTTCACGCACAAATGCTGCAGACCCCAGCTGGTGGCGAGTTGACCTCGGAGCAAATCTTGTCCCAGTCTCTGAAGTATTTATTGTCAACAGCAATGAACAGCAAGGAAACAAAGACTATAAAATAACACTTGGTGGGTACATATATAAGTTGTAACAGGTCTTTAGGGTTGATTCTTGTGGTGGTTGCTTTGTTTGTCTTTTTCATTTCAATCTACTGTGGAACCCCAATTTTATAATTAGTGTCAGTAATTGTATTGAATAGAATCCTGATTTTGCAAATGAATGTAATTTGAGTTAAACAATATTCCCAGTATAACGATGGAAGCTACTGCAATTACTTTTCATAAAATACATTCAGTACAGGTATCATGTTGCTAAAACGTAATATTGATTTTATGAATTGCACTAATTGAAAAAACTAATAACCAGTATCAACCATATGCCGATATTAACTACTTACTAACCGAGCTTGCTCAGGCCGTACTGGGGAATATTGGTCCGTACTGCTGTGACCTCGGGCCAATATTCCCCAGTACGGCCTGAGCAAGCTCAGTTAGTAAGTTGTTTATTATATGGCACTCTATTTCTGATACATGTAGTAAAATGCACTTCCTGTGTCTTGCACTTAAAAAGCTTCCGCCGTGATGTATTCGAGATGACGCGAGCAGCTCAGACAAAAGCAAGCTACCACGAGTTCGAAAAACAAATCGTCTAAAATTAGCTTAAACGAAACCTTCAAAAACTCTTTGTAACAGAATCTGAGAAAAGCAGTTGTTGATTCTAAAACTCGAGAAAGGGTTTCTCGTCGATCAAACAATATTTTCGTGGTTACAAAATATGGATCAAGTCAGTGTCAAGTGAAGCTGTGAAAATTACATGTAATTCAAAACTGGACAAAGGTGACAAAAAATAGCTTCAAAGTCAATCATCCTCATGAATCGCTATCAATAACAATCCGACTCTTCCTTTCATTCTGGACAATTTTCACATTGCTGTGAAATATTTGGAATGTGCACCCACTGATGGATCCTATGTTTGCACCTGTAAAAATTGGAGCGGTGGAAGACAGTAACGGATCGCTTGACTGATCAATCAATGTAGTTGTTGTCGAACTTGCAGCGATGTCTGTAGTCGAGCGAGTTACTACTTCAAACCCTTGATTATGGACACTTGATAACGCTTCACCTCTGGATCCAGAAACATCAGCTCTGCTGAGGGTCAAGGACATCCTCTTTTGCTGCAAAGTTCTCTGGAACATCAGCATCAAGGAGCCTCGAAATACAGGTTTTCCTGACAGAATGATTAGTTACTTTTTTCCCCTCTGTGAAGGCCAGCATTCTTCGCTGCAGTGGACAGAAACTTTCCTATCTCATTTTTTCCGAGGGGTGCCTTCATATACAGTACCAAACTTCTTCATTTGATCGACGATTATGGCGGACTGCTAAGTAAAACGGTGATTCTGGTGCGTTCATTTCCACTGGCCGGTGACTGCGGAATTTTTTGTAAAAACTGACAGGACATCTCGCTGTATTGGCGACATAAATCTTTGGATGGAACGCTCTTTGGTGTCCTCAATGGGACAAAACATTTGGTGTCCAGCCTCAAATGCTATCTCTGTGCCACAGTGACATTGTGCCTCTGGTATTCTAGCAATAGAAAAATATTTCAAGCGAACCTCCTTGGGGAAAGCATTTTCAGCAATGTTTTCAAGAATTTTGATTTCTTTTATGGGAAGTCACACATTGGTCATTGCAATGACCCAGATATAGATCCTCGATTACATGTACATTTAATTAATACATAATAAAATTAATGTAATAGTTATTGTGTTTGGGGAACGCAAGCTTAATTTTGACCTGTGGCTTTCCTTGTTGGCTTTCCTGGATTGGTTTTCCTGTGCACTCCTGTAAGGACACCAAAATGGCCACCTTGCATGATTTTTGCAGGGGCATGTCGCAGTCAGAAAACAGGTCCCTTTACTGAGACATGTGATAACATGTGATGAACATGTGAGCGTGTGTGCAGGCCATTTAAGCTCACCTTTGTGTTGAATCTGTCTTTGGTTTCTTTTTATTCAGTCGCCATAGGCTTCACTAATAATTATTTTTGTGTTGTCTGTTTTATTTTGGAGACTTAAAATTCCGCCACAATAGCAATGATAATGATTGTCCTAGTTTATTTTATATGTTAACGAATACGACTTTGAATCGTCTTAGCTTTGAGAACAGCTATATTTTGATTGCATTTGTTGATTAGTTCCAGTCACAACAATAAGCTGCCTTTATCAGGTCCACCATTGTTTGGAATCGATGTAAAAGTAATCTGATGGCAAGATCCATTAGAGTGATTCAAGGAGTAGCAAATTAGCTAAACACTGTCTGCTGTATTCATCAGGGGAAATACTCAAATTAGTTGCACAGAGTTTGTTTACGATAAGTGAGCACGTGATTGCAAATGTTTGTTTACATTTGTGTTTCCAGCTTAGAATGATGTACCTAAAAATATATATACTTTTAATTAGCTTTTACGCTGGGATAATATTAAGCATGAAATTTGAAGGCCTCTGTCAGCAACATATCAACAAATTGTTTTCTATACATGTACATGGGACCTCTTTACTCGCACAGACTTTGACGCTATGCGCATCTGTCTGTAAAACCTCAGTTGTTGATGAAAAATGTTTATTTATGCAATAGACAGGGGTTGAAAGTCAGCTAGTGAAGTTATTTAAGTTATATATATTTAAGTGATGGAGTTGAACGCATTCTCATAAGCTTTGATTTCTACAGTAATAGTGTAACCCTGCTCTATGGACAACCACTTATAATGGACAGTTTCGTTTTTCCTAACAAAAATTTCGTTGTATTTTCTCTAAAATTAAACTTGCTTTATACAGACACAGGTTAATATGGACAACAGACACTTTTCTTTTTCCCGAGTCAAGAACTCTTGTATAAATTATTGTCAACCCCGCTTTATGGACACCAGTTATCTGCACACTGTCTATAAAATAATAAAATGGGCAGCTTTGGGTGTTTGCAAGGTGAGTAGTAAAGGTGGTTAACCTAGCTCGTAGCCAATCAGATTGCAGCATTTCGGCTCAGATTTGGCTCTCGACCAATCAGAAGGCCGGATTTGCTCATTTGCATACATGCGGTCAGCGGTTAATAGGATGTTTTTTCGCTTCAGAAGGCCTGGTTGCATGGCGTGACCTCAATAAGGGAAAAAAACTGGAAGTGGGTTTGTACGAAGTGAAAAAATGATTGGTTGAGCGGCGAACCAATGAGAATTGAGCTGATTTTTGATAAAAGCTGGAATGTTGTTTAGTATGGATCAGTTGAGATGTCAAACGACGTGAACAAGATGGTTCCAGATATTCAAGAAGAGTGCAACGCGACCCCTAAGCCGGAGGAAGAAGTGAAGCCGGAGGAAGAAGAGGAGGAGGAGATCGCGAAGTCGAGACTTTAAGGATTGAAGTCGATCCTCGCGTTGAGTGGTGATGGTATTTTTTGCGATTTTACTGCATGGCATAGTGAGAACCGTTCTCGAGGAGTCCAAAGTCCGATTGGTGGAGGAAATGGTTAGTCTCCGGAAAAGTATTGCCGAACGAATGTTGAACCGTTCTGAAGACAAGATGAATGAGGAGGTGAACCTTTTGAAGTTGGATGGAAGCTTTAGAGCTGCTTGGAACAAGTGGTTGGAGACTCCCCAGAGTCATACAAAGTGCTCGAGAGTTGTTTGTTCAAACCCGAAACAGATGACGAACAAGACGAGGCCGAGAGATGAAGAGACATTTCTGATATAACATAAGTTTTAATTAACAAGATTGATGTAACATGATTAATAAAGTTCTTTCAAAGATAATAATTATGCAAATGTGTTGTTGAGTTATCATTTTTATCATTTGTAATGCCTGATCTTCATCGGGGCCAAGGTACAGTAGGGAGAGGATCTTCTCATCAGGGGTGTGGTATTCACCGTGAATTCCAGAGGACGTGTTGAAGACGTGCCCATAATACCATACGTTGGTCAAACTTTGATTTTCAATGAACCAAGTAAATTGTTTTTGCATGAATGTTGTTAAGGCATCGTTTTCTGGTACGTGATCCAAGACGATTCTACATGCAATGGTTAGTGGTTCACATATCGTTTGTTTGTTCTTGACTGGAGGCATTGTACAGAGCTTGCTTGAATTCTTCTAACCAATGTTCAAAACACTGCTGGAATGTGTGCCCCGCTTGTAACCCTCGTTTCACCCGTTCTTCTAAGTATTTCTCGTCTGAGTCGAAATCGCTACGTTTGAGATCTTTGTAGTAGTGATCGTGGGAACTCATGAATGCAACTGAAAAAAAAAGACCACAAGATATGAATTTTCAAATTATTTTTTAATAACATACAATTTAAAACTCTTTTTTACATGGGGGACGTGTGCTCTGTCCTGGTGACCGAGCGCCCTTTTTTACATTATGAAATTTTTTACAAAATTCACGCGTCCTAGTGCCGCCTCCTTGTCTCTGCCGAGATACATTGCAATGTATTTGTTTGACTCTTCATCGTAATACATGTCCTATATTGTACCGCAACACGTTTTCCAAACACTGCCTAGTCCCCAGGCCTCTCGTATTTCTCCTTTGAGGGGAACCACCAATTTGGGATGCCGGTTATCGGCCAATTCAACTAAGGATTGACGGCAGCAAGGTCTGGTTTGTCTGCGTACATGGCATTGATTGTCCATACTGGAAATGAAACATTGAAAAAAAAGTTCATTGATGAGGTCTCAGGGGTCGTCTCCGAACTCTCCAAGGTCTATATGGGTCTCTGTATAGGCTCCACAGGTCTCCATAGAATCTCGTGGGGAAATTAAATTCCCATTTCAGTTTTTTCAGCTGTTTTGAAATGTCTACGGCGTGCGCATAGTCTATGCGGAGCTCATCAATGTCGTTCATGTTGAAATAAATTTAGCTGACGACCAGATCGTAGGCCTCTTGAAATAAATAATGTTCGTGATTTTCTTTGGATTCCTGACACAGGGTCTTGCACCAATCCCGCAACTTTCGTAATTTTCTTTCGATTCTATCTAATACTTCCATACCTGCTGACTTCTTCTCTTTTCTCTCTCTCTCTTCACAAAAGGCGCTGATACAAGTTTCGATGACAACTCAGAGTGGCGAGAGCTCTGAATTACTCACTTTATATACTCTCGTTCAAATTGGGGTCCAGTCCTTGCGGGTCAGGGGTTATATGGGGGTACCCCCTATCCCCCTGGTTCTGAGTCCAAAAAATGAAAAAACAAACAGTGAATGCAAACTTCTTTTTAATTTTTTTAAAACAACTCTTACAATGACTCTCTTGATGAGAATGTCCTAAGCGACACCATGTGGGGGTTCATCGATCCACTGGAAGAACTTGCAGGTACGCTTGGGGCACTTGAGGTAGAGACGGCCTGGGTTCTTCTTGGAGCGAGATGTGGCCAGTACCAGGGACTTGTTGCAGTCGCACACACAGATAATTTTTCGTGAGGTCACTTTGACAGTCACTCAATTATTCAAGTGTTAATTATTGCGCAATTGTCATTATTTCCGACTTTTTTTTTATTTTATACATTTCTACTAAATCTTTTAAGGTAAAGAATGAAATAAATCCAAGATAAGAAGTTCAAACAAGTTTTTAAAACTCAGCTTATCAATAGACCAATCTGTTTGTTTTTTCAATAGCACTTATACTTTATCGTGAGTCACGCAAACTATTTCACACTGTGAGCGAACTTGACTATGGCTTCGATGGATCCTTTTTGACATGAATCTTATGCATTCTAAC
>OMLO01005720.1_pt1 | contig 10457 bp, 5 predicted proteins | sample 1674811 | NCBI WGS metagenome assembly OMLO01 (sample SAMN06265003, study PRJEB25207) | coral metagenome | isolation source: Coral host | place: Mexico:La Bocana,Puerto Morelos, Mexico | collected 2008-11-13
AATAGGGTAGGGAAAATCGCAGATTTTGGTCATAAATAGGGTAAGGGTTTTGGGAAGCGGGCCGCACACCCCTACCCCCGTATTACACTCTGCTTACCAGACAGACAAATTCAATTGAGTGTATTACATAACACTTATTTATTTTGGCATCAATATCTACTTACCCAATTGATAAAATGAAATTAGAATGATTTTGAATTTTTAAACTAGTATTAAAGTATAAATCCTTTAATTAGCTTTGTCACTGGTGTATGGTGAATGAATGTTGTTTGTCAGAGATGTACTTAAGCTTGAACTATCAGCTTACCTCACTAGCTTTTTTTTTAATAGAAGTCATTGGCAATTGATGCTCTATGTGTTGGCAGGCTATTTACTAAATGATTTACACACCCATTTTGCTCTAGTTGACTTGCCAGTCATAAAGTTCGATTTGGTACCTTTGTTAACTGGATCTTAAAATTGAGACCCAGTTCCTGTAATGAGGGAAATTATGTTGTTGTTGTGAACTTGTGGATGATTACGAAGTGATGCAAAGTTGTAATTCTAATTCATTGTCCTAAGTTGAAATTTGACAAAGACTTGCTTTGTGAAACATTGTACAAGCATTTCAAAAATATTTATTGACCATGTTATGTTATTTTGAGGATATCAATGGCAGATAATTTCTGCAACTTACAAAAATGGGTGCTTAGTTAGTTGATAGCATTACCTGGGAGGCACTCCCTTAAATAGGCTTTCAAGGGTCTGTTTTTGAGTGGGATTGGTTTGAAAAGGCAGGAGTTCAATCCTGGGGGGGGGGGGATACTCCCAGAAAAATTGGGTAGGGGTGTGGGGCCCGCTTCCCAAAACCCTTATCCTATTTATGACAAAAATCTGCAATTTTCCCTACCCTATTTATGACCTGACCAAAAATTTGATACCCTTTTTATGACCGGGAATGGCTGTTTCAGTTTATAGTGTCAACATCAGTTCACAAACCACAGGAGCCCGGCCCGTGACCGAAGCGCATGACAAGCCATTGTGGCACGTACACAGTTGCTGTAAACATAAATTTGTGAAGGGCTTTTGTTGCTGGCTTTATCGAGCCTGCATAGCAGGCGTCAAACAGGTATTGCTCTCTTGTTAGCCCAAAGAACATTCAAGAGTTATCATTCAGGTGTTCTGACAAGTCTTTTATTACATTAAACCTTTCAGCTGGCTCAATTCTAAGCTCGAGAGCTTCTTATCTGGGATTAATGTATACTTACTAATGAGTTTAAATACTAATATAAAGAGCCTGCCACAGGCTAATTTAATCAGCTGAAAAGGATCTAACCACCAGTTGAAATTTTACCTCTAGAAAATAAATACTTGTGGTAGATTTTTAAGGGCACAGGAGAAAAAGCTAGCTGAGCTTACAAATTAGCCTTGGTAGAACTTTTTGTTAGCTATCTCTCTGGTTTAATCCAAGGTGTCTAATGAAATCTCAACTAAGTTTATTTAAAACTAAATATAAAGCTGAGATGTACACAGTCAGCCATTCTGATTTGGCTAAAGCACATCATTAACTCTTCGTTACTACTGCACAATTCCTAGTGTTACTTAGCAACAACAAAATAGGTCCACACAATATCAATACATCTCCCCTTTTTGAGGAATAGGGAAACAGAATACATATTTGAGAAAGGTAACTGAACATGTACTCTGAAATCTAATAATCGAAAACTTAAGACATGAACTGCTCCATTATACAATAACTGAGTGCCCAATGTGCTTTCACAAAACAATAACAAGCTATTTAAGGTCCTTCCTATAATGAATAGGTCTCCAAATGAGTCTTCCACTGGAGGTCCTCTGTTCCAGGACTGAGTTTTAACATTATTGTCTGTGGTACTGGTGTTGCCATTTTTGGGAACTTCAGTATCCTCTGCCTGAGCATCTTTGGGAGTAGATTCACTGGTGATTTCTGAAACTGGGAAGTCATCCTCTGGTCTATCGTATACAGGTGGGAGTAGGGAGCTTCTTAAGGTGCTTCCGGTTTCTTCGCAACATTTGACCACCATTGTCTATGATGTATGGTCTGGGACTTAGGACTTAAGCTTCTGTAGTCCGCTGCTTCTCAGTATCTGGCTTGGCTCCTACCCAGAGTCCTGGTTGGAGCTGTGGGAGCTCTCTTGTGCCATTCCTTCTGTCAAAAGACTCTTTGACTGCTGCAGTGGTTGGAAGCTTTGGCTCTAAGATGTTGGCCATTGTTTGCATAGTAGTTTGTATCTGTCTTCCCATGATCAGCTCTGATGGTGTCTTTTCTGTAGCTGGGACAGGGGTTGCATGGTAGGCCATAAGTGCAAGGAACGTATCCCCCTGTTCCAGAAGCTGCTTGGCGATTTGCATTCCAGTTTCTGCAGAACCATTTGCCTGAGGATGATGTGGGCTTGATGTAATATGCTTGAATCCATACTCTGCTTTGAACTCATCAAAGAAAGCCGACTTGCACTGTGTGCCATTGTTGCTCACTAGTTCCTTTTGGATACCCCAACAAGCAATTACTGACTTCAGCTTTTGGAACACAGCTTAGCTTGTTGTCTCAACCAGGCTTAATATCTCAATGAATCTTGAGTAGTAATCCATTGCTGCTAGGTAATTTCCGACCAACTAGCTTAAACAAATCTGTAGACACCTTCTGCTATGGCCTGTCATCAGTTCTTTCCTCTGAGATGGTTGGTTTTGCTGACAGAAGTGGCATCTGGAACTTACTCTTAACTTTGCCTTGCTCTCTTTTGAAATACCTGGCCACCACACAGACAGGTTGGCACGTTTATGGCACTTTGTTATGCCCTGGTGACCTGTGTGAATGCATTCCAGTATTTCCTCTCTAATGTCAACAGGTACCACTCAGTGATCATCATACATTAGCCACTTCTTATTGACAAGTGTCCACATGCATCAAGGAACTCTCGTATCTGGGGTAAGACTTCCAAATGTGTGGACACCCTTGTGATGTAAATGCAGCAGGGTTTCCTTGCTTCCCTGACTTGCTCAGCTTGCTGAGCTTCTTATTACTCTTCTGTACTGGCCATGGTACCATGGGTGCACACCATTCTGTTGGTCCTGATAATCTTTAGATGATATCAGCTTCTTTCATCTCCTTAAGCTCATCTTTCACTTTTGACAAAAGGGGGAAGGCAATTCTTCTTGCTGTGTTCAGGCAACTTCTGAGACACAATTTTATCCAGAATTCAAGCTTATCCCATATTTGATGATCCTGACTGGTCCCAAAATCACAGTGGTCAGCTAATTCATAAAGGCTTCATACGAATGATTTGACCGTTTCTCCTTGTTTTGATTTCTTTGGTGAAAACATCGTAAATTATGTTCCATTTTGGAACAAAATGCTCATCAAACTTGGGCTAAATCACATCAAATTTCCATCATCTCCCTCTGCTAAGGTAAAAGACTTCATTGTGTAAATGAGAGCACCGACTGTCGCAAGTCAAAATCGCTGGAAATTTTGCTTCCAATGTGGCCAGTCGAGCAGTGTGGAAAAATCAAATCTCTCTGGAGGGCTTAATTTCAGCATCTTCCTTGTTTAACAGCTGCCACCAATCTCAACTTAGTTTACTTAAAACAAAGCAAAGAGCCAAGGTGTACACAGTCAGCCATTTGGCAAAGCACAGGTTAACTGTTCGTTACTACTGTGCATATCCTAGTGTTACTTAGCAACAACAAAATAGGTCTGCACAATATCAATACACAAGGGTAAGGTAAAAGGTAAAGTCTGCATATGAGCCAAGTGGCTAACCAGGCCGGAGCTTATCCTGGTTTCCGCAGCATGAAGCGACTAGGAATATTTCTACTCCCCCCTGGATGGGATGGGATTAAATTTGCCGGTACCCATTTATACACCTGGGTGGAGAGAGGCACTGTGAAAGTTAAGTGTCTTGTCCACGAACACAATGCAATGTAAGCGGTGAGGTCTCGAACCTGGACCGCTCGATCCGGAGTCGAGCACACTAACCATGAGGCCACCGTGGCTCCCAAAAGAAAATATAGAAAATAAAATAATTTACAAATGAAAAAATATAATGTTACAATTTTCTTGAGATGAAAGATTGAAAAGCAGTAACTTAAAGAGCTAAAAGATTAAAAAGCACTAAGCTTATAAGATGAGAGATTAAAAGCCTGTGCAAAATGGTAGGTTTTAAGATTACATTTAAACTAAATAAGGAGTGAAGGCCAGTAATATGTTCCTTGATAAGTCATTCCAGAGACGTGATACAGCATAGGAGAATGCCCATATTCCTAGTGTGGATAACATCTTACATGTACCACTTGGGACCTTGAGCAGAAGTTTTTGATTGGACCTTAGTTCATATTAAAACTAATAAGCTTACAAATATAGCCAAGTGCCCTGTTGTGCACTGCCTTAAAACACAGTAAGAGAATCTTAAATTCTATGCGGTACCTGGATGGATGGCTGGAAAATCTGAGAAAATGCCAGTGGTAACACTAGGTATGGACTTGGATCATGGCCTGGCCCTGTATGTTTGAAGGCTGGATAGCGCTGCCCACAGAATAAATTGCTATCCGCTGGATAGTGATTATCTGGTGGATAGTGTTATCCGGTTTTTTTGAACAACCAGAGCCAGGGAGAGAAGCAATGCTCCAAGCTACTTAGTGCTGTGGGAAATGGAGTTCTGGTATTGGCAACATTGAACCATCTTACTCTTTTAATCCTCTGGATTGTTACAGTGTTTGCCATTTTACCATTGGCCCAACATTTGAAAGAAATTTCTCTTAAAAGAAAGGCTCTTGTAAGAAATCTTTGACTAAAGCAAATTAACAAAGGTATTTTGTGACTAAAATACAATGTCGTGCCATGAAGCATGTGTACCAGCTTGCTTGAAATAAGGTTATCTGAAAGCACTTCAGACGTGCTTCTACTCATCAAGGAGATTTAATATTAAGGCAATTGAATTATTTAAGTTTTATTGAAAAATGGAAAATATTTACTTGGGTCAACAAATCTTAAAATCTTTGCCATTGAGCTTTTAAGATTATGGATTCCACTTAGAACTTTGTGCAATTCTTTCCAATATAAAACTTATTCGTGCTTTTGAGATACTTGTGTGATATTAACGGCACTCTTCATATTGATCAACAATGTTGTGAATATCAGATTGAAATCAACTGAACCAAATACCACAAGTATTTTTAAGTTAGCATTTTTATGTTACTTTCCTTCTTTGAATATTGTTTATTCTTAGCCGAGTGTTTTGCAGCTTAATTTTGTTTCTAAATCTTGTGATTCTGGGACAAGTGAGGGGTTTGATAAATGTTTCAGTATGAGGGCAACTGATTTTGACAAGTTGGCAACACTCTTTGAATCGAACTGAATGTTTTTTTTAATAAGAAAAGCTTTCCTCTAGATAGTTAAACCAGGCAGGCAAAATCGTCCTTACAGCCATTCAACTTGACCGGTGCTTGGTCCTTAGTGAAACCCTTGTTATTGAACTTGGTTTAACCCAGCTAGGTTGTTTGAAATCGTGCAAAAACATTGCAGTAAAACTTGAGTGTGGATCATTATGTCGCCCAGTAAGTGGGTCATGATCCCTCAAGGCACTTACAGCTGCATCTAGTGAAAATGTCAAGGGGGTACTCCATTTGTTCTAAAAAATGGACTGCCTTGACCCTGAGTGATGAAAAAGGAAAAAATAAGAATCTATCAGTGGTAGTTTCACTAAAAAGTGGCAACAAATAAAGATTCAGTCTCTAAGGAGAGGGAGGGGATGCTATTTACAGATAATGCAAGATTAGTACTGGTCATATAATATATATCTTTGTTCAACAGATGTTTATTTATTGAATTTTACTTAAATTCTCTACAATGTAGCAAAAGTCTTATCCTCTCTAATGGATACTGATATTTGCCTTAGGCAAGTGTTGCGATATCTATAGTGAGTATTAGGGGAAGTAGAGGAGATATTATAATATCGGACTCTTTTAAAATTGACTTCCTGTGTACGCCCATCATTGTATTAGATTGCTTCCTGATGACTGAAAATGATTTTCTACACTTTTGAGATTGTATTCTACATGTATTTATAAATTAATTGAAACAATGTGTAATTTTGCTAGGTATGCCTTTGGTGACTCAAGAAAACCTTCAACAGATTCAGCCTCCCTGATTGAAGAAATTGTCCACTCACAGATGGCCAGCATGGTATTTGTTTTTATCAGGGCAACTTTCGCATTGGGGACAGGAAACGTAGTTTACTCTTTAATTGCAGTCCTCTCAGGGGGATGCCTGTTACGGTAGTGTAAATCTGAGACTGCCGACTGCAAACTGCAAATTAAACCAGGGGTAAAATGGAGACTTCAGACTTTTGAAATAAGTATGGTGCCATTTCCATTATCAAGTACTAACTCAAAAAGACTTTTCAGGATAATCTTGTAGCAAAAAATCTACACTCCAGTTAGCTTGAGTATTACCGGTACTCAGGTTAGCCTAAGTAACATTCAGGGTAGCCTGTTTATAAAAATGGAACATGATTCATTTACATATTCTACATGCAGTATACAGTCTGCACTATGCTCCTGGTCTGCAGTCTGTGTTTTACACTGACTGGGGGATTTAGATACAAAGGTAATGGGGAAGTGCCTTACGTTTTTAGCAGACAAATGATAGTTACTTTAATAAAGCGAATGTAAGGTGCATGGAAATTTGTCTGAAATTGTATGTAGGATACGGGTGTCTGTAACCTGGGCTTACCCTAGCCATTATTGAGAGCTACCTGTAACCACTGTCAAGCCAGTATATCAGCTATATTTTTTTATGCCCAAATAAATATTATCAATATTAAATGGAAAGAATAAATATGGGAAAATTAATAAAAGGAATGGATATTCCGTACAAATCAGGCTAAGTTGTCCTAAATTCTCCATTTCCAAATAGAAAAGAAACGTTGCAATGTTGTTGTGTTTTGGCTGATGTTTCCAAAGAATGGTAATCTTTGGAACATATGCAGAAGTCCTCAGAAGTCTTTGGAAGTTTAAGAAATCTCACATATTTAGTCATGTCCGAGGACATACAAAGTGGGAAATTTTTAATTCTAGGCTTTGTTAACATTGACAGGTTGTACGAGCTGCAGAGATAACAAATATGAGAGGAGGAAGATTTATGAGTGTCGAGGATATCATATTTTTAATGAGAAAAGACAAAGTAGGATTTATTAATAGTAATTGTTGTGATGTTTGTAAAATTGATGCTCAGTTGCAGCTACATACATTGAGGATAGAACATGGCAGTGTGGAGATACCAAGTTTCTCTTCTCATGTTGAAATATATTTGACGTGTGAGTGCAGCTCACTAATGAGGCCCTGTTAGGGGGGTATAGATGTCCCCCGTCTGAATTTCAAACTTTGTCATGTCGCCATTTCGGAAGGTTCTGATGTCGCTGTCGCAATTTCATCAATGTCGTACCGAAGTTTTTAAATGTAAGGATGTCTCTTGAAATTATTTTAAAATGGCTACGGCTGGCGCTTATATACTAAATGCTCCTAAGTCGCTGTCGAATGTTTAAACAGACAAAATTCGCTGTCCCTTCCGAATTTTTTCCCGTCGCTTTCGCAGATTGCAGCAGTAATCTAGTCGCTTGTCGCCATTTCATTTCCCTGATGTCGCTGTTTCAACGCCATGTCGCTCGTCGAAATTTACCCTATCAGGGCCTCTACAATTAGCTCATTAGCTCTAACCTGACCTTACATGTGCAAGTTATAAAAATATTTCATATTGTGGACCTACCCCGAGCTGTCTTTCTCGAAATTCTTCGCAATCAGCTTCATATTTCAGGAAACAGACCCTACTGATCGTCACAAAAGGCTACAAATTGCAAAGGTGATGAGACACATCTTCCAAGTTTTGTTCGCCATTTCGCCATACTAGAACCAGTTCTCCTCGATCTTATCGACGACGTTGTAACAATCGAGTATGAGTACTGTGACATTGAACGCCGAAGGATATTTAGAACCTTCTCCAAACGAGCACGAAGGGACACATCATTTCAAGGGAATCAAAGACATGTGAGATAAGATGCTTTAGTTTAAAACTTTAGAATCTAGACATAAAGAAATATGATGATAAAAGAAACAACTTACCATCCCGGAGACACTAAACCGCATAAATCTAGTTGTTAGCAGATTAAGTAATGAGTGGAGGTTGGGGTGATATTGAAGCTGATAGGCATTGAAAGTGGTTTCGAAAGCCTAGTTCCCTAGATTTTTGTACACTATTTCTTCTTTGATAGACAGGTTTACATGTTTCAATATTGGTATCACGCAAAATATACCCAATCTTTTGTCATCTTCAAGGCAATAATAGATTACCATATAACAACATTACAACCCTTTCGAAGCACCCTTAACCTTATGTTTAAGCACCCTTTAGTTATCTCTAAGTGCTTTTAACCAGGGCTCCCGACTAACTTTCAGCTTGCTAGCCCAGTGGCTAGTGACAGGTTTGATTCACTAGCCAAAACAAATTTGTCACTACCCAGACGCAAGCATTTTATTACTCGAACGTGAACAAAACATTTTCCCAGCCTTGTGAACCCAACTTCGTAGTTCTTTGTTTTCATCCTGTCAGTCAGTTTCAGTACCTTTCTATTGAACCAGCCATCATACTGCTGACATGCAATAACTTCAACTCATGAGGTTTTTAGAAATAAGTTAGTACATGCTCTACATTTGAAAGTTTTATGATAAAACAGACTTCACTGTTGTCACTCGTTTTGAATCAAAAACATAGGTTCCATTCTTCATCAATGAAGTTCATATTACCTAGAAAGACAATGGTATAAATCTAACATAAACATAGCTGGAAACTTTGAAATTTGACTAGAACATATTTTCAAACCCACTAATCCGAAATTCATACCTTGGATATACAACAGTATTCGGTTGTTTTGATGCAAAGTCATTTTGATACAAGCTGTTTATTGAAGTATATAATAAAGGCATTGCATTGATTATCACTTTATAGCCGTGGTGGCTTCTAAAAGGAGGTGTTTTGTGTGAAATGTCAAACGTAATGCAATGTTGATGCGATAACAGGGAGTCAACTAAGTGCAATGTTGACTTTGGAAGCTGCCGGGCTATTAAGGTATGAGCACGCCTACAGGAGGTATCCGGTCATCTCGCCGCCAGGGAGTTTCGCCACCAAGAGACCATCCCGCACCTTGCAGTGCCAAATTCTCTGCGCATTTTCTTCCACAAAAAGGGATGGATGGATGAGTCAGGCGGGAAGGAGTGGATTTGCCAGTGTTTGCCGAGAACCTGTAATAACAAACAGTCACTGTTAGTGTGGGACTTGTTCCAAGCTCACTTGACATATGAGGTAAAAGCAGCCCAAAAACAGCAGAAAATCGATGTCGCAGTCATCCCTGGTGGTCTGACCCCTGTCTTGCAGCCGCTCGACAAATGCTTGATCAAACCGTTCAAAGACAGCATCCGAAAGAAGTACTTGGCATGGATGATTAGTGGGCCATTTGAGTACACTCCATCCAGAAAGAAGAAGGCGCTGACGAGAAACCTTGTCCTTCGATGGGTGAATTCTATAAAGGTTCATTGACCAAAAGTTTTATTTGTGGCTCTTGTTTATTGTGTCTTGTTACTGAGAACTTCACTACAAGCCGATTTCAGAATTTGTGTGACATTTCCTTTGGTTTTGACATCTGAAAAAAAAATGGATCAAAACTCTCGGCTATAAGCCGAACCCCCCTTTTCAGGAAAAAATTCCGAAAACTGAGTCAAATATTGCTTGGCTTATAGCCGAATAAATACGGGTATTTTCATTATATTTATTTCTCAAGAGTTGCAGTGTGTAAGTTAACCATTGCAGTTTGGTCGCCTTGCTCTCTGACCTGAGTCAAGCCACTTGGTAACAGCCAAAGCTGAGTGATAATGCTGTGGAGAAACTCCATTAATACAAATGTGCAACAGTGCATGCACAGTAGAGACACCAAGTGTAGTGTCGAGGCTCATTAACTGCGCGGCCATGGGCCGAGCGCGGTTCTTAACCTACCCTTGGTTTATTTTTTGTCATGTCGGTCGAGCTGAACCAAACTTCTCACGGCCAAAATTCCAATGACGCAACTTGTGTTGTTTATTACCACACCGGAATTTAGTCGATGTTTCAGCCGAATTTTTGCATATTTCTGTATCCTTTTGTCAAAAAAGAAATTGTAGCACTTTTGTTAATAGAAATACAGAAGCAGGAAGACTTTTAGGCGGTTCTACAGGCATATTGGAACATTTTTCAGCAGCGTTGCATCAGATGAGTTTTTCGCGCAATCAGTAATGAAAAAACCCGGCATCTGTTGGTCAGCAGAAACAGAAAAAGCAGGGTTCTCAGTTGTTTGGTTATTATTTTTCCTCCTGTTGCTTTCAGGTAAGGTCTAAATTACGTTTTCTTCCCTCTAGTA
>OMLO01005721.1_pt1 | contig 10457 bp, 6 predicted proteins | sample 1674811 | NCBI WGS metagenome assembly OMLO01 (sample SAMN06265003, study PRJEB25207) | coral metagenome | isolation source: Coral host | place: Mexico:La Bocana,Puerto Morelos, Mexico | collected 2008-11-13
CTGGAACAAAACAGAGTGGAAATAATAACAAAGGATTGTAAATCTTTGTTTGTTCCTGACACCATTTCAGCAATATTCGTGCATTTACTGGAACAAAACAGAGTGGAAATAATAACAAAGGATTGTAAATCTTTGTTTGTTCCTGACACCATTTCAGCAATATTTGTGCATTTACTGGGTACCATAAGGAAAAAGGAAAGATGGGCAACAAAGGGAGATCAAGGAGAACAGTGAAAAGAGAGCTTGTGGAGCAAGGAAAAAGACCCTAAGCAGATGCAGCATGGGCTGCTAAATATGTAGGTTACTGGAAGAAGAGAGCTTATAACCCAAATCATTATTTATCTCAATATCTAGAGCAAAAAAATCACAATTTTCCACTGCAAGAACATGTAGGAGAATGAGCAAATGATGATGATGATGATGATGATGATCATTCTGACCAGCTCACTCCAAACACACACATCGTTCACTCTGCATTCATAGTCAGGACCCTGCAGTGAATTTAGCCCTCTGCACCAATTATGTACCAATAAGGCTAGCTAATATTGTTATTTTTTGTGCTAAAAAATCTATTTTTTACTGATAACACTATATAAGGTCAAGGACCAATTTTGTCCAATTTTGTCCACAAACAAGACTACAATTGATTAAGATTGATGATGTAGCAGTGGAATCGCACAATTTTCTCCTCATAGTCATCTGGAAGCCATTGGAGAAGTTGTCTTTTGTCAAAGAGACAAGCCATTCCATTTCGTGAAACGCTGGCGCCAGTGGTTTCCTGCTTTAAACTGCCCTGGTGGAATCCCGTATTTCTTGTGCTTTGCCATGTTGAGGGACTTCAGCCTCACCAGTGATGGTAAAATGGTGAGGCCATTGTTCCATTTCTCTGTAATCCATTCAAGGAGATCAACCTGAAGTTCTGGCCATGCAGCCTTTTTAACACAGTTCACTTCTTTCAACTGAGGCATCTTTTCCAAGTTTTCCTTGCTCTTCCACCATACATGAACATTACTTTCAGATACTACAAACTCTCTTTCAAAGGCACGATTTCCATGCTGTTCCAGTGTGTTTTGTAGCCATGTTTACGTTCTGATTGCTCAAACTTAAAGTGACTGTTCTGTTGATCAGCTGTTCACTTAAGTTCAAGGAACCAAATTGTTAACTTCTCATAGGCAGGTTAATTCACTCTTAAATTAATGACCAATTACATCGCATGCAGCAGTGTCTTTGTTATGTTAATGCAGGTTGAGCCTAAAGAGAAGGATTCCATGTATAATACGCACCTCCTTTTTATGTGTTAATTTTGGGAAAGAAAAGTGTGCATTATACACAGGTAAACACGGTACTACTTAATCTAAATTTAATTTTTCATAAAAAAAAATGAGTTACACACAAAATCATGACTTTTAAAACAAGTCAGTGATCCACAAACTGTGATAAGCCAATAAGAATGTGTCAACCACTGAGATGAGCAACAACAACTTTGTGGCAATCTCATCCACAGGCTCTATCTCACTTCTTTTGTTTATCCCTTGCATCTTTCTATTTCTCACACAAATATCTACACTTATGTTGACTGTATTATCTCTTAAGTGATAATTATATTAGGTGATTTGCAGAGTCACCTACTCACCAAGTAGGCCTATTTAAATGCTATTCCACTATCATTTCTCTTTTTCCCTTTTACTTGATGGTGGTAAAGGGTATTTTCGTGACTCGTGATCAGCCCTTTTTTTCCTGTGAAATGTGAAAAGGCTAATTTTTTCCTTGTGAATCATGATTTCCATATTTCCATAGTAGTCGTGAAGTATGATTTTCCAAATTATTTGTGTGAAACGAAAACTAAATGTTTAATTTGCTATGAACCATGATTTTCATTGTCTCTGTTATTTTTGACAATGGCTATTACGTAATAAATGATGTTGCGTGAACGTGACAGAATGGTTGATCCCTGCTGCGACAACGTGACCACAACATGGTTGGTTTAGTTTTCAGTGACCTTTGGCCAGGAATCATTTTCATCCTCAGTTTCATCTATTTCAACCACAATGGCGGAAGTGCATCAATGCAATTTCCTCGATGACCAAGATCGTCAACAAGGGCAACAAGCTTGCATGATTTTACCAAATGTGACTGTGTTAATAAGTTTTTTTAACCGAAGGTAACAAAAAATATTGATTCACAAGGAGAAATCCCATTTTCCATTTTCTGCCACAGCCCATAAGGATTTCAAAATCTTTAAGAAGGCTGTGTCATTTCAAACATCCAGCATCTTTGCAGTTACAATACACCAGGGATTTTGGGACTACAGCCAAACGCCCCATCAGCAAAAAGAATGACACAAGGTCCACTTTTTACTTCACATACTCAACATCGTATTATCCTGTACCCTTGACACAAATTCACCTTCAAGATTTTCCAAGGACGATGCAACAAAACCTGCCAGTCATGAGTTCACCTGACCAAGATTTGATGAGAAACTGGGCAAATGCACACAGTAAGTGCGTTGGACAAAGCGCGGTCTGACAAGAAACCACCAAGTATAAGGCTGGTACTCTCCCTCTGAACATGTATCAGACTGCTGTCCACTGTGGAGAACGGCTAGAGTTTGCACCAGCTGAAAGAGTAGCACAACCTGAATTTTCAAAGCAAAGCAGTGTGCACAGCAAGATTTTCCCAGAAGGCACTCCTGACAGGTACTGCTACAGTTTTGCTCGAAATGTAAGTTACCACCTCCTGTCTCGTTTCTTACAAAAGACCCATCTTGTTTCTCTCGAGACGTGTGTTGATTCTCTCAAGATGGGTCTCTTGAGAATCAATAAGGCATTTAGTAATGAATACTCACAAGAAGCTACTATTCAAACGTTTGCAATGGTATGTTTACATACATTCCATTGTTGTGGAACAAAAAATCAGTTTTAACCATAATTTACAAAGGAAACAACCTTGAGTTTATGAAGGGAAGGAAAAAGAACAGGGAAATAGCCAGGGTTTAATACAGTACAGCCCAAAAATTACATGGTTTTTTCGTCCATTTGTTAAATTTTGTGGTGGGTAGATTTTGATCACATGCTAAGCAAAGTGTTGAGCCAGTCACTCAAATTTCATTCAGATCAAACATCTTATCATGTCTGTTGGACTATTTTCCAGGGTTGGTACATTTCACTGACCCCTAGTCCATGGACTACATGTACATGGACTACCCATGTACTACACAAAATGGACCGCCCTGTAGCACACATAAATTTAACAATGCTAGAACCTGAACAAAAGCATGAAATACAGAGGTTGCAAACACACTGTTTTTACAAAGAAATCAGTTAATACAAAATTAACTTTTAAGACTAAAGTAAACACAAGTGCGTTGCCAATTCAAATGTCAATCTTACATCCAACATCAGACGTTCAACAAGTGTCTTCAACAAGTCTCATACAACAATATCGAACAATGATTGTGTCTTAATCTGAACACAGGTAAATCAAACCGCTATGCACTTCACAAAGACAAGGCCAAAGTAAAAACACAGGTGTGCTGCTGATACAGTAAAATGATGATTGCCAAATTTCATAGTAATTTACAGTGTATTTACATCTACAGTGCCACTGATGTTTAAGTAGTTTGGCTTTACAATTTAAAGTTTGGCCACTGTGAATAAACAAAACTAATTAAGGAACAATGATTGTATTTACATTGCCACACGTGTTAACTGACCTTCAAAGCACTATTCACAAACACAAGTTTGTACTACTCAACACTCACTTTATTGTATTCTTACACTGGCTTTCAATGCAAATCATTGGTACTTAAAGCACACCCACGAGAAGCGAGAAAAGACTTGAGAGAAATGAGATGTGTCTCAAGAGAAACCAGACTCACCTTGAGAGAAACGAGACTCGTCTTGAGAGAAACATGGCACGTCTCACAAGACTGGTAACTTACAATTGAGTGGTACTGTAATTCAGCATACCCTCTCTTACATTTAGCAGCACATGTATCCCTGCCCCCTTACCTCCTCCTTCAACACTGCTGAGGTCTTTGCCAGTGTCCATTGGTTCTGATCCATTCTGTTGATCAATTGGCCCCTTCTTGTTATCAAACAAGTGTTTTATTCTGTTTGGTGACACACTTGACTTGTTTAAGTTGGGATAACGTGCGGCCGGGTTAATGCTAAACTCATCAAAGTTCTTGGAAATGTTCTCTGGGGTTGTCTGAGCAAGAAGACGAAAAATGCTGTCTCTTTCTGCAAGCAAGTCAAGTGGCTCTTGCCCCAATCCCCAGCCTCTCATTGTCCAAGCAGCATCAAAACTTCCCAGGAAACCTCTCGCACAACCAGAGCCTGTTGGCCAAAATGGCTGAAAAAGATGCCAAGTGAACAACATGAAACATCTCCATACTATTTTCAAGCATTAATAAAAGGAAACCAGAGTTTTACTCATTTATGTTATTTTGTAATTCAACAATTGATTTGATCTAAGAAGGACATTAAGATGAATGTTTTACTTCGATGTGGCGCTCCCCAAAACAGAAGATATAAATCTTCTCTATCCACAAATTCTTTCACAAGCAGTGAAAAATGAATGTCATCTGTAAACTGTGCTCAACAGTATACAATCCCACAAAAAAAAGTTTAAACAGGTTTGCAATAAGCTAATTTTACCTCCAGCAAGCTGTCTCCCACCACTAATGCAAGAAGGCGCCGTCCTTTTCTTTCATATATTTTAGCCGCATGCTCTGAGTGATACAAGGAGGTGAAATCAAACATTGCCACATCTTCTTTGTTATAGTGGTTCAAGGCAAAATCTAGTTGAGGAAGCTGGTAGTTTGTGGAGAAGTTTGCAGCTTCTCTGGAATAGGCCAGTAGTTTCTCATGGTTCACATTGTTTGTTTGAAGTAGATCATATGCATCTTGGAAATCCTACACATAAAAGAGACAAAAACCAACATAGTAGGTACATCATTGTTTTAACTGTCGTGTGAGTGTGAGTTCCTCAAGCAAGTTCAGTAATTAATCCCTTGATCAATCTGTGATCCAGGACAGAATTAGGACTACGAACTAATTAACTTAAGCCTCAGATTTAAGTGCAGAGATCCTTATGGCACAGTGCTATAATGAAACTGGAACAAAAAACTTGTGCTACAATAAGTGTCTAATGAATTCATGGTTGATCATCGCAGTTATACAGTCACACAACTTGAGCAACTGCCATAAATTCATATCTTTCTCCGCAGTTCAGATATAATTATGACCTTTCATATATTCATTTACAATATGCATCTTCTAAAATTGTTTGTCTGAGCCACTTTCCCATTGCTTCATAATTTAGACTGGAAGTGTGATTAGTATAAAATCAGACCATTGGGGAGAAGACAAACTACATTTTCTGCAGGATCACGACCAACCTGGAAAGGCAAATATAGGTGTGCTATAAGGGAGCAATAAACAACTGGTGAAATGTTACGTCATTGGTCAACAGGTCCCTAAGTTTTTTTCTGGAGCCTAAGTATTTTTGTTCTTTGGCAAGATACAAGTATTTTACTCTCACAATGGCTAGTTTCACCCTCTAATGTTTGGGTAAAACTGATCATAAGCATCACGTCCATGAGAAGAAGCACTAATCCTTAGGCTAACAATTCATGCTATGCTTCATGCTGATTGATACTCCTCAGGAAATTGAGTTGTATCACACTCACCTTCTTGATCACTCCTTTCGCAAGCAAACTCTTCTTCTTCGCACACATGACAAAGTAATGTGTCTCATCTTTGTAGTAAACAATGTTCTCCAAATCAATACCAGTAGTGTCTTTTAAGTCTTGAAAGAACTGTTGGTTAAAGATGAATGCAACACCACTAATCTCTTCCACCCTTGCCTCTTCTTTTGAATTTCTATTAACAAAGTTGACAGTGATGCCAATAGCCAGTTTGCCACGGAATTCTTTCCCTTTGAAACCCTTCAGTGCTGATCGTCGGCCATCTGCTCCCACTATGATATCAAAATCAAATTTGTTGAGTGGATGGGAGGGTGGGTCAAAGGTTCCTCTCCAGCCATGGGCTATGAACAAAAATTAATAACAAATCAGAATATAAAATTTATCTACCATGTTTGTAAATAACATGAAATTATAACTGACAGAACTACCTGGGGTGTTAAAATAAATGGTAAGCCTTAAGTTGTGAAGATCTTTAACATAAGTCCCCCTTTTTGTAAATTTCCCCTTGCCTTTTTGCCCAGGAAGCGAAAACTTCCTTCAATCAATCAGGAAACCAAGGGCTAAAAAAATCAAGATTCTAATGGAAGAGTTCATATTTGTAAAATATCAGAGAATTGATTAAACAAAGCAACTTCACTGACACAAATTCATAGAGATCCCTGTATCATACATGTAGACCTATAGACAATCTGTTTCTTCAGATTAATATATGGGATACCAGACAGGACACAAAACACAGAGAAAAGAGGTTGAGCAAAAGGACTTACCATCAGTGGGCTCCACTAAGTTTATAAATCCACACTTGGGATAAACTTGGACTCCAAACAGGAGGGAAACCTTGAGAAGAATAAGCTGCAGTCGCCGAATACCTGAGTATGACATTTCAAATCAAAGGCAAGTTTAGCACATGGGAACTTTCCATTAGTGCCATTTTAATTGGTGACTTTACTTTTGTTTGTAATTGAGTCCAAAAAATTTTACCACATACTATTTGCTTAAAAACCTACGTAGAAATACTGAAATTTTCATAGTCAGACATTTCAATGTTTCTGACATCATTTCCAGACAAGAATGAAAATATCAGGAAAAAAACATATTAATTTTCATATAAATTTTGTGCATTTTATATGAATAACTTCATGTACAAATGTAGATCAAAGTCTGCTTGCATGCTCAGCGATGGCTGACATTCTTTGATAATTAGCATTTTGCAAATAAGACACATGAATTTGTTTCACGCATTTTGAATCCTGAAAAGTATGTAATGTATTACTCTAAACTCCTCAGACAGACAGACAACCATTATTTAAGCACAATTCTTTCAATGTTCAATCAGGAAACAAATGCTCAAGGAGCAGAGAACAGCAGAATTGAATGTAATTAACAACTTTTCAGAACAGTGCCAAAACAAATTTGAGTGTGTTATTTACAAAATGCTGACAACCAAGGAAAACCAACCATCCTTGAACATCCAAGCAGATTCCCATCCACCCTAAGTTATTCATAAAACAAGCACAAAAAAATTTTTTTTTTTCTTATTTATTATATTCTTATGTCACAACAATAATTTGACATTGAAAACATGAAAACATAAAAAAATACCATTTGTTTGGGATATTCCTGACTTTTAGTTTACAACGAGAACTGCATTTATTGATGGGTATTCAAGTGATAACACACTTGAAATTGAAAAAGGAAATTACAATCATACAGTTGTTAACAAATAGTATTATAGCAAGGTTGAGCACCAAGAAATTAATATGTGTGCAAATGTATGTTAGAGAGCTTAGCTCAAATATAGTACTCAAAAAGATTGGTAGTAGGCACACTGCCAGCTTGCTGGTTTAAAACTTGATAATTCCCATCAAATTAGCAAGTGGCAAGAGATTACTGCTACAACCAGAAGAAAAAAATTTATGCTCCATTATAAGATTTCACACTTAAGGGTTAAAGTGTTGCAAGCCAATAATGAAGGAAATCCTTTTTTTCAGTTACGGGAAAGGAGTCCCCCACAAAGAGCTAACATTTTCAAAATTTATACAACAAAGAATTATCCAAACTTGTACAACTTCAAACTAATGAGCAAAGCCACCTGTAATAATGTTTATAATCCAATTAGCCATGTGTACCATGACAACATCACCTTTAAAGTGGACTCTCCCATCTCATATGATTGTACAAGTGTTTTAAATGAACGAATCGAGAGAAGTTAAATGTTTTCTTTTTCGGCCGCGCGGATCATATGATGTGCACACAGTGTTACATAACATGCTCCGTGTTTTGTAATACGTATTCTTTGTAATACGTTTTCCTACTTGGAGTACATTTTTCCACAGATGAAAAGCCATCTGCAGTTATATACTTTGCAATCGGTTAAAGTTGCTATCTTATGACATATTGTTCCCCACACATTTTCAGCTGAAGTGTTTGTCGCATCACACAGCGAGAGGACAAGCCAATATACAATGCCAAAATCCGATTTTTCGAATCTCCCAGGGGAACGGAAATGCGTTCGAGGTTCGAAAAATCGAGGGAACATTTATCCCAATATTTTTGCCTGGGGGACAAATACAGTAATTGCTTCAAATTATCGGGAGATTCGAAATAGTACACTGAGATGTATCTGCTCGACAAAAAAAAATAAACACGAATTGAGCATGAAAGAATCAAAATTCGATCACTACCTGTTTAACTTAAAGAACATTTTAGATTTGGTGACTGCGTTCGCGACAGTTAGGAAAATGCTTCATTCTATAAACAAAACACAATGATGTTAATTGTGATATGTCGATTTTGAGTCGGACTTTATCTAACGTCTGCAATTCCGGAAGTACCTATATTCCAACAGCAGATATAGAAGAAGAATTAGGATAAAGTACTTACTAATGTGATCGATGGCCCCAGCACAAAATTGTCCAAAGAACTTCTTGGCTCCTAAATTTTTCAGGTCCACAATTAAGAATGGCCATAGATGTAGAACATTGTTGCGGGAAAAGCGATCGCGTTTTTCGATTACTACAACATAGGCACCGAGAAGAGCGGCTTCAATGGCCGTCCTCAGTCCGCATGGCCCTGCACCAATAATCAGTACTTTATTTTTGACACAAGGCTTGTTTTTGTAGTCCTTGTGTTCGACTCGTTTGTCTAGTTTAGTCCACAGCGACTTGCACTTCCAGGAAGTCAATTTCGACTTGAGAGAAGCGTACAACGTCTTGTGATTGCGAGGGTTGGCATCGACACTCAAGCAAAGTTTTCGGAAAACATCAATTGTATCTCTAAGATCTGAAGATTGAAGAAAGGCGTCGAATAGCTCATCTGATGTAAGCGTGCAAATTTCTTCCTTGAAAAACCCATCTTCCACTTCCATGACGTGGCGAATAATGAACTTCTGGACTTCCAAGTTAACTTTAGCTCGCCCTTTTGAGTACTCGGAGGAGTGGTTTCGCTGAAATGCTGCCGCTTGTCAACGCGATGAATTGTTGGAATGATTCACCTTTATCGCTTCCACGATTGTTCTGATGAGAAATTTTTTAATCAAGTTCATCACTTGACCCATTTTCACCTTCGTCCAAGTCTAACAGTCCGAAATTATACCGAATTTAGGCATAATTCCCTTGTCAAATAAACTTTATGTAATGCTCTAAACAAACCCGTAAATTTGTCAGCGGTAACCTCATGTGAGCGACTATTAGCTTTATTTACACTTAACTCATTGGTCTTGCTTTATGCTCCAAACCGGATGTGACGTACGAGATTCTTTGTCAGTGATGTAAGGATCCTATTTGCAGTGAAAGTAAAAGCACAGTCGTTCATGAATACCCGAATTTCCTCATGATGTTCTCAACTATTTAAACAGTCTTTTTTTTACTATTTGGAAACAGAAAACGTAATCGAATATTTCAATGCTTAGGCAAATTGTACGCTACAGCTCACTGTCCACAAAAAGATTGAGTAATGTAAAATCATTGAAACTTAATCAACCCTTTCGGTATCACTTCCAGTCTTAAAATCTCTTTCTTAGTCGTTAAAAGAAGTTTTAATGTTTTTATTTTAATTATTTTTTATTATTGGCTAGATTATAGAATAGTCGGCCATAAGAAAGGAACTATTGTTATATACCTCGTTCTTCAAAATTAACTTCTTCATATTTCAGTCCATTCATTCCCAGCCTTCTGAAACACATTCTTCTTCCGGTAGCATCCCGTGAGTTGCACTGGTCGAGCTGAGGAGCAAGTAATTTTGCTCTTCGCCTCCCTGAGTCAGGCTAAAGATTGCCAAAGTGAGAAAAGGGGGAAGTGGCCAAACACGTTTCAAGGTCAGCAAGCTGAAAGACTTGGAGGTTAGAAACATATTCAAGCTGGCACTGCACAACAGATTTGAGGGTCTGCAGCAGCTGATGGAGGAGGAGGTGGATGATGAATGGAGGCTGATCGAACAAGGTTATGTGGAGACCTGCGAGCAGGTAATGGGTAAGGTAAAGGCAATGGGTAGGGTAAAGGCAAACAGAAAGGAGCGAAACGTGCCAAAAAACACCACAAACATGGCCAGAACCAGAAAGCAGAAGAGAAATGCGGAATCGGAAGCTGGGAGAGCTGAGGTGGCTGGAAGGAGAGGTGACGCGAGGACTTTGTACGAGATATAATAATAATAATAATAATAATAATAATAATAATAATAATAATAATAATAATAATAATCATGGGAAGTTGTAGATAACACTGCTAAAGAGTGCTCAATACACATTTGT
>OMLO01005722.1_pt1 | contig 10456 bp, 5 predicted proteins | sample 1674811 | NCBI WGS metagenome assembly OMLO01 (sample SAMN06265003, study PRJEB25207) | coral metagenome | isolation source: Coral host | place: Mexico:La Bocana,Puerto Morelos, Mexico | collected 2008-11-13
AAAGTTTACCAACAAAAAATAACTTCACAGCACAATTAACAGACCCCTTTTTCAAAACTCCAGGTAGATATATATTTTAGGTATTGGTGTACTTGTAAATAGGAATTTGAGATCAATAAAGTTGTTTTGTTAATTAGTATTAAATAATAATAATATTAATAATAATAATAATAATAATTTTTAACAATCATGACAACAATAATCATCACGATACAATAAAAAGAGGTCAAAAATCAGTATGGCTTAATAGTGCTATCAAAATTAATAAAAATTGATAAAACAATGAAAAATCAATAATAAGTAACGTTCAGTTCAGTCCAGCTGGTTCTTTGTCAATTTCTAGGTCCTTCTCTCTTCTTCTCCTCTTTGTCCTTGAAGCTCTAACGCAGAGCAAAGAACTCCGTAGAATTGCAAAAGATACTTTAGCTGTTATCCAAGAGATTGTTGTGGAATAGTTCTCCTGCTTTTTTCTACTAGACTTGAATGGTAACACAGGCATTCATTCGCAATTTCCCCTGTAGTGATAAAAACGAGGGGTGTGAATGTGCCTTGCTCTACTTCTGTAACCCGGAACCCGTACTTCCGCATTTAGAATTGTCATTGCGCTTACAATTGCATATGATTAAAAGGAAGAAACACCTAACTAAAACATGCAATTATTAAAATCTTTGACTAGGTTAAAAACTAAAAAATCTTAGTGTGCGCACTCAGGCAAGAAAGGAGAGAGTGGGCGGTTTTCAAAATCCAGGGATTTGTCTCCTTCCCCTCCACCTCCTCTTCCCCTCTTTTCTTTTTGGCTCTCGCCCCGAGCGGGCAAAACACTAAAAATTCCGTTCCTCGGTCTTTCCTTGCTCTCCAACCTTCACAGAAACGCTTACTACACAGGCTACGAATATGGATTTCAAATTTTGGATGCACATCGTAAAACGGTCCAAAGTACCGACAATGGCTAGCTACCTGTTTGGACATGCCTGCAGGGAAATATGGTATTTCTGCTCATCATCTTATGATATTTGCTTTGATGAATACAACTACCACGATCCCTTGCAGGTGTGTCTCATGGTGGAAATTGGCCTTTAGACATATTGTAATCAGGTCCTTTGCATCACATCCACCTCACTACTGGTTACTTTAATTTAAACGAATTGTTCCATAGTAGCATTGATTTAAGTAAATTTATATCCGGTTCGTGTCATAAGAAGACTGCGTACTTCAAACTACAATGTTCAAACATTTGACAGTTAATTAAAAATTGATAACGTTCTCCTTCTCATACTTGAAAAGCCGGTTCTTGGAGTTGGAAAGGTGGATATGAGTCTTGAGATAATTTGTTTAACGGCAAATGAGAAGTGCTGAGCGGGGTCAGATCAGGGTGTTTAATTTGTCACCATCTTTCCCAGACCGCTCAAGATGATCCTCTCCGCCAAAAAGTTGTACTTTAACTTAGCAATGGCTGCAGTTATCTTGGACAACAAATATTTAGACCACAATAAACCGTGACATAAAACGCCCAATAGACATTGAAATCGACCAGAGTAAACTGATGTAAAAGAGAGTAAAAGTTATTTCTTAGCCCATTGTAAGTGTCGTCTTGAAAGAATCATCCCTGTTAGTCTGACGTTGGCACGTTCTCACCTTCTTAATTTTACCAGGCGAATAATTTGTCTTAAGGGTGTTATCCTCTTCCAAAATAATTAACGGCAGTGTACCTACAAAGAAAATATCAAGGAAAACTGCATGACTTCCTTGGTGAGATTCCTTGTGTAGAATGTCAGCTCCAAATTTAAACATGGCATGATTTTGTTTGCCGAGTATTAAATTTAGTAAGTCAAAGTTCGATTTTATTGTATTCATAAAGTTTCATGACTTTGACTAAAGGGATTGTCGCCACGAAATGTTTCCTTTGGCAAGTGTTGAACAGTATTTTTGCCTTAATGAATCGTTGTCATCGCAGTGTTTCAGTTCGTACTAAAGTAGTGGAATCAAGCGAGTTCTCCATCTTTGGCTACTGAGGATAATCCGTTTTACAGGTTTTCATCGCCACAGCTCAACTAATCATGAAAGTGCTAAAGCTCTACGAACAAGACCAGGGACAATCCCTGAATTTTTTTAGGTTCACCTGTATGGGAGATGTAGTCGTTAGAAATAAAGAATTATCTAACAAGGTTTCATATTGATAGGCAACCACCTTAAAGCGTAACTGACAATCGCTTCCTTTTATTTATTCAAGTACAAAGAGTAAAAATATAAAAACGAAAATCCGTGATATTGCCTCTCATAGATGTCTAGACAATGTTAAAGAGAATGTCATCTTTTGCTTGTTCACCGTTTTTAGTTAGTGTCTACTAACTGGTAGTTCTTTTTTACTTTGATAGGGTTTACAGCTTCACATCCTCGTAAAACAAGCTCATCGCATTTGCATCTATAGTCTTCAGTCGGGAAAGGCTTTATCTTGGTTGATATTTCTCTTAAAATAGTTTGCAGAAAAATAACAATTGCAGAAAATCATTATAAAGAGAAACACAGAGAAACAAGAGAAATAAAAATAATGGCGGCTTTCTCTTGATTAGAAACATGTCAAAGTTGAATATTTGAATAAACTGAAATATTTGATAAATGAAATGTAGAGTTAGTGTCCTAACATTCTTTGTCCCCTAATTAGCGAATTCATTTCACCAAGGAACCCCCCCCCCCCTTTCTGTAGTTCCTTGTTGCAAAGGAAACATGTTAAAACTTCCAAGACCCCCTCCTTCATTCTGTGTGCATAGATCATGAGCGCTGAAAGGATATTGTACCACTTGGATGGGTGAAGGTGGATGATTACTGGGAACTAAATTAATTCAAGCATACGCATTTCTTTATGATTCACAGCAAAACCCAGAAACGTATTGTATGCAGCTACAGAGCAGATATTTTTTACAATTCTTCTGTATTTGTATATGATTTACCACAAGGACCAGCTACTTAAGTCACTCTAAAGGAAAGTGCTTTTCATAACGAGGCATGCGTATTTGTAAATGATATACCACAAGCATCAGCGACGTGTTCAGTTATAAAAGAAATTGCGCTTCTTGGAAGAGGTAGTGGGGGCTACGTTACAGTCAATGAATACTACAATGAATACAAAAAAATTAAAAACAGTGTTTGGACAAAATACTATTGCTACTACCTATGTTATCACTATTACTCACTACCACTACAAAAAAAAAACACTTCCTTTGACTGTTTTTAGTTTCTGCCATCTCAATCCCCCACCACCTCCCTAAAATTTCAATTCCCCTAGTATGAAACAAAGTTTGCAACCCTTGTGGTACTCGCCTCTTTAATATGCATGCGTATTAGCAACATCCTGCTACATAAAAAAGCGCTGTTTTAAACAGTATCTGAGAAAAGAAAGTTCGATCTTGAATTGAGTGAAAAAAAACTGGATGGGAAACCTCCACCCTCCCCCACCACCGCTCCACAGAAAATCAATTCCCTTTAAACTTCCTAAGGTTCTTATCATTGTGGTAGGGTCATGCGTAATGAAAGAGAGTGAACCATTGCAAGTTATCTTTTAACTCTCTAAATAGTTCTTCCCTTGTGGTATATTTCAGAAAGTTTGCATCAGTATTTAGACAATACAGATTCTTCAGAAAACTTCTTTAATTCTTTTCTTACTTCTATCTTTGGGTTTCGTCTTTCGTTGCGTGCGCATTGTTAAAGTACGAACCATCCCTAACTCTCCGTCTCTCCGCTTTGTCCTTGCTTAAGGTTCTTATTCTTGTGGTAAGTCTCTGGGAAATGCGCAAGCCTACTGAAACAGTGTGAACTGCCGTGACGACTCCTTAAGATGGAGGCGAGTTTTCTGCCGGTGGTGGTACATTGAGCCGTGCTTCTATTTAACGATTACGTTATGTGCTCGAGATTTCCATGAGGTGATAGAAATAGAAAGCGATTAATCTAATTCTTTTACTAGAATTCTAAACGAAAATTGCTCTAAATAACCATTCCAATTATTTCTGGTCTTAGTATTAAACTTCACGCTTTAGAGAATTCGCGCGAACTGAATTGTCAATTTGACATTTGCAGTTGTGTACGCGCCCTTATCAGTTTCTTTCTAAAATTTCGAGCTTTTTTAATACAAGAGACGGCCCTCCTTTAAGTCTTCTCAGGAATTTGATTATCCATTTGCTTGAAAAATGTGCTTTCAAAAGTTCGGAGAAACAAGGAAACATTGTAATTTTGCCCACCCCGAGGCACTGCACACTAATTAACAATTAGACCTGCAGCCCGCAAGGGCTACGGGTCAATAGCCCATGAGGCGAAGCCGAATAGGCTATTGACCCGTGGCCCTTGAGGGCGAAGGGTCTAATTGTTTTAGTATCACCCAACTAGTTGGACAGACAAAAGCAATAATAAAGTTAGAAAATGCAAGTTGAAGAAAGGTTTTTTTTGGGGAATAAAACGAAAGAATTTCGCTACTCGATGACCATTCCTAATAGTCCCCTAGTAGCGTAGCCAATCAAAATGCAGGATTTGCATTAGTCCACTGGTTGGGTGATACTAATGGCTGATAGTGTGCAATGGCTCAGCCAATCAGATCACAGCATTTGCATTAGTATACTTGTAGAATTCTACTAAAACTCGTCGATAGAAACACGGTACATGTTTATTAAACATAGAAAGGACGAAAATGGAAGCAACTATTAATAGAGGCTTTTCTTTTATTTGAAATCTATTACAAAAAGTTTCCTGTGGAAACTATGAAATAATTTCAAGGCGGACGTAACTTAAATTACAAAGAATATCTATAAAGTGGGCTCATATAAGTAGCTCTGATGAGATTATATAAGATTTACCGTAACCAAAAAGACGTATAAATGTTAACCAAGCATGCTCAGGCCGGAAGAGGACTCTAACAAATGAGAAGTATGGCTGTGCAAAATACACGCAACAGAATTATAGTTTATGAAATAGAATGTATGAAGTTCATATATTTGAACTGGATTAGTAGCCAAAATTGTGTTGATCTTGAACAGCATACAGAAGTCTTCTTTCAAGTTTATTGCTGCTGTCGGCAATGTTATCTGAAAGAGACAGACATAAACATGGCGAGTTAAATATGTGTTCTTCTAAATGTTTGATTTTTATTTGAATTGTTTATCTATATCACAAATTAAAGTTTATTAACCTCAATGTATTCTCCCCTGGGGGGCCCTCACCTGGTCGTCAACGTCCTTGTTGGCGACCACCTTGTTTTAGTAGCGCGTCATTGTCTCTGATGTCAAAGCTTAGTTCTTCCGGACACATCATAATTTCATGGTCTAGAGTCTCAACCATGCATAGTTAGCATACCTCGGCCATCGAAATTGGTCCGCTGAAAAGCACTCGTTGTATTCACTTTCTTTCCCTTTTGCGACGTTTGCCTTGCAGAAGGACTGTCCGCATTCTGTTAGTCGTTGTTATCGGTTCCACTGCAACAAACGTGAGCAAATATCAATACATTTACTTGCATCATGCATTCACTTATCTAATGCTATGGCTTGCGTTGGAAGTCGATATATCGCGCGCTTTGATTGGCATTATTCTTTCGTATATGTCCACGGGCCGATTTAAAGGCTTGCAAAAACAAAGCAAAATGTCATGTAATAAACAACTTATTATCCTCGAACGTTCGGTCTTAAGGAGAAAATCTCAAACCTCGTCCTTGACGTATTGGCCACGCTATCGCTCGGTCCCAGTACCGCAAGGTTTCGGTCTGACATTTTCCCGATTTTTCTCACACTCGGTTATGAGATGTTAAAATCTCAACAACGGTATTTGTTAGCAATCAGTTTACCTCATTTATTTCGACCAATCTTTTTTCCGCCCATCCTGCTTGAAAACTATCTTTGTGCTGCACGAAGGAAAATAAATACGAAGAAATGGATCACTACTAGTTCCTAGCTCTCCTCTGGGAGAATAGGGCCATTGACTTGTTTCCTTCATTCTACTCTGTTTCTCGCCGCAGTGACAGCTTCCGTCCAGGTGGCAAAACCCATCTTCTGTCTTTCGCCCTCCACAGTTCTCCTCCATGTCTCTTTAGGTCTCTCTGAGACCTAAAGAGGCATGGAGTAAATTAGTGTACAACTCATTTCTCCGAAGAAATGGATAAAGGGGTAATTATCTAACGTCAATCTCCCTTTCGAGCCCGATCATATAGTTTTGTTCCTTACTTGAATATAACGTTGCATAGCAGGTTTCTGTACAGTAAATCAACTACAATATGCTTACATCGATAACAGTACGAGTTAGGTGGTGGTTTGACTCGAACGAAACGTAAAAAAGTTCGGGAAAATATCCTTTCGCAAGCATCGGAAATTTGCCGTTGTCTGTTTAACTAATTGTCTCACTTCTTTCATCTTCCAGCAGTAAAGAACTGGGTTCAAAGATGAGTTGAGAAAAACCAGTGTGGCAGCGAAAGCCTCCACTATAAAGAGGAAGGGAGTATTCCCGTGAATTGTTTTAACTGTTGTCACCACCGCATACGGTAAATTACAAAGTACTAAAGTAATATGAACCCAAAGGGCACTCAACACTGTCTTCTTGTACTTTTCCACGTTAAGACTTGCTGCAGCTGGTCCACCGTGGTTCAAATGATCTTCAACTCGCGATTTTTGCCGTCTAAGCATGAGATAGATTTTAAAGTAGCAAACGGTGGCGATTGCCACAGCAGTCACGATTACAACAAAACAGCCCATTAAGAAAATACGCTGGTCGAGTAAGTACAATAAAGCATTTGCGAAGCTTATAAACCATATGAAGGTAATAATGAGTCGTATCCTTTTAAGAGTCACAAGCTCTCTATAACGCATCCTTAAACTCAAGGCTAGCAGTCGGTCGGCGCTTATTGCAGTCAACGTGAAGACGGACACCCCGCAAAGCACTGCGGCAGTGATGTACGCCAACCGCTCACTGATAAAACAGAGTTTCCAGGATTTGTTGATGACAGAAACAACATGAATAATAAAAAGTGGTTGCGAAATCACTCCCACTCCGAGATCTGTAGTCGCAAGACATCTGAACAAGAGTCTAGATGGCGGATGAAGCGTTGAATTTCTATGGCTTAGAGCGATTAGGATTAAAATATTTCCTAGAGTTGCTGTTATGGATAAAATGACATTTGGAGATGCAGCCACGTACGAGCTTATTGCCTGTTCAGAATCCTGAATCAGATCTACAGAAGCTGAACAAATCGACCCCTTTGGCAGGCCACGAGTTTCGTGCTCAACTCCAAACTCGATCATTTGTTCCTGAGATATCACGTACGCGATTTAACTTGCTTTATAAACGTTTCGTTCGTTCTCTGAATATTCATAAATAAATGAAAGCGCTCCGTACACAGACTGAAATTATCCATCTAAATTAAACAAACCTCAGCAGGTCATTGTGCGCCGCGCGCACAAACCTTTCCAACTATTATATTACTGGCAAACGAAGGTGACAAATTAGATGGATTAAGTAATCACAATTTCTACCAAATAAAAACACGCGTGAAAGTAATTCTGGCATTATCTAGTTTGAGAAAAATATATAATTTTTAAACGGAAACGATATGGAGGAAGCCGAAGTCCAGTGGCGTGGAAGCGTAGTTTTAATCAATTAATATCAGCAAAAGACCTTATATGAAAGGGAGCTACAGATGAAAATAATTTCAGCTGCATGTATTTGTCTCCTTACTTATAAACTCGTGTGATGTACGAGACAATACTCGTCGATCTCGTGTGGTGGATTCTATACAACCCGCGCAGTAGGTGCAAAAAATATCATACGCATTTCCTAATAATGTATCTGTTACCAATGCGATTGTTTAACTTCCATACAGGAAAAGAAACCGACACTGGAGAATATGACCGAAAGGAGTAATTGGCCTGCGTTGCAGGTGAAACTGAGCATCCCAAGTCTCCAAATTGATCACGTATTTTGTGAGAATGCACGGGAAAAAAAAAGAGCCATTCTCTCGTGCCCGTTGTAGATCCTCTCCTGAAACACAAACCCTATAAATAGTACAAAGTGGCATGGAGGCAAAAAGCAGTCGTAAAAATCTTTTACAGTACAATCTTGAAACAAACAAACAAAACCACTGGCAGCCTATAGATAGAGCGGTTTTCACTTGAGTGTCGAAAAGTAATTGGTTTTGCATCAACTACGCTACATGATTGGCTTAAAAAGTTCGCGCGAATTTTTTCGTCCAATCAGAAGTAAAACCAACGAATGGCTAACGCTCGAAAACATCAGCTTTATAACTCGTTACGGTGGCCAATTTACATTTTAAACTTAGTTGATATAACCAAATTACATTGTTACCCCCACCGACGCAGCCCCACAGTTTCTTTAGAAACTTTCACCCTTTATTCAGAAGTAAAACCAAGCCGATCATGACTCACTCGCACAAGTTTTCCCGCGCGTCACGTCAGCTGCGTGTAATTGGTTCGAGTTCTGATTGGCTCGCTGTATTGTTTGTGTTCTTTGTGATTGGTTGGAATGATTGCTTTGGTTTTAATTTCACTACGGTTTGTGATTGGCTGAGTAGTTGAATTGGTAAGTTATTGGTTTTGGTTTTACGACACTCAATTGAAAATCGCTCAAACATTTTATATTTTTACATTTTACAGATCCTGAATACGTAAACATCCAAGATGGCTGCAACCTTCTAGCTCCGACAAATCTGCTGTTTTGTTTTTCTTTTGAAAGAAACAAATTACAATAACTTTTAGGCTCTGTGCCGTAATTGTCATAATTGTCCTTGAACTAATACAAACTAAAAATATGTTACAATTCTACTTCCAATTTTTGTAATCCTTTCCCGTTCGTAAACCTTGCGTTTTGGTTGTGATTCTTTTTTTTTTGTACGAGCTTAGCGTCTCTTAACGCAGTGATAGCGTCTGCTCTGCGAGATTCGAACCGCGTGATCACTTTTACAGAGGTATTGACTTAAAATAATCACGAAAGGACTTGAGATAATTTCGTGTCCTGTCAAAACAATCTTAGTTTGATTATCCTACGCCTGATCATCTCATTCTGAACCCAGGACCCAACTGGCGATATCCGTGTGGAAATCAAAAAGGATTGCAAAGCGACTCTTGTGATACTTGGTATCAGACTCGATGCTTCGATTGGAGATGAAATTTACATCAATTTGGCGAAAACTTCTTGCTCGTGAATTTGCTGTGAATGTAAACTTTTCACGTTTCTTATCTGAAAACTCGAAAATAACTATTTCCATCCTTTTACAGCCTTCAATTCACGATCTTTTGAAAAATTTGTAGGGTTACCAAAACGTGATTCTTCACCTAAGACGCGTCCACCACTACCTAGCTCATTCCATCAAATGCCCGAGAAAAAAGAAGCCAAGCTGAAGAATGCTTCCCTTCGTTGCCTATTACGGAAGTCAAAAAGGGCAGAACTTGAACACGTCATTGAAAAATATAATCCTGATTTATTGTTGGGAACCGGAACATGGCTTACCCCCCGACATCGGCAATGTAGCCTGCAGTCCAGGCGTTATTTCGGAGCGGAACGCTAGATAAATCGGTTCCATGCCGCCATCTTGGATTGTAACTGGATGCTTGACCGGTAGAGGGTTGGTGCAGAGGCGACTCCCACGGCGAATATCTCCTCGCCCCAATCCTCCACTGTTACTGAATCCAAGATGGCGGCCTAATACGGGAATGTGCACTCGCGCGCCCAAAATACGCTTGCAAACGAAGTCGCCGCTTTATAAGTACTTAAAACAGAAAAACGCACAGTCGAGGCTTCTTTATCTGTTTCATGATAAAGGATCAATAAGTTTGCCCACTAATTCGGCTAATAGTGGCGTCAGGGTGCATCTGTTTCTCTGATAGACCAAGCTGAAATATGCCAATCACAATCCTTGTCAGAATTGCTCAGATAATTTGATTGGCTAACAAGACAACAGCTGTACATCACAAACTGGACTCTCGGTTTCGAGCGGTTTTCGAGAGAAGTACGATCGCTTCAAAGTTCCTTTTTTAGTTTCATTTAAAAATAAGGATGTACAAGTTTCAAGTACAAATGAATCGAGCCGCATTAAAAACGGCGCAGTTTTCCATTGAAATTATGAAACAAAGAGCTAAAAGCTCAAAATGCGAAATGCTGAGCTGTATTCAGTGAAAGGAGCTACAGCTATATACAGCTTGCGGCGGTCTTAGTTGGAAAGAGTAAACTGCTCTCCGCACTAGTTCTACGCCGGTCGAGTACAGGAGAGAATATCACAGTATATAGGCTTTCAACTAATCACTCGACGGGTGATCTTTGTAACTGATGAGTTTCACTCGGCTGTGATGGCCGGAGATCGCTATTTTATTTTTAGTTAAGAGGTTTAGATAATCACAATGTTGAAGAAAACGGACAACTATTTTCAAAGACATGTTTCGGCATGCTTATGCCATCTTCAGTTTAATAGTGAATAACA
>OMLO01005723.1_pt1 | contig 10456 bp, 8 predicted proteins | sample 1674811 | NCBI WGS metagenome assembly OMLO01 (sample SAMN06265003, study PRJEB25207) | coral metagenome | isolation source: Coral host | place: Mexico:La Bocana,Puerto Morelos, Mexico | collected 2008-11-13
TTTTACAGCTTGACAAGATCACCAAAGAACAAGAAACGCTCGATGAAATCCAAGAAATCGAATCACTTTTAAGAGGAAGCTGATGTGGACGACGATGAAATCGAAATACAGTTTATAAATTAGAAAAAGAAAAACGTTACTGACTACAAGTTATTTGAATCAGCTTACTGCATGGTAGAAAATCGTACAACGACATATCTAGTAGACTATTTTGGCGGCTTGTAACAGAACAAAGGAGTTGATCTCTTGTAAATGTCTAGTTTTGATTAATATTTTTGGTAATGTATTTTGCATTCTTCTCACTTTTAGGGAATAAATTATTATTTGCTTTCTTAAGACCTAGACCCATGTACCGGGTGGGAGGCGCGATAGCTCAATGACCCCTACATCACACGTATGGTGGAGGGGCCTGGGTTCCAGCCCTTGCCGAGGTCATGTTAAGGACGCCCATATCCATCTATTGGAAAAGAGAGTAACCGCGAATTCAATGCTGTGGGTATCCCTGAGATGGACTAACATCCCATCCAGGGAGGGATAGAGCTAACCCATGTATCAGTCGCTTCTACTGCAGAAAACGAGATAAGCTCCGGTTGTATTTTGTGCCCTTGTTCTGTAGCTTGGTCGTGGTTACAGTCCAAACTGGACATATCAAGTGCAAATTATATTCAAATCCATCAATCTATCGCCTTTCATATTGTATTACATCTAATACAATATTGCAAGAATTCTCAAAATAACAAACACGGATTGTTCGCGTTTAATCGTTAAAATAGTTCATGCAGAAAGTCTAGATAATCGAATTTAAGTACCCTGTATCTCTCTAAAAGGTTACTCGAACAATACTTAGCGTAAAGAAGAAGAACAACAGATTTGTTACGGTTTTGACCAATAACACAGTGTGGCTAGCTTGATAAATGGACCAACCGTGACATTGAACCCTGGACCATCGGATGCACTTTTGGCCACCGCGGTCGGCTACTAACAAGACAGAACTGAAGAAGTTTTAAACCCTTGGCTAACAAAGATGCACCTTGGCAAGTTTACCAAGGTTACGTTCCGAGAGTCAGTGGCGTTGGTTAGAACACAACTTGACACCTTAATTACTTTCAAGTTCACAAATAATGTTTTACTTACCCCGGCTGATGCAACACAACAGCTTGTAAAAGAACTTACAACTTCACCTAAGTTATAGTCAAACTATCAGGAAAAATATTGGGATGATCTTTGAAAGCAATCGTTGCCTGATCACTATAACCTGTTAACTGTTTATGCTCTGTCTCAATTATAGGGTTTTGTCTGTCAAAGGTCAGAGACAATTATGGGATAATATGACTGTAAACTATGACCATGCACTGAAACATCAGAAGGCATAAAAATACGAAGAGCGAATTTACAAGGTTAACAGCACCGCGATTATCGGAGTTTGTTATTGCTGTTTTAACCCGCTGCATGAAAACAACTTCATGTTTGTCTTGAAGAAAATATTTTGTTTTCTCGTCAGTATAGCTTTGAGAGATGACGTCACTTGGGCGTGTCTTATTAACATACAAACGGGTCTGAAAATAAAGCAAATAGATGAAACAACAGAAAATAGAAAAAAAGTATTGGTGGATGAATGTGCAGATGAATTACTGGCTACAAACATCGACCAGCTGATTTCGTCGGGCAATAGAAATCAAATTAAGAGCACAACCTTGAGTCTTTTTTGTATGGATTACATCAACATATCGTGCACGGTTTTGTTCTTTTTGAACGAATCGTGTGAAATACACGAGAACCAATCCAGTAAACTTGCTTCCCAACAGACACAGTACATCGAAATATTTTAGTGTTGAGAGAGAATTTCTTTAAGTTATTTTCTTTCACAGCAATCGATGTCAAGTGGAGTTATTTTAGGAGTATTTTATTTATTGCCATATTGCGATGACAGTTCGTCGGCAAAAAAGGATTTTTCTGCGGATTAGTTTTCAGAACAGTTGTGATATTTTGGGGAACAGTTATTGCGTACCTGCCGCAAAGGGCAATGAAGTTATTATCATCAGATTATACCAGAAATCCGGAAGAGATTTTCTTTGTTTACAACGTCACAATTAATCATGGACTCGGAAGCTTATCCGTGCGATGGATCAAAGAGACAAGCGAAAAGTTGATCGTGAATGGTAGAGTTTAAGATTTAGAAGTTCAGTCTTGCAGTATCTTTGTGTTGTGGCATGGTCTTAGGCAAGACTCGATACTCTCACATCCCACTGGGTACCGATAGAGTATAGTTAGACATCATCTTACGTAACAAGATTACTAGAGGCCTGCCACTTGTAACTGTGTAACAAACATGTTTTCCCTGGCCTTATGCATTGAGTATCACAAATCGCGTGACTTGACGTAATTCATCAAAAAGTTCTTGAATATTCTATCGATTATAACTTCATATAATCTTTCCAGTGCCCTGAAACAGGCCGCGACTTCATTTCTCAAGGGTGACGCCTTTTGTGTTGATGTTATTATACCAGAGTTGATTTGGTTCACAACGGGAACACACGCAGGTGGGTTTCTTCTATACTTTGGGCTTATCTTAGGAGAAATTTTAAACACCGCTCTAATTGTACTGTTAGGTCTACCGTCCGCACTAATCCGTCACGAAAATGGAGCTTTTGGAGAACGCTCTTCAAACCGAAGAAATTCCATTTCGTGCGGATAGAAAACATTTTGAAAACGGAATTTTTCGAAAACGATGACGTCACGATAGTCATGTGACTTCGCTGCGTGAGTTTTTTTCAAACACAAATCCAATCCTCTCTTAAATTCGTCCGGCAACAAGAGTGGCTTAATTGATGTATAATACTGTAAAACTACAAGAAGAGTTATCATTTCACGATAACCTTTATTGTTAATATTGTAAATGGTTTGAACCCAGGAGTATCAGTAGTTCATATAGTAGTGTGATCGTCCGGGTGAGGGCTGTTCTGAAAAGAACTGTTGTTGGTGACTGACGTTTCGACAATCTGTGCGGAAGTCATCTTGACGAAGATGACTTCCGCTCAGATTGTCGAAACGTCAGTCACCGACAAAGATGACTTCCGCTCAGATTGTCCAAACGTCAGTCACCGACAAAGATGACTTCCGCTCAGATTGTCCAAACGTCAGTCACCGACAAAGATGACTTCCGCTCAGATTGTCCAAACATCAGTCACCAACAACAGTTCTTTTCAGAACAGCCCTCACCCGGACGATCACACTACACGAACTACTTTATTGTTAATGTTTTATATGACTAAATACTTCAAGTTATCTTTGTTTCATAAAGTTCTTCAGTTTGGAAGAGTGGAAGAGTAAATAATCTTGTTATTCAACTGATAAAATAGTTCAATATGACATATATATTTGGCGTTCAGGGATTGATAAACGCACTTATCTTATATGAAATGTTCGTTTCGAGCGTTTTTTGTACAACGAGGAAAGGTTGGTACAGTATGAGTGGAAACTTGAAAGTAAATAAAAAACAAATATCGCACTCAAATTACCCAATCAGATGATAAAGAAACAAGTCTATTATTCTGGTTGCTGTAAATTGTAAAAAGGTTCCTCACAAGCAAGCTTTATCAGGTTGCAGATATTTCGATTAAAGCCGAATATAAATACTTTCCAAAAACAAAGTATATCCTTGGTTATAGGTATGCATGGCGATATTTTTATCTTCTGTTTACAGTCAAAGATCTTAGAAATATGGATAACAAAGCCGCCATAAGACATCTGTGTTAGGTATGCCCCTTTAATTTTCCTGTTTTCTGTTCAAGTACCACGGATCTGTAAGGCAACAGAACAATCGGAATGAAAATTATTTCTGTACTAAAAACTATGGACTCATTTTCGCATAGTAGTCGCGTTAACTTTGTTGGTCAAGCGTTTCAGTCAAATTTTCACTCTCGTCTCTCGTGTATTGTGGCATTTTTCGAGCGTGATTTCTCAGGTTGCCAAGACGTTTTTCTGCATGCAGGGTTTTCGTGTGCTCTACGTCTTAGTTAGGTTTTTGTGAGGATCTTAGCATAGAGAATTAGAAGTGATTTTTCTACGAACCTCTCTCCTCGCATTGTCTTCCAGTGAATCCAAATGGACATGCACACACCCCCGGACGAACGCACTGCCCTCCGTTTAAACATGGCTGATTGCAAAAGGCTGTCAGGAAATTAAATAACCAATAATCTAAAAACCATTTCGAAATTTCCTCCCTGATATTGTAAGAAAGACTAGCCGGCCAATTCCTGGAACGCACTTCTAAATCAATATCGCAAATTAATTTTGTCCTGTAATATTGCGAACATTTACCTGAGTTGTTGAAATTTTTCTTTCCTTATTTCTAAATCCTAACATTAGGTAGTTCGAAGAAAATAGCAGCAGTGGGATTTGGGTTAATAAATTAAGATTATGATGGTGATGATGATGGGGAGCAAACAAGTTCTTTATATGGTGATATGGTTGACTTACGCAGTACCTTTTTCACACATGGTGCCTTCATATCCTGAAAGACAAGTACACTGGTTTGGACGGGCACACCTGATGAAAATTAAAAACAAGAACTTTGGATTGGAATAACACTAACTTTGTTTTAGACGTACCAGAAGGAAGTGGTTCTCGCAACGGGGAAAAGGTTTAGACCATAATGATTCTAGTTATCGTCCAAGGTGCTTATTTCATTTTGGAATCTTACTTAATTAAAGAAGAGTGCTTATTGAAGGGAGAACTTAATTGGCTGGGGACCGGACATTTATTTCTCAGTGAAGGAATTGAGTCCTTACAGGAAAACAACAGTTGAGAGTAGTACTGTTTTAATGAGCAGGTTACCTAAGAAGAACGCAAGATACTTTGATGGTGGTATGTTGGACCAGGGGAAAGTATTATAATGAGGGAGCTTATAAATAAAAAATACAGTAACCGAATCATTAATACAACTACCATGTGACAGAGATGCATACCTTCCTCCATTCAAGCAAGGCAGGTGGCAGACCGGTTTTTGACAATGATCTCCTTTCCATGCAGCGGGACACATGCACACATTGGGTCGCACGCAGTGTCCGTCATTAATACATGGCGGTCTGCACAGTGGATATTGGCATCGTTCACCCATGTACTCAGGTGGACATTTGCAGACATTACGCGCGATGCATAAACCTCCATTTTGGCATCTCGGTGTACAAGGTGCTGCAACAAACACAAGTTTCTTTACTACGCATCAAGAAGAATAACACCTCCCTTTTTTCGTGCACTACTTTTGTAATTTGTTCCAATATTGTGTCAATGAGGAAAAAATCAAGAAGAGTTCATTACAAGCTTTTCTAAAAAGCCCTAAGCATTCGCATCCGTTCAGTAAGAGAATCAGCGATTATGAAACATGCGACCTTTTCTCAGCGCGTGAAAACGCGGTGATCCCGGCAAGCCGCCAAGTCATGATGAGTTCGATCTGATTATTCAAACAACGTGCGAGATCTGACTGGACATCGTACGAGTGTTGAAACGACAAACTTAGCAAATAAAAGCCAAATAAATCTGTGTACGATCGAAAATCTTCCTATCACCAAATAATTGTTTTCTATGAGTTTTTCTTTTTGATGGAAAATTATTAGAAAACCAAAGTGAAATCCAGAATGTATGCTTCTAGTTCTTCAGCAATGTTCCATGAAATGAGTGTCTCACACGACTCCTCGAATCCCTTTTGATAAAAGGTATTATCTTGCGTTCACTTGAAGAGGCGGGCTTACCAATTTCACATCTTTGACCTGAATATCCTGGCATACAGTGGCAGACATACGGCCCAATGCACCTTCCATTATTCAAACACGTGATAAGACAGCGCTTCGTTTCGCATCGAGATCCAACAAATCCGTGCGGACAGCGACACTTGTCAGGCCCGATACATTTTCCACCGAATCTGCAAGGCGGCCGGCATACGGGCGACAGGCATGCAGGTCCTTCAAATCCCTCTGGACATTTGCAAACGTTTGGTTTCACGCATGTACCGCCATTGTAACAACCAGCTCGGCAATAAGGTGTTTTGCAACCAACGCCTTGGAAACCTTCAGGACACCTTAATGGCAAAAAACAGCTAATTTAACAATCTGGACGAGATAATGCAAAAGAATCAGCTTTTGGTTTCGATTTCAGTAGCTGGTGTTCTGCAAGCCAGCTCTTCTTCAGCAAAAACGTATTATATTGTCACTCCGAAATGGATTTCAACCAAGTTTAATTGCTTGACTTGGACATACTATGTATGAATATTTCTAACTAAAAACAGACCGCTCCTCGCAGTATAAAAATCTATGTATAACAGGGTCAAGGTCAATCACGTCATGGGCCTTTTTTATGTTTGGAAGGAAACTAAGACAGTTGTTGACTATTGCAACTCCGATCCAAGGAAATAGTAATAGGAGTTGTAATAAATTTTGCTTTTCGAGTTTGAGTGATTGGATGCTGTCCGACATTTTGAAATTTAACGACCATTCTTACCTGCAAGTATAAAAGCCTATGCATTCCATTCCGTAGGGACAAGGAAGAGGACACAGTGAAGTACAGTTGATTCCGTTTCCCTTGTACCCTACTGGACAGGAACCGCACCGGAAACCCGCAGGAGAGCCCTTTAACATGAAGCACTGGACCAAAGGATGACAGGGATTGGACGAGCACGCATCTATCTCTAGAGTGGAAAATCAAGCATAGAATGTTGCTTGCCATTTGTACACCAAAAGCGTTATAATGCCCAAAGAAGGGGTACCCTGCCATTTGAAAACCTTTGTATTGTCAGCTATGTTAATAACTCCACAGGCTATTTACCTCTTGATTAAGATTTTATCTATGAAGAAAATCCAAATTTACCTTTACACTGAACACCATTTCCAGTAAATCCACGGGGACAGTTTCCGCATTCGTATTTCTGTCCCTTGTAGAGACATGGCACGTCCTTAAAACAGTTCAGCTTTTCACATGGATGTACTATCTTCACACAATGGGAACCATCACCTGTGAAACCAACAGGACAAGGACCGCAAGAGTAGCTCCCTGGGTAATTTTTGCAGTCGACACCAACAAAACACGGTGAATCCAGGCACTCGTTGATGTCTGTATCACAGCGTTTACCACTGAATCCGTGAAGGCATCGACAAGAATATTGACCACCTTGTGCGATACACGTCCCATTCAAACAATTCAATATTTCACAGGGATCTATTAACTTTTCACAACGCAAGCCATCACCTGTGAAACCAACTGGGCACGGACCACACGAATAGCCTCCTACAGAATTTGTGCAGTTGACGCCGGCAAAACAAGGCGAGTTTAGGCATTCGTCGATGTCTACGTTGCAGTAATTTCCACTAAATCCTTGAAAGCATTGACACGAATACTGATCACCTTGAGCCATACACTGTCCATTTTCGCACTCATTAGAGGTGCAAGGGTTCACACTCGCTTGGCAATGTTCCCCAGTGTATCCTTTATTGCAGATGCACCTGTAAGAATTATCATCTGGTCTACATCTGCCATGTTTACATGGGTTTGATTGACACGGATCAATCTTATTCTCACAGTGACGACCCGTGTACGCTTCTGGGCAGCTACATGTGTACGAATTGGTAGTCGCAATACATTTCCCACGTTTACAAGGCCGTGATTGACAGGTTTCAATTTTATCACAGAGACGTCCATGAAAACCTGATGTACAGCGACACTGAAAATACATTCCATAGTTTATACACACTCCATTTTTGCAAGGTTGTGAATGGCACATGTTAATTTTCGTATCACACATTTTACCAGTGTATCCTAATTCACATCGACACGCAAACCAGGAGGAGTATCGGTGTATACATGAGCCATGCTTGCATGGGTTCGGTGTGCAAGGATTCACTTTCTGATCGCAGAGTTCCCCAGAATAGCCTCGCTTACAGTAACACTTAAATGACTGAAACCCTCTAGCCACGCAAACTCCGTGTTTGCAAGGATTCGAACCACAATCATTTACTTTTAAGTCACAAAGGCTCCCGGTGTATCCTGCATAACAAGAACATTGAAGCGATGTTGATCCTTGATGGCAACGTCCATGTTTACATGGATTTGGTTTACACCTGTCTTCCGCTTCATCACACAAGTTTCCTTTGTATCCTGAGTAGCACGAACACTCAAACGTTGAGTTTTTTGGAATACACAAACCATTCTTGCATGGACTTGAAATACAATGATTTACCTCAGTGTCGCATTTACTCCCTTGATAGCCCTTAAAACATTTGCATTGAATTCTGTTGACATCAATTGCTACACACAACCCATATTTGCAGGGGTAGTTTCGACATGGGTCCAGTTGAGATTGACAAAACTGACCAGTAAATCCGTCATCGCACAAGCAATAAAACAAAGGGCCAATTCTTACCACTGCTTGGACACGTATACACCTGCCATTACTGCAGGGATTTTTATCACATGGGTCGACCACGACCCTTTTATCACAGAGGATACCTTGGAAACTATCATGGCATTCGCATTTGAAAGAACTTTCTACATTAACACAATCACCATGAAGACAAGGATTTGATGAACAGAAATCGACTGTTTCATTACAGGTGGCACCAACGAAGCCTCGTGGACACTGGCATACGTACGTGTCTTGAGTATTGACGCACTGTCCACGGACGCATGGCCTACTCTGGCAGTGATCTACGTTCTCCCTGCACGTCTTTCCAGTGAAGCCTACGTGACACACGCAGTGATAACCATCTGATTTGCTGGTACAATTTCCATTAACACATGGATTTGGAAAGCAGAAGTCCCTGACTTGGCATCGTTTTCCTGAAAATCCAGACAAACAAAGGCATCTAAATCCTGCTCTTGAGTTAATACACAATCCATTGTTGCAACTGTTAGTTTGGCATCTGTCTACTACGAGGGATTCACATAGTGGTCCCTCATAACCACGGAAACACTCACACAAAAGCTCTCCCGTTTCTTCTATGAAGCAGTCTCCATGGCTACAAATGTTGATGCTGCATCGCGTTTTCACTTGATTGCAGGTTAATCCACCAAATCCTTTTGGGCAAACGCACTGAAATCCATTTTCTGTGTTCTGACATTTACCCCGAGCGCATGGACTGGAATGACAGAGGTTCTTTGAAGTTTCATTACATGTTTTTCCTGAGTATCCATTTTCACATAAACACTGTATTCCTTCTTCTGAATAAGTACATTTTCCATATTCGCATGAGTTTGGGTAGCAAGGGTCAGCTGTTTCGTTGCAATCTAATTCACTGGAACAGTCCACAACAAATCCCTTACTCAATGCTTTGCTATAAACGCGTCCACCGCAAGGTAATCCAGAATGCCTGTCAATGCACTTACATGACATGTAACCATCTTTGCACGGATTGCTTTTGGAAGACGTCCATGATTTGTTCTTAGTTTGTTCAGTTAGGGAATAGCAGTTGCAAAATGACAGTGAACATGGGCAGTTTTCTACGGCGACAGACTCGCCACAGTCACACGTTTTGTTAACAGAATTCAGCATACAAAGTAGCATATCCTCATCGATTCCGAAGATCCTGTCTTGATGTGAAATAATTTTTTCAATAATTGAAAGATTTCCGTGGCATACCAAATCTTTGCCATCAAAATCGGACAAGCGATTGTCGCTGGAATTCATTCCAGAGTCGTCGATTGATATTTTAACATGATAAAATGTGAAGTTGAAGGAAGAGTTTCGGTGAAAATAAACTGTGATATTGCTCAAGGTTTCTCCTATGTTTGATCCTTGTGTCATGTTGATTGTGGTATTACAGTTTGATCCAGTAAACCCGAACTCGCAGACACAAGTATAATTGTAGTTATCACCAAAACACGACCGATGCCGACACAGACTTGAAGAACAATTTTCATGTGCGCAAGGTGGGTTAACGCAAAGATCTACTTTTATATCACATAGAAATCCAGTGTATCCCGAGTTACACAGACATTTTGTACCACCATCTCTCTCCACACAGGAACCGTTCTTACATGGCAACGAGGAACAGTAGTCATCCTCGCGTACTTCACAGAATTTCCCGACTTCACAGATGCAAATATAATTCTGAGCCTGAGGCACGCATCTTCCATGTCGGCACAAGCAACTCTGTACTTTAGTCTCGCAAAAACGACCAGTGAATCCTTCATCGCAGAAGCAAGCAAATTGTGTTCCATTTGTAACACAGCTTCCATTGTTACATGGATTTGAAGAACAAGGGTTGATGAGATCCAAGCATTGTACACCTGCGTATCCCAAAGGACATTCACAACGAAAAGTACTTCCAAGTTGAACACAAGTCCCACTTCCACAAGGGCTCGAGACGCAAGAGTTGTTAGGAACATCGCAATTTAGTCCTGTAAAACCTTCATCACAGAAACAGAAGTACCTTCCCATGGTTGTATCAATACACACTCCATGCACACA
>OMLO01005724.1_pt1 | contig 10456 bp, 6 predicted proteins | sample 1674811 | NCBI WGS metagenome assembly OMLO01 (sample SAMN06265003, study PRJEB25207) | coral metagenome | isolation source: Coral host | place: Mexico:La Bocana,Puerto Morelos, Mexico | collected 2008-11-13
AAAGAATTTCGCTACTCGATGACTATTGCTAATAGTCCTCTAGTAGCGTAGCCAATCAAAATGAAGGATTTGCATTATTCCACTAGTTGGGTGATACTAATAATAATAGCCAGTAAAAAAACTCTTGAAGCACAATACGGAGTTGTAATGAGCTGCTACGCAGCTGCGTTTTGGACATACTGCAATTTCCGAATCTGATTTTTTAGGCCCGACAAAAGGGAGTTACAATAATCCAGCTTAGAGGTAATAAATGCATGGATTAGAATCTCACAATGTTTGCGTGATGTAAATTTCCTTGTTTGTTATGCTGACTTACAAGCAGAGGCAATCTATTTGTTCACGGAGAACATTTTTATCAAACCAGACCTCGATGCAGTTATCAATTCATGGGTGGCAACAGATGACTCGCATTTAGAACAACTAGTTCTGTTTTACCATAATTTAACCTCAACTTGTTTGCTGTCATCCACCATTCGATATCATTACCCGATACGAAACTTCTGGTTCATCATTTGCTGAAGGACGGCAAAGCCATAGAGATCTGTGACTCATCTGCATAAAAATGATAGACCATATTACGTTGTGATGTGCTGCTTGATTAATCCAGCGAGTGGAGCAGTATACGTGGCGAACAGCATACTGGTCCGAGAACCGAACCTTGTGGAACACACCATGTAAGATCTCTCCTTGAAGACTGCTCATTGTATGCAAATGCAATAGATAGGATCTTAACCATACCAGCACCTTGCCCTTAATGCTATAATCAGTCTGCAAGTAGGATACTCTACTGTGGTCAACGGCATCGCAGGCAGCAGAATAAACTATTAAAACGAGTTTGTCAAAATGGCCGTCGTTTATTGCGCGTAGGATATCATTGTGAACACAGGTCAGCGCTGGTTCTGTATCGTGACCTGCCTTGTATACCGACTGAAAGTGCTCTAGAAGATCTTTGTCCTCCAGATAACATTCAAGACGAATGGCCGCAACCTTTTCAGTTGCTTTATACATCTAGGGAAACTTTCTTTCTGATCATAGTAAGGACTCCTTGTTTAAATTTCGTTAGGACTGTTGAACTGTCAAGAGTTAAGTTCACGATACGCGTGATGACAGATAGCAGGACTTCATAGCAGTCTCCTAGTAAAGTGTCAGGTATCGGCAGGTATGAATGGGTTTCAATGCTGGGGGGAGGGGATACCCTGCGATGGACTAGCACCCCACCCAGTGGAAAGTAGACATACTTCTAGTCACTTCACGCGTCAGAAATTGGAGAAACCCAGACTTTATCTTGGCTGTTGTTTTGGGATTAGAATATTATTTGTTTTTTTTTAAGAAATCCACTAAAGATTTCGGATGTTACAAATGTTTCCATTCCGATTAGACAATATTCGGCGTCATCATTTCATGTCATTTCATTTTATGGGCGTCGTCATGGGACGTGCTATGAAACTTTCACGTTTAACTGTCGGCGATAAATGACCCTATATGAGTTACAAGGTGATGGTGTCTGAATTCCCCGTCTCCTCCCCCGAGCTAGAATACCTGGGGTCTGAATCAGTCAGAGTTGAATCATTTGGACTAGAGTGCGAGTTGATTTGCAAGAGATATTAGATACAATGTGATGGTAATATCGAAAATTTACTGTAGATAAGGGTATTTACAAATATTATTAAGTTAATGTTTTATTTTACTGTTGTACTGTTTCATCTCTTTTGTTACATAATGACTTTGAATTATAAGCCGAGCTGGGTGATATTTGATACAATACTGCATTATTTCAATTAAACCATAAACAAAAGAGTTATCGCGCTGACACATATGGTGTGCGGGGTATCTTGATTGAATTGGCACATTCTTGACTAAGGCATTAGCAGAAGATTAGCAGATCGGAATCGCCGACATGAGGGCTCCTATGTTTCTGTTTGATTGCCTATAGTCCCGCGCAATTTCCATTACTACAGATATTCTATGTATGTTCTATTCCATTCACGAAATTAGTTTATAGTACTTAAAGTTAATTGAAAGAATTCGTGAGAAGAGAATCCATAAAATGCGTGTGAAAGTTCAAATGATCCAAAAGGGTTATCACCAAGATTATTGAATATTAAGACAAAGGTCGTTGTAATCAGACCAGTCAAGTCAGACTTGATTTATGTTTCCGGAGGATGATGTGAACAGGGCTGGGATATTCAAAGCATGACTCCGACTCGTCAAACATAAGGTGAATTTGGACATTTTTCTCCGTCCTTATTGACTGCAAAACATGAGCAATGAAATAAACTTTATGGCAAGCCGAATTGTAACATTTGCTAGATGGCCTGGGTCGGGCTTAAATGATAGGTGGAAATTGAGCGTTCTTTCGACACATCGGCATGCTAACCTGTACTGTAATACACACGTGGTCACACTGCGTTACGTGGCGTTACCAAGCTTCACCGCCATCGTCCCGCCTGTCTACTGCACACTGAGCAGTCAATATCTATCCCATTAGCTGCACTTTAGGCCCCTGCTAGGAACGCACCACACAGAGGTGAACCTTGAACATGTGGATAACCGTAATTTTACTTTGCATCGCATCTCCTCCAATTAATGGAGCGAAAATACTGGGCGTGCTGATGACAGAATCCAAAAGCCGTTACTTGAACTTGAGAAATGTAGCAGATGAACTGGTATCGCGAGGATATAAGGTTTGTGATGTGCGGTCTCGGCTTAATCAGTATAGTATTGTAGCTACGAGTAAAACGGACCACTGAACACGCATTTTTTGTAGTCGAAAGGTTTCACAATTAAGGAAATGCAATTATTTGAGGCTCGGAAAGTTGTGTGTATGCTGTAGATTAGCGTGACGTTGTTGGCGTAAATTTTCTATACTCGTATTTAGAAAATAGGCCCGGAGTTAAAGGACAAAAAAATTTGACTATTGTAAAGTTATCTGGAATTAACCGTGATACTTCACTTAATTAGATGGCCCAGTCAGCTGGAGCACTAGGCCTGTTTCATGCTCTGAAGAAACGTATCTCAGTGATTCAAGGGTCATTCAAGGGCCATTAACTTCGCGGTCTGGAACCGAGCGCGGTTCGCCAACAGGAGGAATATCCGCAATTGCTATACTGCTCTAGAACGATTCTACTAAGAAATGATGATTGTGAGTAGCCATCATCACTAATATCAATTCCTCTGTCTTTTCGTTCAGGTAACTTTAGTTGTCCCATCTACCTTATCTTTTCCAGCGTCGAACTCAGTACAACATTCTGTTTACAAATACCCATTCGACGAGAAACACATAGAAAGGACACTAGTACCAATGTCGCATTCTCGATCGCTTTCGGAAATTGTACATGATCACAAGATGTGGATGGAGTTCTTTATCACCTCGTGCAGAGCTTTAATAACTCATGTTAAGCTTCACAGGGAAGAATTAAAGGAATTCGACCTAATGTTTCGTGACACACCTCCAGAATGTGGAGCTATTGTCTCCGAGATGCTGGGTATTCCAAGAATCGATATTAGACCAGGAATGACAATGCGACTTTACAAAGATATGAGCGTGGTGTCATATATCCCTGACATATTCACCTCGAATTCTGATAAAATGAGCTTTGCGGAACGAGTTGTAAACTTGATTTTTCATACGTTAACGTGGGTAACAATTTACCAATATTACGCACGCTTCGACGAACTAAGGAAAGAATTTGGTGTGAAGGAACAGCGATCGTTCGAGGACTCCCTTAACAACGTGGAGATGGTCATAATCACGGGTCATTTTGCTCTGGAATATCCTCAGCCAATTCTACCGGGTAAGAGCTATGTTCAAACAGTTAGAATGTGTGATCTGGCGGTGGTGGTATAGAGACAGCCGATGTCGCATGATCGCTTTTGTCGAGACAGCAGTCGACCTTAAAAGAGTGTTCTCGACCATCATTGGCATTTTTACTCGTGTCCCGTTTTTCAGCTTTTTCATGGTCTGAGACGGAAATTGACCTTTAATTTCTTATTTTTGTTTTTTGTTACTATCATTGTTTTATTTTTACCTGAAACATAACCTTTACCACCAAGGTGGCTGACTCAAGTTGAGAAGCTTTTTTCGTTAATCGTTACATATCTCACTGTAACAATCTAATGTTTTTTATTAAAGCAACTAAACTAGTGGGACCATTGACAGTGAAAACTCCAAGTGCATTACCACAAGACCTGAAGCAGTTTATCAGTGGAGCAGGAGACAAAGGGATAATACTGTTTTCATTAGGAATTCTCGGGGATGAAGTGTTGCAGAAACATCAAGTAGACATGTTGGCTGAGGCTTTCGAAAGACTGGAGCAGAGAATCATATGGAGATTAAATGGTATGTTTTACTAAAAGAATAGCAAGTTGCGTTTAATACTCAGCTCGCATGACTTGGGACTTCTCTTAGACCACATTAATTAAGCAGGAATCCCAAATATTGATCCCGTTACTGATATTGACAGGATAGGGCGACCTCCAAAAATAGGATCTAGATTTTTGAGAGAAATGAATCTTCTATATTGCATTACTATAACTGTAACTCTAAACTCCTGTAAGTCTAAGCTTTGTAACTCAAGAGTTTCGTCTTTCTTTCCTAAAGGTCTTATTCCAAGGGGTCTTCCCTCAAACGTGAAAGTTCTTCCTTGGATTCCACAGAATGACTTACTGGCCCATGGCGGCACTAAAGCCTTCATCTCCCACACAGGCCACAACAGCTTATATGAAGCGGCTTTTTATGGTGTACCATTGATCTGCATGCCGCTGTTTCTTGACCAGTTTAGTAACTGCGCCCAGGCCCAATCAGTTGGCATGGCAATTGGTGTTGACATTAAGACTGTGACTGGTGATGAAATATACCACTCTATAACGCGAATCATTCAGGAGCCAAGGTACTTAAATTATAATAGCTACAATATAATACTCAAATTTATAACATCCCCTGTGTTAGCGCAGCACAGACTGACATTGACTCAAGCCAAAATATTGCTCTTGCCCTAAGAGAACCATCAGCCATGCAAGGCTAAGAAGGCTTAGGGTAGATGCTTTCGCCTAATTTTTTTTGTGCATTTCTTTTTTTAGCTTCAATGGTAACGCGACACGCATCTCGCGATTATTGCGTGACAATCCGCGAACCTCCGTCCAGCAAGCCGCTGATTGGATTGAATATGTCCACAGACACAAAGGAGCTAAGCACCTCAGACCGGAAGTGTATAATCTCCACTGGTACCAAAATTATCTACTGGATGTGCTTGCCTTCCTTCTAAGTGCACTTTTTGCATTTTGCATGGCAATTACAATGCTTTTCAAATTGTTCTGCAAGATTGTTATCAACCGTGCAAAGGGCGATAAGATTTCGAAGCAAGAATAATTTCTAATAAGCAAATATGTGCACAAAACATTCCTATGACACTAAAGATAATGCTTAAAATATTGTGTAGGATTGTTTCCAAGCGTGCAAATGTCAGTCGTAGCTAGAGGCAAGAATGAGAGCCATTTCCAGTAAGTTAAATTCGTAGATACCTATGAAGAGTCATTGACACTGAGGGAAGGTTTTCACGAGCGTAGAAATACCCTCCTTCATTACTTAAGTAACTGACGCAACGCTTCTCCTCAGAAATGTTGCGTGACGACACACAAGAGAAAGCGGTAAGATATTCACTTGTTCTTCACTTTACGCTAACTCGGTGCTTAGGCTAGATTCCCTCCTCAACGTCCACGTTAAGTCTGCCATGCCAGTAGTCAAAGCCATTCAAGCCGCTACTGCTACTTTTCCCTGAGTGGCACGTGTAGAGACCAACATGATTGAATTCTTTGTTAAAGTAGATTAAACGTTACAAAAAAAGGAAGCTTTCTCCTAAATGTTCAATCTGAGCATCTGCGTGCCTCCGTTTCTTTGTCTTATTAACGTTTTTCATTTCCAGAAAAAGAGAGGGAAGTACTAGAGAAAGAACTAGAATCGTCTGTCATTTTTTTTGCTTCTCAAACAATCACCTTTACCTACTGGTATATAGGCATTCCACTTTAATCTACTTTCTCCGCACATACTTTACACTTATTATGTCGTTTTATTTGCGATCGTTTTGCTTTTGGTAAAAACTGCAGCACACCGACGTCCAAAAAGAGGATTTCCTTTAACCCCCTCCCTCACCACGGTTTGGGTGCGTCCCTTTGGGACGATTGTGATCAGGATCAGTGACTGAAGACAGTCTGATCATGTTGCGTGAGAGGAACCGATGAATCCAAGCTGGAGAAGGATTCATCGGTTCGTTTGATGCTCAACGATCTGACTGATCAAACATCAAATATTGTGATCAGGATCATCGAAGAAACGCATCCTTTCCTCTTGAGTTTACCAGTCACGGAATTTTAAAACATGCGCCACGTGTGGTGGAGTACTTATTCGTTTGGTTACTAACCCACTTAACATTTCTGATTTACATAACACCCTGAAGTATCCATACACGTGGCAAAGTTATATAATATTCGTCTGTGTGTACTTCACCTGCCTACCATTTACTTGTCCAACTAAGGACCTCTTTTAAGGAATCGGACGATTATTAATCATGTGGATATGGATGACTATTATTTTGCTTTGTTCTGCGCCTTATCCGTCTGATGGAGCCAAAATACTCGGCGTGTTGATGACAGAGTCGAAGAGTCGCTACTCGAACCTCAGAAATTTGGCAGACGAATTAGCATCACGAGGACATGAGGTTTGTCAATTTACTTATTGCCATTCTGCATGAACTATCGATAATCTGAATGGAAAGGCTGCATCATGGTGTAAGCATAGCACCTGTTCAAGATGTATGAGTCGATATTACCTTTCGTTATTTTGTTGTCACATCTAGATTTAGAAAATATCTGGTAACAGTTGAGTAAGTTGTTTGTATGCAAGGTTATTTTTAACCATGTGCCTTTTTTCGCATAAATTTCTTCAAAAAATATCTGTCAATTAATGGGCTTCCTTAATTAATATAAATCGAAACTATTTCGTGATGACAAGGAAGTTATTCTAAGGAGTGCTTGGGTACAATTCTTAGTGATTTTTTAAAAAGTTCCGGCTCGAGGTTGTACATGTCTGCTTTGTACTTTACATCATACATTGCGGTTAATTCCGCGGGCTGACTAGCCTCCTACGCAGACGTTCTTAGGCTTTTAACGCGTTGTGGGCGCTGACAGGATTAACTATAAGTCGTGCGCTGTGATTACACTATGGCTATCGTGACCATTAGGGCTTCCTTACACTGATTCCCACGAAAAAATGTGTTGTTATCTTTATGCAGTGACCCTTTACCGGCTATGTTTACTCATTGAAGACGGCTAGATATTGCTCTCTTTCTTTCTTACATGTTTATGGACCTCTAATGCATCACGGGTCATTAAATGATAAAAGAGCTCTTGGCCAACATCAGTCATCTTGGCCATAACCCGTATTTAACTAGAAATGCAAGAGAAGGTGGCGCAAACTTCAATCTAAATAGCTAACAGGAAACGCCAAAAGCATCGATTAAAAGATGGGGCTGAAAAAAAAATGAAGGGAAAGAAGCTCAGTAGGTAAAATTACAAGTACTTACCATTTTATGCATCGCGAGCAATTTCAACCACAGCATGACAAGCCGCTGGCCATGGATAGACTTGGCATGATATTATACTCATTTTAACATGTCCTACATCTACTATGTTATGTTGTTTTATCCTCGCACATAGCGTGAAATTGGGCCGTCCTTAACCTGTGCCTAAAGTATATGTCCCTCCAATTTTAATTCCTCTTGGCTGCATGAGACTGAATTACGAAAAGGCTGAAAAATTGTGTTACACGGCAATTTATAAAATGGTGAGATATCGCCTTGCGGCAGCATTCTTATTTAAACTTTTAATCAATATTTTTACTTTTTCTTTCTTTCTTTATCTTCAGGTCACTTTAGTTGTTCCATCCATCTTACCCTTCCCAGCGTCGAGCACAGTGAAGCACTCCATTTACACGTACCCTTTCGAAGAGGATCATCTGGAAAAAACGATAGTACCAAAATCGCATAATCGATCTCTTTTGGAAATTGTCCAGGATAATAAAATGTGGATTGATAACTTTATCATGCCATGTAGAGCTTTGATAATTCACGTTAAGCTGCACAGGAAAGAACTCAGACATTTCGAGTTAATGTTTTGTGATTCACCTCCTGAATGTGGAGCTATCATTTCCGAGATACTGGGACTCCCAAGAATCGATATCAAATTGGCTGGCGCGATGAGGTTTTTCAAAGATGTAAGTCTGGTTTCATACATTCCTGATATATTATCGTGGAACACTGATAAAATGACGTTTCTGGAGCGGGTTGCAAACTTACTTTATCACGTGCTTATGTCTGCTACAATGATGTACAATTATGCTCTCTGTGACGAACTGCGAAGAGAATTCGATATACGCGAAGAGAGATCTTTCCGAGACTCTATTAACAAGGTGGAGATGGTAATAATCATGGGTCATTTTGCACTAGAATATCCTCAACCAATTTTACCAGGTAAGAGATAGTTTTTGAGGAGATAAAAGCTCAGATCGACAGGAAATTGACCCTCAAAGCGGTTTTTCACAAACTAACAAGAGTAAACCCAAACGGTAGATCACAACATATTATGGCCTACAACATGCCTAATTGTAATTTGGCTTGCCTTTTTTTAGCAAATCCAACTTTCCTCATGCTGGCTGGGTCAGGCACTACCTAACTCGCTTTTCTCATGAACAAGTACATCGGCACGGTGAATGGCTGCCCATTTTTTCCGTGTTTTACGTAATGATCGCATTTAAACTACACTAAAGTTTACCTCCTGCTTTAAGCACAGCCACCAAACTAGTGGGACCGTTAACAGTGAAACTTCCAAATCCACTTCCACAAGATTTGGAGCAGTTTATCCGGGGTGCAGGAGACAAAGGGATCATCCTGTTTTCATTAGGAACACTTGGGGATGCAGTGTTGCAGAAACATCAGGTAGACATGTTGGCCGGAATCTTCGGGAGATTGGAGCAGAGAATAATATGGAGATTAAACGGTAAGTAAAGTTATAAAATACTACCTTACGAGAGAAATAAAAATTGTTATAGGTGCTTAATGCGCAATATCATAACGCAACTGTTAAACTTGGCGTGCGCTTTTGGCGAGATTGCATTGATTATACCAGTATCTCAGCATGCATATCCTCATGGTTAGTACGCTCGTCTCCTGATCGAGCGGTCCGGGTGCGACATACTCTCGCAGTGACTCCCTCCACGCAGGTGTATTAATGGGTACCGGCAACCTTAATGCTGGGGGTAACCCTAGATGGACTAGCATCGAGTCCAGGGGAGAGTAGATATACTCCTGGTCACTTCATGCTACAGACACCCGGATAAAGCTTCTGATATGATGGGCTCTTTGGCTCGAAGGCAGACTTGACCTTTACCTAAGGTATCACTCACAGTGAAGTACATACCTAAACATCCATCTTAAATTTAATTATGTCCCTATAATGTATTCTTCCAAAAGGATATATGCCAAAGGATCTTTCCTCAAACGTGAAAGTTCTGCCATGGATTCCTCAAAATGACTTATTGGCCCATAAGAGTACCAGAGCCTTTGTATCGCACACAGGTCACAACAGCTTATATGAAGCAGCTTTCTATGGTGTGCCACTGGTCTGTGTACCGATATTCTTTGACCAATTCAGCAACTGCGCCCAGGCTCAATCAGTTGGCATGGCGATTGGTATTGATATCAAGACAGCGACTGGCGATGAAATATACCATTCGATAGGACGAGTTCTCGAACAACCAAGGTAACTTTACTTCTAGAATCAACTAATTTGACATTAAATAACAACTTTTTACGACATCGTCATTTGCTGGTTCGAAACTTAATTAAAGTATTTGTATGTTTCCCGTTTTCCTTTGTAGCTTCAAGGGTAACGCTACTCGCATCTCGCGATTGTTGCGTGACAACCCGCGAACTTCTATCCAGCAAGCCGCTGATTGGATTGAATATGTCCACAGACACAAAGGAGCCAAGCACCTCAGACCGGAAGTGTATAATCTCCACTGGTACCAATACTACCTCTTGGACGTACTTGCATTTCTTTCAACTTCAGTCTTTGCATTTTGCTTTGCAATTAAAATGTTGCTTAGACTGTTATGTAAGACTGTTGCAAGGCAAGGAAAGGTTGATCACAGTTGATTAACAAAAGCCTTCAGACCGCTTCGTATCCGTACTTCCATGGCAAAGCAATACGCCTACACTGCATTCAGCAATTGTGCATATTTAACCTTATCTAGCCTATTTAATTCTACTTAATCTTATTTAAACTTATATTTTTAAACAAATATATCTCTGAAAAGTAGGTTCTTTTATAGTTAATTTCGTTATATCAACTAAGTTGAAAATGTAAATTGGCCACCGTAATGAGTTATAAAGCTGACGTTTCGAGC
>OMLO01005725.1_pt1 | contig 10455 bp, 6 predicted proteins | sample 1674811 | NCBI WGS metagenome assembly OMLO01 (sample SAMN06265003, study PRJEB25207) | coral metagenome | isolation source: Coral host | place: Mexico:La Bocana,Puerto Morelos, Mexico | collected 2008-11-13
CCATAACTCGATAGTGCACAGCTAAAAGCATGAACCAATTGTTTTATAACATAGCCGGTGGAATTGTGCATCAAATCTGATGCGAAAAACGGACAACAATATTGCTTACACTATCCAGCGTGCACTATCAGGATTTTGAGCACGCTTACGTATACTGAATTTGATTGCGTGACTCTGCTATCTATGTTATGATGAACAGTAGTTTTCTTTCTTAACTATCCTAGCCAGCTTTTTGGTGGAATAAACGTTGTGACTTTTACTTTTCTGCAATAATGGTTCTTTCCTGCAGCAAGGCTATGATTGACTATTTGCTTTGTAGCATAACTTGACTGTGTTTTTCTCACTGTAAACTGAACATAATCTTCCTGTCTCTGTTGTCTTTATGTTCATTCATAAACTCTTAGCAAAGTCAAGATATTTGTGCCTGATCTTTTTCAAGTAAGAACTAGTGCCGGTCAGATTACGTATTACTGGTAATGATGGTATGTGCCACTTTTTGGTCTAGGAGCACCAGTAAGTAACATATCAGTATCGTCAACACCTGGTTATACTTTACATGGTATATTTACAGAACGTACTAAATGTGCCAACGTTACTTCCAGTACATTTTGGTCCAGCAATGGTGATGAAATGATCATAAATGCATTTGAATTTAGTCACACATCTATTTAATGCAGACTCTTATATGTATATATCAAGTCCTTGGTGGCCACTACAATAGCTTTACAAACACTAGAGGAACCAAAGTGGGACAGCCAAAATGAGGACAGTGCCCTTGATAGACCAGGGCACCTAAAATAGTTTTATTCATATTGGCAATACTGGTAGTAGTTTCAGGACACTGATAACCAAACTCTTCATTTGCAAGTGACCCCTTGAAAGGTGTCTCTCAGTAGGAGTTCAACAGTGGATGCCAGAGAACACCACATTAGTCATTCCAAAGGCTTTCATCAGGTATTAAAATACCAGATCAAACTCGGATGAGGAAATGTTAGTATCATACAAAGGATTAGAAATCTTAGTAACACTTTCAAGTCCAAAGGATGACTCAACCCATGTTGAGTGGTCATCAAACTTCACTATCTTTCCATGTATTGAGGTTCACATTATATGATCAGACCATTTCCCACACTAATTCTAAATCTCCAGGAATTCAATTACTATTGAAACCATACCCTTAGAAAGAAACACAGAACAAAATGTAAAACAAGCATAAAATTATACATTGTTATGTCCAGATGGTTATGAAATTATGCTAGTACATATGAGATTCCCACCTGGTTCGCTTGTGGTTTTAATTTGTGGAGGATGTGTCTGTTTAAGATCTTGTTCAGAACCTGAGAAACATGAAATGTAGTGAGGTAATTAATTAGGTCTACATGTATAAAAAAAAAAAAAACAATTACAATCAAAATCAGATTACAAATGGCATTTGGCAGGCTGCAGTTCTCCCCAGTGTAAATAGCAAACGCAATGAAAAAGTAAAGCAGACGACAGAAATTTACTTGCTTCATTCTGGTAAGCTTATTATTGTATGTGTTGTAGGTCAAAATTAAACTCAGGTAAAAATTAAATTCCTTTGTCTCTTAACCCTGATTTTTTCATTGATTATGAATAATTAGGGAAATTGAGAATCAAACTAGGTTAAAATAATTTTTATCTGTATTTAATTTTTACCTACAACATATGTATTTTATTTTATGCACTAAAACTTCATGATTGTGTGTTACGTTTTTTAGATTAAAAAGTACACTACGGTTGACTTAAAAATCATAGAAGTGAATGATCCTAAAAAATACTCAACTACCAAAAAAGAGGATGATGATGATCTGATTACAAAATTGATGACACTCATCAGAGAAAAAATATTATTGCAAGCAGCAAATAGAAGTTTACAGCATATGATTCTCTTGAGTGGCTGACCTCACCAGAGAAATTGCTTATGTAGTATAGTATCATCTTCAGTTCTTTTGCTAGAGAAAAAGGTACAATGAATTTTGTAAGGTTGTTAATAGCCAATAATACATATAAGTATAAACTTACTTCTATTGCGTTGCATGCAGACAATTTTGCAGGCTGGTTTGGTGTAAAAGTTATTGGCATTTCCTTCACATCCACCATAGACAAAAACCATGCATTTCCTTTTTTCTTTATTGTAATACCAACGACGATATGCAGCTCTGCATGGGCCTTCATGGGGTGGTAACAAACACTGTGCAGGTATTTGACCTAAAAGATGATAGAAAAATATATTTTTAATTATTATTTTACATTGTGCTGACATTTCCTAGCAATGTTTTAATCATACAATATGACTTACAGTATAATTATATTAAAAGCATGACCTCTACAATCAATCACATATCAATTTTTACTTGGAGACAGTTGGAATGATGTGGCTAAAAGTAAACACCCTAATTTTTGCCATTCCTTCTCAAATGAATTAGCTTTCAATTAACATATTACAGAAATTTATAGCAATACTTGTATTTTCATTGCATTTTTCTTCTTCCACACCAATTGTTCACCAAGCCACCATGCTGTTGCATTGTATTAGCTTGTAAGAATAGTGTTTTGTGTAAAAAATCACCTAAACACTCTTGACTTTCCTAGTATTCTCAATAAGTTGGACAGTAATTATCGAAATTCCCATCTAACAATGACAGAGGATTACAAAAACAAATTTGTTGCCTGACAAATGGGTTTATACATACGTTTACACGTCTAAAGAACTCTGCACTTGTGATTGGTTATAAAAAGTGAACATTGAAGACACATTTTACGTGGTTTTACAGTAAGATCACCTTCTAATTGTGAAGTTGGTGGCACTGATCCACTAGTTAAGGAAGCACTCCCTCCTTCAATATCTAAAAAAGCAAGACCCTGACGATTAGACACAAGGTATTAATTTTGAAGATACATGTATTCATTTTGTAAAATGTCATTCTCTTGATTAGCGGTTGCAGTGTTTATATGGCAATCTTAAAGTCTGTATAAATGGACTTGGTCAAACTTCCCAAAGGTTAACTGTTGATATGCGCTCTCATGTGTATATACAAATTGTTCAAGAAGGTTTTAATTTACCTCTCATGGATAGGATGCAGAATTAAAAACAACACAATCAGAATATTTCAGACTAGTCCAGCAGTTGACTACACTACTCAGACCAGCCCCAGGGTGACCTGAAGACACTGACTCCCGGTCCGTGGACCCCCCTACGGACCTGGTCCATGGACCTCTTTTACGGACCCCCACTATGGACCACCACAAAAAAATAGGAGAAATGTGGAGGTCTGTGAAATAGTGGACAGTGATGAGGTGAGTTGAATTCCAGGCACGATGATCCACTGGATACTATTCGATAAATGCAGGTCTGGGTTGAATTTGTGATCGCGAACGCAGGAGACTGAGCCAAACAAAATGGCAGAGGCGAAACAGTACGCAAATGAAATTCTCGAAGCACACAGGTCTTTCGTGGTCTTTCATACATTGCCACAGGGAAATATGCAATCTAGCCTCAAATTCTAAATACTATGACTATAATAGAATGGTAAGACTATGAAAAGTAGCACCTTTACAAAACTTAAACCTCCTGACTTACAAACTCATGGCAGACCTGGCATGCATACTAAGAAAGAAAGAAAAAAGTTTACTTTTAAGGCCAAAGAAGTAAGCCAGTATAGTTCCATTTAGATTTTTGTGTGACAGTACTATCAAAAAATTTTCAAGCATGGGGCTGGGGGTGACCTGAAGACACTGACCCCCCGGTCCGTGGACCCCCTACAGACCCGGTCCATTGACTACCTTACGGACTGGTCCCCGAACTCCTTTTACAGACCCCCCTACGAACCACCCCAAAAAATAGCCGAAAAAGAAAATAAACAGAAATGACAAAAAGATTTGACTAACCATTTGAATGGACTGACCGCTTGTGTCGGCGAAAATTCGAACATTTACTTCGTCTTCCGCAAACTTAACAGACTCGGGCGCAAGGTAATATTAATTTAAATGTGGGACATCTTGTAATCATTCATCAGAGCAATACTATATAATCATAATGTGAATTTGTAATTTTACAGTTGTGTCAACATACTTGTTTGATGTTCAGATGTGCACACAGCTACTTCTGGAATATTAGCCTCTGGGATCCCTGGAATCTGAACTTTGCACCAATAGCCTTTGGGACAATCTGACTGAAGTGTTCTGCCCAAAGTATCCACAGCAACTGAGCAACTTCTCGACTTTGGCTGCTGGCACGGGGCTGTAGTACGACATTTCCATTCTCCATGAAAGCATGAGCTTTCAAATGAAACAGGCAAAATCATTGATGAATCTAACCTTTTCCCCTTTATTTTTAACAAATTGAAAATTAAACAATTATAGGCCTTGCATAATTTAACACTTTCTATATCTATTTAGCCATTAATTAGTTTGATGCAATAGAGTGATAGTGGTAAAATTTCCCTATGCACTAATAAGTTATGTCAACATAATAAAGAGAGTTGTATTGACCAAACAATTACTGTAAAGCCAGCAAATTCTGGGAAAGAACATCTTGAAAATCTTGTTTCAATGCAGCTCAGATAAAATGATCTTGAGCAAACAAACATGCTCTTTCTATGTGAAAAAAGCTAGTAACTTTCAAAACGCTATTTACAAATGTGTCACTATTTGCATATAGAGAGCACATGAAAGCTGGGAATCAATGTATTGTTTTCTATTATTCTGAACACTTTGTGGTGAATGTTACCCAATGTTTTCTACAAGCTGTACAGTTTTCATTCACCTAATAATTGCTATGTAGGGCTTTGCTCCTTCTTTAAAATAAATGCTAGTTTCTTAAGATGCTGCTGTCTGATCTCAAAGCGTAAACAACATATATTTTATACATTTTTTCAGATCAAGTAAGAACGTTGCAGGGCAAACAATGTCCTTCAAGCGTTTGAAAGGCTTCTTCAGGTTTAAATCTTTTAATCGAAGGATTTATGAAAATAAAATAAGCTCAAAACACCAAAATGCAAGTTTATAATAACCAAACAATAGGTTATTATGGTTCTTAATTAAATGTACACCTTCATATTTTCCCATTCAAGCAGCTCTCCAGTGCTATTCACCTTCACCTGTCCCCTGGCACCAAGTTGGCGCATAGGGCCTCCACATGGTGCTCTCCATTGATTCTTGTCTTGCGCTGCAGTGCGCCCCTCTCTCCAGGACTGCCACCCTGCTTTGGACCTCTTCTTTTCTACTGTGCGCCGCCAGGTTGTTTTGGCCAGCCTATCTTTTTCTTTCCCTCTGGGCTGTAACACAGTCATTGTCAGGTTGTTGTCTGAGGATGTGTCCAATAAATCACCATCTCCCTCTTCTTACCTCTACACTCAACCTCTCCACGTTGGCCCTTTCCAGTAGCTCTCTATTACCAATCTTATCTTGCCATTTAATCTTTATTTATCCTTCTCAGGCATCGGTTCTGAAACACATCGATTTTCTTAGCATCACCTTTGTTCATTTTCCATGTTTCGCAACCATACATGAGAACTGGTTTGACCAATGTTTTGTATAGCCTGATCTTCGTCTCCCTCGACACACTGCTGGAATTCCATACTCGATTTAGCTTCACAAATGCTTCCCTTGCTTTCCCTAGCCTAGCCTTGATGCCTTCTTCTCTGCCTCCTTGTTTACATACTGTGGCTCCTAGATAGATAAACTTCTCTACATCTTCCAGTGCCAGACCATTCGCTGTGATGGCTTCATTATTCCTTGCATTGACTCTCATGACTTTGCACTTCCCGACATTTACCCGAAGGCCTGTCCTTTCTGCATTTTCTACCAGCCTGTTTGTTTTCAACTGCACGTGACTTTGTGTTGAGGAAATTAAAGCTACATCGTCAGCGAAGTCGAGGTCCTCAAGTTTTGATGTAAATTTCCACCTCAGCCCGGTTCCCTCCTCTTTCACAGTATGCCTCATTACCCAGTCTATAATGAACAGGAAAAGAAAGCCAGACATTCTACATCCTTGCTTGACACCAGTCATTAATTCAAACCATTCTGAGGTTGCTTCTTCCTCGACAACAGCACATTCAAAGCCATCGTACAGGGCTTTAACTACGTTGTTGATCTTCTGTGGGATACCATACTGATTCATTATCATCCATAAGCTGTTTCTGTGCACTGAGTCAAATGCCCTCTCGAAAACTACGAAATTGATATAGATGAAAATTTGCTCTGTCGTTCCTTTACAACATCTAAATCCAGCCTGTTCCTTACAGAGCCTGTGGTCAATCCCCATGTGAATGCAATCAATTACAATTCTTCCCAATATCTTTCTAACAGCTGGTAGGAGAGTCACTCCCCGCCAGTTCTTACATTCCCTTAAGTTCCCTTTCTTCGGTATCTTAATAATGAGTCCCCTCTTCCATTTACATGGGACCTTTTCCAGACTCCAGATCGTGTCTATAAGTTCTTTCGCTATGTCGGTTGTAAATTTAAGGTCTGCCTTCAGTAGTTCTGCTGTTATCGTATCTTCACCAGGGGCTTTACCATTCTTAAGACTCTTTATTGGCCTTCTTATCTCAGCTTTGCTCACAGGTCCTGTGTCTATGTCAGCTATGTCCTGCTGTTCACAATGTTCTTCATTGATCGTGTAGGCTGGCTCCTCTCTATTGAGTGTCTCCATCAAATGCTCTCTCCACCACTTCCTTCTATCCTCATCGCTGGTTAAGGCATTACCATTTCTGTTGTTGACCACTGTGCTCTGCCTTGGTTTGTCATTGTAGATCGTTTTAGTTAAGTTATAAAAAGTCTTCATGTGTTGCATATTCGCTGCTTCCTCTGCTTCTTTTGCTATCCCTTCTATACAATTTGTCTTGTCCCTGTGTATTTGCCTCTTCACTTCTCAATCTTTGGCTTTGTATACTACTCGCCTCTTTCCTTTCAGTCTCTCGGAGTTGGTTCCATCAAGTTTTAGTTTTATCGCTCCAGGTCCCACGATTCTTTACTGATCCATGGCTTAACTTTCTTTGTCTTATATCCTAGAATTTTCTTTGTTGTCATATTGTAAGCCTTCTCTAAGATGCCGTTTGCACTCTCCAGCTCAGCTTCTGGCTGATCTGCTTCCCCGTCTTCCAGCTCCTCCCTCTGCAATATCTCAAACCTGTTCCTTAGTTCCAAATGAAACTGCCTCCTACACTTATTGTCCTCCAGCTTCTGAGTATCATATCTCGTCCTTCTAATTCCACGTCTTTCAGAAGCTGCTTTTAGCTTTAACCTCAGTTTGGTGAAAACCAGGGGGTGGTCACTGGTGATATCAGCTGATCTTATGGCTCTTATGTCCAGCACAGATGTTCTAAATTTGCTGTTGATTAACACACAGTCTATCTGATTGCAAGTGCATCTATCAGGGGATATCCAAGTTTGTTTATGGATCTCCTTATGTGGAAATATCGTACCTGTGATCACCAGGTCATTCATGCTGCAAAAATCACATAGTTTCTCGCCACTGTTGTTCCCGGTTCCAACTCCATCCTTACCCATTACTCTTTTGTATCATTCTACATCGCTTCCTACCTTTGCGTTCAAATCTCCAGTGATAACCAGCAAATTGTGCTTTGGAGTTTTTTTCCACTATTTCCTGGAGCTTCTCTTAGAGATGATCTTTCACCCCTTCATCAGTGTCATTAGCGGGGGCAAAGACATGGACATACCTAGGGTGGAATCTGGCTCAAATTATTCGCTCATCTATAGGTGTCCAGTTGATCAATGCTTTTGCTGCATCTTTGTTTAGCATGATGGCCACGCCATGTTGGTGAACTTCATCGTCTCTGCCAGAGTACACTATTGTCTCACCTGTAGTGAGAATGAACTTCCCCGATCCACACCATCTGCTTTCACTTATACCCATTATCTGCAACTTAGCCTCTCTCATTGCTTTCACTGCTTGGTCTGTCTTCCCTTGTGTATACACAGTTCTCACATTCCAGTTTCCTATCCTCAACTGTGTTTTTGGGTGCACGATTGGCGTTCCCGGCTCCAGAGTATCCATGTGGCTTTCACTCTGGAGCGTCATGTTGTGTGCCACTCAGCCCCCAAGATTCGGTAGATCGCCTCTAAGGTGTAAGGTTTCTGTAATCATTCATTTTTTTACAAGGGTAGGTGATTAGCCTAATGCCCAACCCCCAACCTGGAGGACCAGGGGCTGTCCTTTGTCAGGTCTCTATCCCTCGACCAATCCAGCACAGTTGAACCCACCAGGGTTCACCAGCATAGCTCTTGGGGTCAATGAGACACGCAATCTCCATCACCACAACAAGGTGACAAGCCCAGGGTAGCCCATTGCTATGCCTCCCCCAAACTACCTATCATCAGGGAGGCACTTGATAAACTCATCCAAACTGGGTTTGACATCAGAGATGCATTCCAAACTATCAAGACACATGAATTGTCTATACCTTCATGCACACCCCATCTTCCATTTGGCATCAGTTCTACCCCAAGGAACTTCAAAGTGGTCTTCACAGTGTTCTCTACAGCATAGATGGAATGCTGAACATCGCCAATGACATCATTGTTGTCGGACAGGGTGAATCCTTAGCAGCTGCCACCTGTGACCATGATCACACTGTTATAAACATATTGATTTGTCTCTGAGAACACAAACTAAAATTCAGCCCCGACAAGATCCAGTTCAACTGCAGCTGTCATGGGTCACATTCATACCCCTGAGGGACTCAAAACTAGTACCAAGATAACCTCTGCTGTCCTTGACATGCCACAATCTTCAGACAAGGCAGCTACACAATGCTTCCTTAGGTTGATAACACATGTATCAAAGTTCTGATCAACCTTAGTGAAGTAGTTTAAGTCCTCTCCATAACCTGACCCACATCAAGCACAAATTTTATTTGGTCTGATCAACACACAAAAGCGTTCAAGAAAGCTAAGGAGCTAGTCTCAAAAGCATCCTGTCTTCACTATTTTGATTTTCATGCACCCGTAGAACTTCAGGTGGATGCCTCCAAATATGGCCTATGTGTCGCACTGCTGGACCAACGTGCTGCTGATCCAACAACTCCCACAACTCTTGCTGTCCAATAGCAACCAGCGGCTTACAGTTCCAGCTCTCTCTCCCACTGAACAACACTACGCAAATGTTGAGAAAGACTCTATCAACTGTCCATATCTTTCACAAACTTGATCATCTCCTCTTCAGAAAGTCTGATGTGAGTGTCCACAGAGATCACAAACCTCTGGAGACAATCTTCAAATGTCCCTTAGCCACAGCTCCATATCCAAGGCCACAGTTCCGCAGCTTGCCCAACCATATTGGTCTGTGCGCCATGCACTCGCCACTCATGATGGTCTGCTCTTCAAACAGGATTGTATCCTTGTCCCCTCTTCTCTCCATGAAAGACTACTTCACAAACTCCATATAGCATCATACTTGCAACTTTGAGTACTGGCTAGGTCTTAACAGTCAGATTACAGATCTGTGCCAATCATGTCCCATATGTACTCAACACACTCATCAATGCCCTCAAGAACCATTTCAACCCTACCCTGTGCCTACCCTACCCTGGCAACTGGTCTTCCAAGACTTGTTTGAAATCAATGGTCTACCACAGAGTACCATATCGAGTTATATCCTCAGAATGGGGCTACTGACAATAAAAGTTTGCTGTTATGTTACTTATACTTTTTGCAATCTGCTGCTGTGCAATTAGGTAGTTTTGTTACAGAGGAAGAACTTCTTGTATTTACTTTTTACCGAAAATTCACAAACCTAATAACCCAGGTCGGCCCATTGTCTCGGCTTGCAGTTGCCCTACCCAACTTATTTCCAGCTATTTAGACAAAATTATGGCTCCCATTGTCAAAACTTTACCATCATATATATACATCATATACAGCCAACACGCTCTTCAAATTTTTTGGGACTTTAATTTCCTTGGTCAAGACAAACTTATTTTTACTATGGACATCACATCTCTTTACACTGTCATTCCTAATGGCGAAGGTCTTCTGGCCCTTAAACATTTTTTTGATCAACGCACTGTTAAGGAACCTAAATCTGAAACATTACTTCGTTTAGCTGAATTAGTGCTCACACTCAATTGTTTTTCATTCGGCGACAACTTTTTCAAACAAACCAATGGCGTAGCCATGGGTACCAAAATGGGACCCAGCTATGCTAATCTTTTCATAGGTTTTGTCGAACACCAATTTTTCAGCCAATACAACGGCCCCAAATCTCAACTCTACGGTCGTTACATTGACGACTGTATTGGCGCTACCTCCTCTACCAGAGAGGAGCTAACTCAATTCATAACCGCAGTCAATTCCTTTCACCCGGCTCTTAAATATAAAAACAGTTTATGCACTAGTATGTATTACAAACCTACAGACTCACATAGTTACTTGCTGTATTCATCTTCGCATCCATCTCATGTTAAGAATTCCATT
>OMLO01005727.1_pt1 | contig 10451 bp, 4 predicted proteins | sample 1674811 | NCBI WGS metagenome assembly OMLO01 (sample SAMN06265003, study PRJEB25207) | coral metagenome | isolation source: Coral host | place: Mexico:La Bocana,Puerto Morelos, Mexico | collected 2008-11-13
TATATTGTAGTTTGTAATTTTCCTGTAAGTCATTGTAGTAAGTATAATAACCTTGTATTAATGTAGTAATGTAATCTGGTTGTAACTCCTAGTAGTAGTATGTAAGCATTGTATTAATGTAGTAATGTAATCTCGTTGTAACTCCTAGTAGTAGTATGTAAGTATTGTATTAATGTGGAAATATAATTTAAATAAATAAAAAAAAAAAATAAAAAAAAAAAAAGTTTGATATTTATAAGAAGTAAATTATCTTTGGGATGATCTGGATCAAGATGATGATCTTTGATCACTGTGATTGTGATGCATCACAGAAAGTGACAAATCCACAGTCCCTGGAAAAGGATTCATCAGTTCCTTTGATGTAACATCATCTAACTGACCTTGGATCATTGATCTTGAACACAAACATCCCAAAGTAACATACTAATATTTAATTTTGTTATCATAAAGTTATCAAGTTTCAATCTGGTGACCCAGTGCTTAGTTGTATATTGCATTATGCGCTAAATACCTTAGTTAAGTCTAGTGTGCCCGGGAAATAATAGAAGAAATACACCACATTAGATGCTACATATGAGCAGTAAAATGTGACATACAGGTACATATTGTAAATACAAGTTACCTATTTTCGAGATAAAAGATCATATAAGATTGACAGGAACATACCTGACAAGAAAACACCTCTGCAAGTTTAACTTCTTTGCAAACTGGTTTGCAGCATGCCGTGAGACAATGTCATTTCCAAACCAAAGAATAATTTTATCAAATTGTTCAAGTTGTGGTAGAACCTAAGGACAGGAACAGCCAGGTTATTAACCACCCACAGTGACATCTTGTCAAAGATTTTAACAACGGTAGTAACAGTCTTCATTAGTTAATGGACTACATTGTATAATAATGGTTCCTGTGCAACATTCCATCAATGGTAAACACATTTTGGTCATCTTACTGAAAAAACCTTCTTTAACTACTTAATATATAGCTTAAAACAAGTAAGGAGATTGTCATTTTTGAACATTTGATTGTGATAAGTTCTCTGAGAAATTTGAACTGCTAAGGCCAGGAGTATATTTTATCAGAGTTAGTAGAGGGGAACTAACCAACTATGGTTTTATGTACAACATTTTGCAAAATCTTTAGTTTGGCATTATTGACAGTTATTGTTCATAAGCTGCTGTATTACTGATTACAATTTCAACTACAGTTAAGGGGTAAAAATCACAGTAATAAAACAATAAGTAAAAAAAATATAATAAAACTCATTTTCAATAGAAGTTTGCATCGTAGAGATTGGTCATGGTTCTCTTTTTAGGAAAATTGTTTTGTCCAGTGTTAACTGCTAGACTATTCAACCAAGACATCTTGCATCATTTTTTTACATCAACCAAAAATATTTTGGTACTCTAATTTGCATCAAAACTATCTAGACAAAGTCAGACCAAACTGGTTTGAAACTTTTCACACCCAAACATTTAGGTTCGACAACAGCATGCATTAAGTGTACAAACCTCAAGAGGCAGGGAATTGGATCCCAGTGGAAGAGAAATAGCTGGATAAGAAGTCAACTGACTTACAGCAATTGCATCAAACTCTGCTAATGTCAACACAACCTTAACATGACCAAAACAAAGTGAAATTTAGGAGTCTTTTTACTCAAAAACTCACAATGCATGGATCTTACACAGCTTCAATTATGGAGGTTGGCAGCAGTTTCAGTACTTTTCCCAAAGCCATACTTTTATGGATGAATATCACCACTGCTTAACAACAGATGTGGGAAGCACGGTGCGCTTGATTCCAGAGCAAACGGTCCGGGTTAAAGCCCTAGCCGGGAACACTGTGTTGTGTTCTTGGGCAAGACACTTTACTCTTAGACTTACAGTGCCCCTCTCAACTCAGGTGTATAAATGGATACTGGCAAATTTTCTGCTGGACGGGAACCCTGCAATGAACTAGCATCGCATCCAGAGGGAGTTGAAATACTCCTAGTCACTTCAAGCCACTGAAACCGTGATAAGCTCTGGTCTAATGAGCCACTTGGCTTGTATGAAGACTTTGCCTTTGCCTTAATAAGGTGTTATATTTGTATTACATAAGTGCACAGCCACTGGAGAACCAATAATGGTAATCTTTATAGCATAAAAGGTTACTATAGCAACAGTACAACCTGTTAAAAACACCCTTAAGTTTAGCTTGTGTGTGTTGTGTGGTAACTGATTTTTTTTTTACTACAATACATGTCAGAGAAACACTGCTTCTCCTGAAATATGAAAATACTAGAAATCCTAGAATTTACCAGCTCCCATTTTTAATTCCTGCATGGATAAGTACACTTGAGAGATACATCAGGTCAGGAAGGAACAACTATTCTGGAGAGATCAAGCTTAGTTTCCTAGATCTATAATGTAATATACCTCGCCAAATCTTCTTACCTAGCTATGGTTCAAACAAGTTGCAAAAGATGGTCTGAAAAATTGTGCAGTTACAGAAAATATTCATACCACCCATGAAAGGGTTTTTAGCTTGAACCCCCACCCCTGGGAAATTCCAGTTTAGCTTCATACTTTCCTTTGAATGACTGGACTTTTGAAACCCCCTCTCCCTTGGAGTTTCCATAAACCTTCCTTGGTGTGCCAGTGGGTATGGATATTTTCTGGAATGGCACATTTGTACAATATGATCCTAAATGAGCACCTATATTAAGTAGAATCCCATAGCTAAAGGTAAACCTGCACTCTGATTGGCTATCGAAGAGAGGGTATTTAGTGTGGAATTGCACTTGTGTATGAAGGGATATTGCTGACATGAGTTGCAAGCAAAAATTGTTGCTATCATGAAAACAAAAATGCAACTCCTGCTAGGAAAAAAACACCTTGGAAATAAACAAATTCACTCATCAGGCAGTGAATTTTTCTATAGAATCAAAAGGGAAAATGTTTTTTACTATGCTGTAGAAAATTAGAAGGTTATAGTGTAACAAACCTCTTTGGCATCAGGTTCCACTGCATTCCAACCAAACAGTCCCAAGAAACCCTGACTATTAAAAAATGTTACAAAAATTAAGACCCCAGCGGCAGCAGTTACTGATAATAAAGTGTTCAACTCAAAAGAGAAAATAAAGAGTAACAGTACAGTACAGATTATTATTTAGTCAAGTCTCAGACAATGTAACAGACTGTTGCCAAACTCTATCTTTTGAAGGAGTTGAACACTCATTCATTCTGAAAGAAAACAAGCAGATTGCTAATGGATAATTTCTGTTCGGTGATGTAACTTTAGTCCACACATTACAAGACACAGCTTCATGCAAATTCATAATGTAGTAATTTATTCTACTTGAAAATGGTAGTGAGTTGACCCTGTAAAACATGTGTGCTCAGATTCTAGACTGAGTTGGTTGCTGCAGAGTGTGAGTGTGATTAGTGTGATGCATTTTTCGTATCTATATACACTGTACATTGTATACCTGACACCCATTCCTGACCCCCTACATTATGTGATTGTTTGCTCCTTGTGAAATGTCTGAAATGAGAGTTTCGCTTACCGAGGTTCTAAGGCAATGCTTGAATCAGTTGAGTCAGATTCCTGCAGCTTCACAAGCTTAATTCCCTTCACAGCTGACTTGGCGGCATCATACCAGGGGAACAGCACACAATCATGTTTCTTGGTCGCTCCATTAGGCTCCTTAAACTATTATGACGAGGGTAATAATAACAATATACCAGTAATAAACATTTATTATATGCAAATCTGCTCAGGGGTTTGTACAACAACTTACTGATCTATGAGGACATACAAACAATTTTGGCACTTCCATTTGGGAGATTACCTGGAAGCACTCTTTTATGAATTAAACCTAATAGTAAAACTTGGAACATTCATTATTTCCATGACAGTTTTTTCCCTTTAAAAAAATTAACATTGGAGGTTTAGTTTAGGAATCAGAGTATCTGCACTGTACATGTACATTAGCAATATAATTTCAATTTACACAACCATTATATTCACTACCTCATACTCAGTAAATCTGACTTGAAACTTTTCCAACATATCGTTTTTCAATTCCTGTTAAGACAAGATACAAGGAAAATAAAATCTAGGTTTTGGTTTCATAATGTTTCATGTCTTTTTTTGTGCACTGGAATTTTATAATTAAACAAGACTTACCTGTAAGTTGATGTTTGATTTGAATTCTATCTTGTCATCAGTCCGGAATATTAGGCACGTTGCATGGCCTTTTATGGAGCTCACAGGCTTTGAACTCTCATGGTACTCTGTAGTGACGTAGGACTGATGACAGATATAATTACTATAAAATTGATGAGCTCACCTTTATTGAGAATTGAGTGATGACTTTCTCCCAGACATTATCATTGCACTGAGTCAGTAATGTGGACTTCTCCCATATTTGGCTGGGTAGGTCATCATTGCTTTTAGAATGACTGTCATTTGAATGAGGTTTGATACTCTTTTTACTAGGACCCTCTTGGAAAGCCACCTACAAAAGGTATGGTTTAAAGAGAAATCAGAAATTGCACATGCATGCACCTATGTTCAGTGAACTGCACACTGCAGACAGGAGTTAAAATATAGACTGATCATGATAGAAGACTGCAAACTGTAGACTGTACTACTATTTCCATCATTGAAAGCTTTACCATAAACACACTAACCGTGACCTTACGAAAGTACGAAAGTAATGAATGGGAAGATTACCTTCATAAGGTGGATACATTAACAGAAAGGGATTACCCTCAAGATGGGACGGCAAAGTAACATTTGCCCAAAAGTGACTAAGATGGGGCCACAGTATAGACTATAATAGGCCAAGGGACCTGAAAGGCTAGCAGCACATGACCAACTAAAATGTAACACCAGTTCCCCCTACATGAGGGAAGGGATACATGTGGTAACAAACAGCTGTTTTGAGAAAGTCGAGAAAGATTGTCCTACAAAAAGTGTAAAAGAGTATGTGACAATGGAGAGAGGCATTATGGCTAATAGTGATTCAAAGATGCTTAATTGATCGTTTTAGCGTGAATGAAGGAAACAGCACAAAGATGTTTATTTGCGAATTCTCCTTCCTTATTGACCTTATTGCTGAAACGAAGTGAACCTCAAGTTCAACACAACCAGGAAATGCCAAACTAGCATTACCCATAATACCAATCACCATTGTCTGTACACTATTGTGGGACAACCTATGTAGAAACAGCGCTGTATGCACAGTGTAAAACAATTCAACCAAAAGCCAGTTCGCTCAATACATGCGCATGCTTTAAGTAACATGCGCGGAACTCCTAAGCAAAAGTCAGTATAAGTTTTGATCATCCTGCAAGAGGATCCACAAGATGACATTTTGCAATTAATGTAAATATTTTGCGCACCAAAAGTCGAAGTTCCCGCCATTTCCCGCATGTATAGTAATTGTTGTTACCTTAAATTGTCTCCAACTCCCACATGAGCCACAGCTATTGCAAAAATGACTTCCAGTAGTCTTATTGATGTACAGTGTGAATGCTTTCGCTTTATCTGTTTCGTCCTCTTTAGTAGCACAAAATGGACAGCTTGCTATTAGTGACGTGTGCCCGTGCTGGAACAAAACTTGACGGCTTGATAAGAAATGCTCCATCTGTTTTAAACTTGGCAAGTGTGCACTAAAATCACTTGGAAAGGTCTGATGGTTCCTCCTTGCAAATTGTTTGACACGTCTTGGTTTGACAAGACAGGTTCTGCTGTTCGACGTAAACTGCTTTGGTTGATCGTCAGGTCGCTGCAAGCACGTGCAACAACATCGGAAGGAATTCCACGTATTCCCCCCACTTTTAGCCACATCAGAACATAAAGGAAACAGCAGCATGCGATTTAATCTGTAAGCCATCATCGTAAAGGTATTATTGTGAGGTCACCAACATTTAGAGAGCAAAAACCTTAGCAATAGCTGAAAATCATACGTAGCCGCCATGTTTACCAGTCGAGATCTGAAAATATACCACCGCGGAGGGGTAGGGGAGGAACTAAAAGTGATTCTAGGGGAGCGGGTTAGGCTCGTTTAAAAATTGTTTTTACAGTAAGCATGTTCACGCATCTGCTTTAATACAGATTATCAATGCGAGGACATACATAAACCGAGCCTATGAACTTGCCTCTTCAAAACAATCGCTCTGAGCCAGGAGGGTGATGGGCGCCAGCTCAGGGGATCGATGGGAGTCCTGTAGAGCGAATACCCTCGTCCCAGGTCGCCCGCGCAGGCAAATATCACGATACCCCGAATTAAAAGATTGACAGTCTGCATTTTACCCCCGGTCTACAGTTTGAATTTTACCCCTTGTTTGCATTCTGCATCCCGCAGTCTGCGTTTTTCACTGACTGGTTTAAATTCATTTAATTGCTTATATAAATGTTTTCAGATTTACTGCTTCCCAATGCAGTTGATAGTCGTTAACGGTTATTCGCATTTCCAATGGCAGTGAAAACAAGCGACAGCTACCCCAAAGAAAAATTGCGCGAATTTGTCCAAAATTCCCTCCCTTCCCATATGGAAACAAGGATATGTCATTTGGTGCTCTGAGGTTGATAGATGCCTCTAAAATCAAAGTGGTGGGCACTGATGTCTGATTATGATAGATTGAGCTGAGTCAGGCGATAGACTCGGAAGATCGATCCTTGTAGAGTTAGCAACCACAGCGTTAAGGAATACTTGACGAAAATGTTGTAACTCGCTGGGGCAAGTTAGAAGTTAGTTCGTTTGTTAGTGAAATTTTAGTAGCCCAAGAAAAATGATTATGGGTATAAAACAGTTTATTTCTTTAATAGGGTAACTTCTTATAGTTCATAGACTTGAATATAAGTTTCTAGTATTATAACAAAATAACATTGTAGCAGCTCTAATATACTTTTGAGCAACGTTTAAATTTTCTGAAAAGCTTTTGAGCAATTGTGCGAGACATCTAGAGAATCTTTTGTTAAAATTTGGAGCGTCTTGGGGACAGCCTTACTGAAGGGACAAAAGGACAGAAGCAGCATAAAACAAACGTAGTGGTAAAACGTTTCTATGGGAGCTGAAATAACTAACTGTACAAAAATACTTTATGGAATTCTTAGCAACTGTACATGTGACGTCAGTCAACTCGGTCCAGTAGACGACCACTTATCTCAAGTAATAAACTGAAGTGGTAGGAATGAGTTTCAGTTAGTCCAATACGTTCAAGGTCAACTGAAATGGGAATCTTAGCAAACCATAACAGGAGTTGGTAGGAAACCGAAATATTCAATAAGTTGACTTATAGCTACATATGCCCGGCATAGAATGTGCGATTTCTACAAACGGAGTGAAATTACACAATTCTTTGGATAACGACCAAAGACCAAAAGATGACCAAAGATGGGTCAGCTTTTGAAGCTGATAACAAAATGAAAGGTCAGAACTAGATTTAAGCTTAAAAGTTTTTTTTTGTAAATCAACCTAGTCTCGTACTTCTTGGCGCTGCCCCGGCGGTTTAAACTCTTTAATTATATTGTTGAAATTATTTGTACGAAAAAAAATGACAGGCCATATAATTAAGTGTTTTAGCTCAGTCCTCAGTGTATCGAAACGAAGAAAACAATGAAGTTGTCTCTATGCGCACGCGCAAGATGTTCGAAACAATCATTTGGAACTGAACGAGAGAAATATCCAGGTCTACACAGTATTATCTGCTAATAGAACTCTTTCAGGCAGGATGAAACGCTTCCGTATTTTTTGTTGCTTTTACCTTTTCAATCATTAAAAAAAATCAGATTCATGTTTTACTTAGTATTAATATTTTAAAAGTAAACGAATTGTGATTTTTTCAACGTTTTAGCTATGTTATCACTTCAATTATTTAGGTCCTCATGGACATTCCTTCAAAAAAACTCTCTTTACTGCATGAACTAAACAGGATTAGTTAATTGTCCCATGGAAGTGGAAATTTACACATTATAAGACATTCATAGTGGATATATCCAGCAACCTCAGCTCAAAACGTCTGAACATGGATTGCGACTCATACAACATTTAATTTGGCCTATACTATAGTTAGCGCAAATTGTTTAGTAAGGTTTCAAAACACTACATACCTCGACTGAAAATTAAAACTCAGCATGCAAGATATGACTGTACGTAATAACGGAAAAGCTTGGTAATATCGAGAGGGATGGAAATAACACATGAATTGCACAACTATATTCTACTGACAACAAATTAAGAACAGATTTTGCAATGAAGAACAATATGTTCACTGACACTTAAGTTAGTAAAGGAAGCTAGTGGACACAGCTCTGTTCTTAAATAAGCAGCTACATACAAAACTGTTTTTTTTTTGCTAAAAGAACTGAGTTTTGTCTTAATAAATGCGCACATATTTAATAAAAAAAAGTTTCGTGCAACTTTCAAATCGTGTTTGATAGCGTCTTAAGCTGTCGTTGCTCATTACTTCGGCACTATGTTATCATCACTATGTTTGGGTTAGTCCGGTACAGACCACGGCTAAACGGCAGACAAACATCACAGCGTTCCTATAGCGACTAGACTGTTTACTCGCGTGACTCTCAAGACAAGGAATGTGTGTGTTGCACACGTATAACGTTTGGAATGTTTGATCGGGCTGTATGGCACGCATTGCGGACGTATAGTGTAAAGAAAGAATTAACCGAGTCAAAGATTGGTACACCGCAGATAAGGCCTGAATAATCGATCTGATCAACGCATACGATCCGCTTAAAGAAAAAAATTCTCGACAGGTGGATATTGAGTTTTGTTTTCCACCGAAAAAAATTCTTGATTACGATTATCAACTTTACATTATACGTACTAATTGAGTCTGACTAATAAATTTGTTTTTGTCATGAACGCACGGAGGCGTGAACAAATTAATCCTTTATACTTTGATGTTGTTTAAAATCTTAGAAGAAAATCTTTATTGCTAGTTGATACAGATTTGAACTATGCATATAGTCGTGTTCTGCGTCGTAATAAATCGTGACTAGCGTTAGGTTTCCAAGTAAAAGTATGTATTGGCACATTTAGCAAGACAAAGAACTGCAAGTTCACCCGTCACGCGATTAAGAAACCTCTATGAAAATGTACTAAAATTAACATTTAAATAAAGATTTTTGCTAGCGTAAACCTTTTGTGATATTTCAGTTTTCTTTAGTCCCAGGTTTCTCCAATATCTTTTAAAACAAGGCATCAATATGTGTGTGAAGATGCTTCAGATAACCCCACGTGCAGAGGACATTTTAATCGAAATTGTTTTTCTCACAGCACAACACCAAACAAGGACCAGTCACCTAGCAACATTGAGTGTTTATTGAAACTTGTCGTCTTCATAAAACACGAGAAAGACCAGATACACGAACAACGATGAGAATTAAAGAAAGTTTTTGGCTCTGTTCTTATTTTCTGGTCCTTTTTTCTGCTCGTGAAGGTTTCAGTTAGCGATTGAAATAACTCGAACAATCCACTCGAACAATCCAATATACGGCAAATGATAAAATGTTAAATAGTAACACATGTTCTATTCTACTCAGAGAGAGAATATTAGAAGATTTGTTCTAAACATGTCCAGAGAATCCCAGAATATAAAAAAAAAATACTCAAAAATCGCGGAAGTGTTTTTCTCGAAACTGCTTGGAGACATGTAAAACACACTCTTCAAGTTCTAAGTGTTCACAAGTATTGTTAACGAAACGAAATTACCATTACGACTTGAAAACTAAAAAGGGTTAGCAACTAATATCAAGTGCTAAGTAAATGTCAAAAAGATTGATGAATTATTTGTGTTTTTTGTGTTATATAAGGCGTCTTACCATCGTTCTGTTCATTTCACATTCTGTAGGCAGTCATGGCATTTGCCCAGCATTTGTGCAGTGGTTTGGTGCTCTTCTGTTTTGGTAAGTGAAACTCAACTTAAGTTTCGTTTTTATTCCAAGCATGACAGTAAATTAGGATCGTAAAATAAATTTTGATCGGCAGATCACATTTTAATATGTTTTTGTCTACAAGCCTCTCTCCTAAGGTGTATTTGTTGCGCTTAAATATAGTAAAGGCTTGGCCAGAGAATTGCCATTATATTAAACATATATTTTGTCGTGTGTAAAGTTACTCTCGTTAAAAACGATCCAGATAGGCACGTCGCGTTCTCATTGGTTTCGTACCGAGGTACATAACTTATTGGCGTTTGGAAACTGCCGCTTTCTGGTCGTTGAATTGCAGCAAGCAAAAACGACTAAAATAATTGACAGCAGTAAACAGATTAAGAAGTCGGGGGAACGGAAAAGAAAGCGACAATATTAATCAGAGGTATCCGGCGTTTTTCCTCGTTGTCTGGTTTGCCGACCTCATTTAATTACTCGAAGCTTCCAGAGAAAATTCTTCAGTTTAATTTATGCTTCTAACTGCGTGAGGTGATAAACGTTTATATATGTTT
>OMLO01005728.1_pt1 | contig 10449 bp, 9 predicted proteins | sample 1674811 | NCBI WGS metagenome assembly OMLO01 (sample SAMN06265003, study PRJEB25207) | coral metagenome | isolation source: Coral host | place: Mexico:La Bocana,Puerto Morelos, Mexico | collected 2008-11-13
GAGGTTACCCGCAAGTCCTGCGAAAGACCCCCACAGGACAGACAAACCCGCGAGATGGAATGCTTGCGACAAACCTGAAAAGCAAGTTCCGCCAGATTGGATCGGTTGTTATGGCGATTTTTACATGTTACGCACGAAAAGAAGAAAGAAAAGACAGAAAGGCAAGTAGCAAAATACCACCGCTTTAGCGCGAGTTCTTCAACAAAAAACACACTTGATCCTTCGAACCATCATGTTACATGTAATCATTTATCATCAAATTATAGCCAATTCAAGCACACCAAGAAAGGCAGGTAGTACAAAAGGCTTGGAAAAAAAAAAACTAAACACATTTGGCCTTCACTACTAATTTTTAATATGTACAGTATAAATAACACTACAAAGATGTTTACTACGCCATCGAACATCTTAACAACAGAGGTCGGTTCGGCAGTAATTCAGAACCCATGTAATGCTCGTTATGTACAACACATTAACTGTCTTCAAAAGTTATCGCAAGCCTGATGGCGACAACTTCAGTAAGCATATTTACAATCTACGCATATTACATTATTTACAACTGTGGATTTCCCAATTTCAGTGACATCAGTGCAAGCCATTGTTGAGGTCGACTTGATCACTGCAAAAGAAAATGAAAAGTTTTTACGACAGTTTGCAAACAGAAAACGCATAGAATTTCAGTAGCGTTTGTTGCGTAAACATGAAAGTATTTCCTGGACCAATCCCAGAGCAAAGACAACAGACTACGCTCGAAACTCCCCTGCCTGAGAGAGACGTAGTAATTAAGCTGAAAAATTCCACCCGAGTCACGACAAGGTGCGAGATGATTGCAAGGATTGGCAGGGACGTGTTGAGAACAAATCTATTATGTTCGCACAGGAGAAAATGTTTCAGGGGGTGTATCAGGGCCATACTGCGAAGACACGTCCATGTCGCTACATAATGTGCCTGGTACATGTTCCTGTTTACGTGTACCTTTCCTTTGCACTTGTTACTTAACAAATTGACGTTAGTTTTTCATGCTCTGGCCTCTTATTGATCACGAATTTCGTCATAACATTGTAACAAAGTAGCTGTGGATCCACACGAGGCGATAGCCTTTCGATTCAAGCTCGAGATCTGAAATCGATCTCACGGCCAAGTCACGTCTAGATGTTCGTAGTACTATCTAGAGAAAATAATCAAACCTACCGCTAAAACAAGAGTCTTTTTGTCCTCGTCAGTTGAGGTCGTTTCGAGGATCGTTCTTGTTATTTCAAGTGGTGTGCTCTCGATTTCCACTCGTCTGCCGCAGAAAGTCTACATACAGACACATCAAAAGGGGTTCGAATTAGCACAGGGACTACATTGCTATGAGTGCAGCCGTAAACACTACAACATTTTTGCAAACAAGTTTATTTCGAAAATTTTATAAAAAATTTATAGTCATCAACTTTAAGCAAAATTTAATACTCCACTCGCGAGTATTTATTCAATGTGGGAGCAGCCTAGGTTTTGTACGAATTTCTCCTAGAAATTCACGGTCAACAGGAACAACAGGTGATGGGCTCCTGCGGTCAATTGATTTCGGTGACGTAATGATTGGCCGCTGTGAAATATCGAGGTCTAGGCAAGAGGCAGCGTAGTCGCCTGTTTTGGGCGCTGGACTCGATATCCAGCTGTCGCGGGGTTAATTCCTGACCACTTCTTCCTTCTCGTAGAAGCTAGGTCCGCAATTCCTCGGTCGTACTTGTAAATAACGAACTGGTCTATCTCCCGCTAGTTGGGATTTTTAAAGCTTGTTACATTTATTTGAATCATGTGTTTCTTTCATTTACTAAGCGTATTGAAGACCGTAGACAAACGTAATACATTTTTAAAAATCGCTATTCACACTGTGTACTAACCGTCGTGCGAAGGTCCTCCTGTAGTGTGTCATGATGTGTCCTGCAAAGAAGAAGAGAAATCAGCGAAGGTAACAATACTTGAACACAAACCGATTGCTATTATCCAATCACAAATAAGTACGAGTGTATCACGAGTTCGAAGTGGAATGTTCTCTGCAACGTCTCACGTAATCTACTTCCGAATGAAAAAGGCTCCGGTTTCCTCGGATGCCGGAGTATGGCAAACAGTGGCATTAAAACATATCACCTACCCGATTGGTACTCCTTGCAGCCTTGAAGCATCTATGGCGCTTAACTGCTTCCTTTTCGCTGCCTACAAATAATTCAGATGATATCCAAATTCAAAATTGGAGCTTAGGTATAGAGAGAAAGCAATTACTCGATGTCATGATTATCCAAACTCTACTTGCTGTAAGTTATCCATTGTTATAATTTTAATTTGTTATAAAAGTAAAGAACCGCTCGTGTATATGTGATCTCCCAAAATAATCACATTGACTAACCGTGAGAACTGTGTAATCAGATGTTCTTTCGACAAAATCAGAAAAATCCTTGAAAGCCTTCTCCTCCTGTCGATGATTTTCCTTTACCTGAAATAAACACACGACACCACGTAAGCTCAAGACGAAATTCTTACTACCGTCAAATTATGAACATCACGGCGCCACAAATAGAACATGAAACCAGGAGTACCTTATACCATTCTTCTTTTATTAAACAACGAATCTCCCTACTACTAACATTTACATCTAAGTACTTACAAACTCGTAATACTCCTCTTCCTCGATAAGTTCCTGATTCCTCTGAGCTTGCAATAGCTGATTCTGAACACAAGAAAAACAAACTACAGTCACTTTTAGCCCTGTGGAAACGCGTGCTTGTTGCTATTAGGACGCCCCGCTATTACGGACAGAAGCGACATCCCGGGGAGAAACCACAAAGAAATGTATGAAGCAACTACCACTATTGTGGTCTTATGCTTTCATGGAATTATTTACACTTCACGTGGTCCCAAGCAGAAGCTAACATGATTATAGTTCTTCTCGTTACATCGGAAAACTTGGACGTATAGAATGACATATTTATTCTGTAGTCTTGGAATGTTCCCTAGTTTTTGTAGTATTTTGACCTATATTGTATAGTTATGTATCACAGTAAACGTGTATTACGAATTCAAAGAGACCGGAAATCTTAATTAAAGGAGTATACACTGTAGCAGTATACGTATCACAAGATACTATACAACCAAAAATTTGGTCAATTTTGTCATCACACCCCACTATTATGGACTCTCGCTATTACAGACGCTCATGGGGATGCCCGCTTTAGCGAGGGATGACTGTACATGCCAAGCGAGACACCACCTCACCAGCATACCTGGCGTTGCTTAGTGACACATGCTCACACTATTTCGAATCGGGTAAGAGGTACATATTAACCTCTGGTCCCATTTCTACTTTCCCTCCCCTCCCTTAGACGAACCTGAGTAGCTGACACTCCTGCAGCCCTATCGTTCAATATTCTGGAGATTTCCATCATGTTGTCGACATCTGGAGAAACGGGTCTGATATTCTCTTGTTCAAGCTCTACCTTAATCTCATGCCACACTTCCAGCATCTATACATAAAGCAAAATACGAATATCACTAAACATTTAACTTATATCCAAAAAACCTGTGAACAAGGGAAGTATTTACATCTTGTGGTGTTAAAAAATATTAGAGAATCCGCCTGAGTTCGGGAGATACTCGAAAGCCATTTCCGAGAGTTTCATAATTTCATTTGATGACTAACTTGAAATAGAAGGAATCTCTTACAACATCGTAACCTAACGTTATCTTTGAAGCCCCTATTTGGGTCGTCACGCAACATTTGCACCGTGACATGGCCGTTCGTGGTAACGCTGTCCATACCTTAAAGTCGAGATATTTCTCGATTACAGCCACCGTGACATAATCCAGAGTAGATAATCCAGGAACTGCGTTAAACCCTGCAAAATATATCGAGTTTAAAAATAAAAGAAAACCTCTAAACACAGAAAGTCAAACCATGGTATACAAACGTCAAACGAGCTGTAGGCTCACCAAGTTTACAAAACATGGAGTAAATTTTTGCTCTCATGTTTTCAGACACGTCCACGATCGCTTGGCTAGGCCGGTTAGCGGGTAACGGAATGACACCTTGGCGCTCTTGAACAGTTCCCATGAGGGGCCGCTTGAGGTCTGCAACGCGTGAAAAAGACAAGAGTCAACTTCAAAACCATTTTCTTCCCACTAACATTCTTAATAGCTAAGCTAATTGACAGGCATGTACAATTTAAGGGATACTGGTAGCCTCGATATAGGCTTCATTTTCTGTGGTGCCTGGAACAGAGAAGTACGTTTTCATGAGCCTTGTGGCCCTGGACTGACAGCGCTCAATTCATGTTTTTGCAGCATGGAGCGACTAGGAGTATAGCTAATTCTACTAGTCCATCGCAGGATTATCCCCAGCTTTGGTTTTAAAATGTGTCATACAGTTTGTCGGCAGCCATTGGCCAGTGACTGTGAGAGAAGTGTCTTGTCAAAGAATACGGCACAGTGACCTTAGCCAGGTCTCGATCAAAGGCCGAGCAAGCCACTAAACATTAGAACCCGGTGAAAAATCTGAACTTTCCCACAAAAAAATAAAGTTATAAGAAATAAAGTTCTAAAAAGAAATAAAATTAACGAAAATCGGAAGCTAAGGCAGAAGAAGTTGAAGATCATGAATAGATATTCTAATGAACACCCTGCTTGTCCTCACGGCCGGTCAAATTTCCTAGTGCCTAGACCTGCTGGGCCGCCACACTTATCAGCTGCAGCAGTTACCTGTTATTGTGCCCATTTGATCACGTGGTACACCCATGTTCGACTCCTCTTTTTTCCACAACTCCACCAATAGCTTCCCGGCTGTAATCTGCTTTTCACCACGCCAAGCCTGCACATGCGCAAGAGCCTGTGGAGCAAGAATTCAAGCAACACAGATGTCATTAAAGATCATGACCGCTTTCAGAACCTACAACCATGCAAAAAAAGTCTTGGGACAAATTTGCACTTGTGACGCTTTTTCACGCCCGCCAAACAATAATAGTCACGCGCGAATTCAACTACAATTGCTCAGCCGCTCCCCCCCCCACCCCACCTACAATGTTTAACACGTGTACCCGCTGTCAGTTAAGTGCGAATTATTGGTTTAGTTATCGACAGCTATCGAAACATGACACACATGAGCATGCGTAGTGAACGTTAGTTCCCAAGCTTTTGGATATAAAAAACAAATTATCTAACCTTGGCATTTTCACACAGGTCCACCAAGCAGCCCAACACCAGATTCTGCATTGTGAGCGGGCATATCTGCAGTAAAGAATGTCACCAAGTTGTTATCTATAGACTTACACTGACACACTATAGTATATATTAAAATTTGAAAGAACAAAGTACATAAAAAAAAACATACAACATATTCTGAACAACGCTAATTACTAAGATAAGGCATTTCGCAGTTTTTTTTCTTCGCCATTTAAGTTCGCGCCATTCTTTTTGCTCTCTCTTCTTTTGCTCACCTCACGCTGCATGAGCTAAGGGAGAAGCGCTCTCCCACGAACTGTATCACTGTACTTTATTAGCTTCAAAATTTATTCATGTAGTTTAACGGGAGATGAAAAAGAACATTTTGTCGTTTTCAAGGCAAAACTTCTTGATGTAACTTTGGGCTGAGTACATGTAAGATTTTACAGGAAGGTAAACTTGGATCAGCTTTATATGTTTTAACATTACTACTTTGCACGCACAAAGGACCCCGTTCACACTGCGCCGAGGAAATTTGGAAACGCAGCTTTATTTCTGCGTTTAGGCCTATCGTCAGGGCGGTCCACACTAATCCGCCATGAAAACGAAGCTTTTCGAAAACGCTTTTTAAACTGTAGGAATTTGACAACGCCATCATTGCTTTCAGGTCACGATAATCGTGTGATTTCCCTTACCGAAATTTCCTCAAACACAAATCCAAAACGAGTGTTTTTAAATTCTTCACGCGTGGCGTGGACGTAGAACATTTGATGCGTTTACACAATGAAAACTCCGTTTTCAAATTTCTCCGGCGCAGAGTGGCTTATTTCACGCATATAACTATAGCTTCAAAGCAATTGAATGACCGTTGACGCTCCAAATGTGATACAGATTTCACCAAACATTGCGTTGTAGCACAATGATATCCGAGTACTAGCAGTGCCTCTTCCAACACAGTTGACCGTGCACAAGTGTTAACGCCCAGTAATTGAAAGTTTGAACGTTTGAGAAACATCATGAAGTGTCACGTCACAAACGAGAAATGCGCGCGCACCTGCAGCTCGCGCACAGTACTGGAAGGCGACTACCGGAACGTTTCAGTGGGCATCTCCGCAGTATTCGGAACCGATCTTGAGGGTTTCCGTAGGTGAACATTTCAACTCCGCCTGGTCTGTGGCATGAAACAGTGCTCTGGCAGCAACATCAGCCGCAAGCAGCATGAAACAAAATCGATCTTCAAGCTGGGCTCGTTGAGACCAGACGAACTGAACATAAAATTAAGTTTCTGTTGACTTAAGTGACTGTGTTTGTAACACGCATTACACATACGCAATGGTTTTCCGATGTCGTGCGCGCTTTCCGTGCGCGTACAGTTTTTTTGTATGGCGCGGCTCGATTATTCCACCTACTGATGAAGGGCTATATCCGAAACGTTTAATTCAACAGTAACAATTTGACACCTTTAATTTGAGCCTCGTATTCCACATTTAAAAATGCTTAACATTCCTCAAAAATTTCAGCTGAAAATACAGTATAGCTTACTGTTAAATACCATTTGTATGCAGATAACACTTGTTGGTTCAACAGTTTTACAGCTACAAATATCAAATGGAACGGAATAGTCTTCACATTTTCCAAAATATTGTGATGGATAATGTTGACGCTAATTTTATTTTTCATTGAGGAACAACCTTGGATGTTTTTAGCAGTAAAAATATAAAAAAGAGACGAAAAGCACGTTGTTCCGTTTACACTCCATAAATGTTACAAATATTTGAGACTGATTTATGTTTTAAAAAATCATCTTTATATAAATCCCCATTCTTTGGACGAGGCGTTTTGGAACCCAGTAAAAAGATGACAAAGGGTTGAGTGACAGCTTACGAAGAAGTCAAACAAACCACGCGCCCATAAAAAACAATTTACACGTGTGGCTCTAGGATACTGTTTGATTGGTTTTTGGCGTTTCGGAAGCCAGTAGAAAGATAGTAAAGGTTGAGTGACAGCTTGCGGTGATTTCTAATTACCTGCAGTAAATCCATGAGGTGAAACACTCCATCGCTCTCAAGGAAAAGCTGCTCAGTCAGATAACATCCCAGTACAGCAGCCCTGGCAGAAAACAACGATCAACACAATAAGGCAACAACAGCGTCTGCTTCAATAACAGAGGTGAAAAGTTCTGAATGAATTTTGAAGTGTAGTATTATAAATAATAACAAGTAAACACTGTAACTTATTTACTTGAAATAATGAATTTTTTAAGCTTTTACTACAGTAGTTTTATAATATTACTATGTGGTGTCAACACTTAGTACGCCAAGTGCTAGGAAGATTTTACACGTTAAAAAAGTTACTGACTGATTGACTGTTTGACTGTCTGACTGTCTGACTGCCTGACTTACCACACGCAGTCTACTGCAGACAGGAGCAGTTGATGATGTCCCAGCGGGCTGTTGATCTTGTTAGGATCTCTCTTTAGATATTCAACTAGCACCTGAACTCCTTGAGCGCCGAACAGTTCCTGTAACAAACAAACGGAAAGAGGATATTCTTATTCCGCTCTCATGTTGGAATTGCCTTGCAAGCACAAGGCCATTCACACTGAGCAAGTCAAATGAAGAGTGTCACTGTAATGTTTACCTAAAACACAAAACAGCTTTTGTAAAAACAAAATAAGGAAAAAACTGGAAATATGCCAAGCTTGAGCGATGGCTAACCACAAAATGTCGCCCCAAGCAGTCCCGTGAACCAATCAAGACTCGGAAAAAAATACATACACATGAAACCGACGAAAAGCGCGGGAAAATGAATGGGAGGGAGACACGATTGTTTCTGGCTTTACCTCTGATTGGATAACAAAGAAGCGCGTTTTTTTTTAAAGCCTCGCACTTCGCAGAGTAAACCCAAAGCAACTGAGAGTTACTTTCGACATTCGAGTGAAAACCTCTCTATAGTTGATAAGAGTGACAGCCTCGTAAACGCGTTCTCCAAAATACGCAGAATTTAGTCATTTCACGTTTGTTGTTGTGCAGAGGACGGAAAAGGAAATGATCAGAATTATAACACACGTGCAGTGCTATTGTTCTACTCATTAGTTTTGTTAAGTTCTCTGTTGCTGTGCAGAATACGATAAAGAAATGTACAAAGACTTACGACGTACGTGCTGAGCCATTGTTGTGCTAATTAAACCTTTTGTTTGATGGCGTTTTCTTTGTCGTTGCTTTTGCCGTCGTGGTTTGTTCAAGCTCTCTAAACAATGACGACGATACTATGCAGTGAAAACACTAACGTCAATGTGTTCCACTTGAGGTTTAAACATTTGTTGCGTTATTTCTATAACGCGTCACAGTTTTACCTTCCTGTGTGTGTCTCCTTCACAGAGAGAAGCCACAATAAACAACATGTCACACTGCATCTCAACATCAACAGCGTCATTCTCATCAGTACTGGTGCTGGCATTCAAAAGGATTCCTACAAAATATTTAGACATTTAAATAAAGTATACCGTTAAAAAACAACTGATGACAAAGAGAGAGCAGTCTTGAAATGGGAGAATTTGTGTAAATGCTAGGAAGTAACCGTTTTTTGAACCCAAAACAACATTTTTATCAATTTGAAAACAACAGACATTAAAGTTGCCATATCAAGAAAGTTGAAAGTGACAATTCTGAGGGAATTTTATTTAAAAGACCTTCCGAACAGATAGTTTACTAAAACGAGCCGTTTGCTGCTAGATCCCGCTAGTGGACCTTAAGCATTTTTTCGATTGTTTCCACTGAACGAGAGCTTACAACAGGCTAGTTGGGTATCCAAGCCTTATCTAATTCACAGAACTCACCAACAATCTGGTTAACGGCTCCTTGATCAAAAAGATCTTCATTTAATCCATCGTCTCCCACTGACACCATGCTTCTGATGAGCCTCAGACAATATCGCATCTGAGCTCGCTTGTTACCACGACCACCAGAGCCATGAAAACTGTTGCCATGACCACCGTAGTCGGCTGAGAAGAAAAGCAAGAAACATCCAATGCAAGTCACATTCACTATGCTGAATAAACAATGAGGATCCAATGAAGGTGTTTTCAATCCCGCATCCCGCAATATTTTAGCTTAATCCCGCCTGAGCCACCCTTGTAAGAGTTTCAGCTTCTCGGCCTAACGTTTGATTTTCTGTTATTTCACCCCGCATCCCGTCGTCAATTTTCAAACCGCATAACGCCTGCCAATATGAGCAAATCCTATCCCGCAGAAATATTTTTACCCCGCATCCTGTCTTCATTTTTACTCTCATCTCGGAGCTCGCCAAACCCATGTTAGCCCTCGAAATTTCCAGCTTGTCTAGGAAGAAATCTATTTCCTTCCACGATATCGTTAGTCAACCTCATTTCATAATGGCTTTTCATTACTTTTATTATTTTTTCTATTACCACTGTGTCCCATGATACAGAAATGTTTCTGAGTTTCTTCAATTCACATTTCCAAAAGTTGAGAGTGCCTGGCAGTTGTTCATACCTTGACCCACACACCACTCAAGCAGCAGCAGTAATCTGATGTTACTCTGACATGTCCTGTAATCCTCCAAACACAGTGGCGCAACAGTACTCAATGTATCTAGTGCCTGGAGAGAAAATAATAATAACAATAATAATAATAATAATGATAATAATAATAATAATAATAATAAAATAATGCTTGTTTTCTTTGTAGGGCTGTTGATTTGTTGTTTTCGGTATATTTTTGTGACAACAAAAAAAAAACTATACCTACTAAACAGTGAAACAGAAAAGTGCAACTTCAAGAAAAATTTGCCATATATGAAAACTTTGCTGGAAAAATGTACGAATATATTTTATGACTCCAAATGTAACATTACTGCCAATATTGAAGTCAGGGGGAGACCAAACAATTCAAAACTGTCATCTCCAACAGAAAGGCCATACAGACTGCTCTCAATAGGGTTTGAATTTCATTACGTATCTGGCAGTATTTAACAGAGATATCCTTGCTTTTCTTACCTGTAATTGCAGCTCTTCAAACTGTGCTGGGGACCACTCAAGGGTGGAGGTGTTATCGTTCGCTTTCACAAAGGAAAACAGCGACAGAAGGACACGCCCTTCAGAAAAAATCTGTTGAAAATGAAAGTAAGAAAAATCTTGCTGATAACACCAACAAACTTCAACTATCTCGTTTTAATGTGAATTATCCCACAAGTAGCGGTAAATGGTAAATCCAAGACTCTGTGAGAAGGTGAGAC
>OMLO01005729.1_pt1 | contig 10448 bp, 6 predicted proteins | sample 1674811 | NCBI WGS metagenome assembly OMLO01 (sample SAMN06265003, study PRJEB25207) | coral metagenome | isolation source: Coral host | place: Mexico:La Bocana,Puerto Morelos, Mexico | collected 2008-11-13
GGTAATAGCCGTAGTATCCATTATAATATCCCATTCCTCTGACAAAGTCTTCCAGGTACGAGTGGTTGGAGCATTCTTAAGAAATTAAGGCAACAAGAAAAAATACGTGTTATAAAAGAAAAACAAAGATTGTAAAATCCTCCAAAGAATTAAAATTTGGGGAAATGTGCGTGCAGATGTTACTGAGGCCTGCGATTCATGGTGTAACAGAAAAAGGGAAAAAGAATGGTTAGAACCTTTTTTTGCGATCCAGAAGTTTTACGTGAGTTCAGATTGGTAAATAAACGCCTACATATTCACTGGTTATGATCATTACTAAATGATCAACAAAGAAAAAGAAAATAAACAAATAATAAAATAACAAAGAGAAGAGTGTTGATGCTACAACCTGATGTATACCACGAATTTGCGCTCTCAGATACAGTCGGACCTGTGATCAGAAAATGACAGAGCATGTATTTTTATGATGCATTTTTTTCAAGAGAACTGTCAAAAAGCATTCTTGAAAAGTGAAAACGAGAATTATTTCCCTGATCCTCTTACTGGTGAAACTAAGTTTAAGATTCTCACACATGCACATGTACTTTACTTGAGCTGAGTTGACAACTACATGTATAATACAGAATAACTACAAATGAGCAGATTGGAAGTTCGTTAAATATCCAATCTTTAAGTATCCCGTTCTCAAGGCTAATAGACTACGTCATGTATATTGTCATGCAATTATGACTTTATTTATATCTTAGTGATCATAGTTGAGGGTGGAGCCTCTACTTATTGGCGGTACCTAAATCTACTTACAACAGTAAAAGAAGTTAGGAAATCGAGTGACATAAAAGTGATAAGGTCGTTTTAAATTAGCGAAAAAATTTAAATAAAAGAATCATATCATTGGGTGCATGCGCAATGTAGCTTGGCGTACCCAACTTACCACCGTACGCAGTTGTTGGAGAGGGACTAGGATTGAACCACCACCACAAACTTCGCTTAGATCTTGAATGGCTAGCACATTCATCAACGTCTGCGAAGAGGTAATAAAATATCAGTAGCACTTGTCATTCGGCTTTATGTAAGATTAACTTTCCCGCTCTATCCTTACAAAAGTTTGAATGCTTCTAAGAGAATTATACTTTGTGATTTATGTCTTAATAGACTGCTTTTTCGTCCACCACTACTGTACTCTAAATACAACAAAAATAAGTTGGACTGTTTTCCTTCGGTAATTATTAAAAAATCATAGGAGAGAAAAACGAACTTTTAACAATGAAACATTATTTATTTCTTTTAATTTTTGAATTAGCTTTGTTTTGCACTATTCTTCTATAATCTCTTGTCTCCATGAATTAAGATAATCCTGAAGAGCCTTTTTAAACTCTACTTGTGAATATCAAACCACTGACTTATGCCGACTACGTTTAGTTGACGCTATTCATTCAAAATTATATCTACTATTGTGTAAAATAGCATCTAAACATTTTCATTGGGTGGTACAGTTTGATTTACACTTCTCTTTTTTTTGTAAACCTTTTTTCGCTTGTTTCAGTTCCTTTTAAATAAACTTGGGACCAATTTTTGGCGGTTTCCTCTACAAATTCATTTTATTCGTCTCCTTTACTAATACTAGAAATGTGTCTGTTGAGTTGAGAAAGGCGAAACGGACCAAAATTATAATTTGACAGCAGATTTCAAGTGTTCAGGTCGTGTCGTGTCGATAATTTGGACGAAAATACGACAAAGGGAACCCGAACGGGGTTTTAACGTCATTTAGCCAGCAGAGCCTAGCTGATATCCAGAGGGGCCCCGGAAATAAATAATACAATCATTAAAATTACAAACATACTTAGCTAAAAACTGAATAACTTTTTAAGTCAATCTTTAATTGCATTTCGGGCTCAACATCGCAATCGAAGTTTTGATTCTTAATTCTAGCAGCTCTATCAATGTTATAAACAATCAGTCATAATGTATAACATACCAACGCAGTTTGTAAATCCTGGAGGAGCAAGAGAAAACCCAACAGGGCAAACTCCATTTACAGGGAAACCCCAGTCGCTCACGGACGTGATGCCTGGTGAAGGTGGTCCATCATAAGAACAGCCTTGCCCTACAATTGCTCCGTGGTCTATCAGGATAGCGTATGATCCGTTCATACTCAATGCTGCCTTGGGCGTAGCAAAGTGTAGTACTGTACGGTTGCTGTCGATAACGGCGTGCTGAGAGAGTGTGTCCACTTTGTAAACTGTATAGCCGCTGGGTAGCAGGACGAGTCGGATGTAGGCAGATGATCGAGGTTTCTTGATCTGTATGATCGATTTTGATAGTTTTTGAGCTCGCCTTGTCAAAATACTCGTACACTAGATAACAATATTAACTTGGATACGATTACAATGGTTGGAGCCTTAGCACGTCATAATGGCAGATATTATCAGAAAGAGATTAGGTTATTAACCGCCAAACGTATTCATGAAACTGCTATGTAATTATCAAATGGACCAAATATTAGCCACCGTAATATACCAGGAGGTTCTTCAGTCACGTTTAACTACGTCAACATAGGTTCAAGTTATTTTAAATGAACATCTTTGTCCTTTATCCATGCCTTACATTGGTACATTACACACCATCAGCTACCAACTCGATGGCTATTCCAGTGCTTGCTAATTAACAGTACATAACACGCATTATAATCCATGAAATATTTTGCTGGCACGCGATTGCTCGAAACACGTCACATGACTGCATTTCCGCCTGTTAAAACAGGAGAATATCCGAGTGATATATTTAATTACCAATTTTCAAAACCTCGCTTGTCGCGAAAAATATTTGAAGGATACTAAACATTATAGCCTCCATTTGGAGCAAAAATATGTTCGGAGATTTGTTCTCGGACATTATCTATTCCTCGGAGCTCACAGGTTTTCTCGAGCTCTTACACTCTCCAAAAAACTATTTGCTTCTCGGAACAATGTATTTTTGCGCCAGCCAAGGCTAGTGTTTATATATCCCGAAAAGTAGTTTTAAGTTTCAAATGTTGAACGCTTCCCAAAAGCCTTTATTTCTTACCACTCGATCAAACTGAACACTCCACCATAACAAGCCTGGTCCCAATTCACTTTTGGGATACATTGGCCGCTGTGATCCCAAGATCACCTGCGGAGTGTTACCTAGAAGGTAAACGCAGTGTAATTGCTTGTTAGGCTTGATGAAACATTATGGATTTTTTGAGTTATTATCCTTATGAATCGTATATCTCTCTTGTGCTCCGTATAGTACAAAGGCAACGGAAGACCGTGCGAGACACAGAAACCACACCCTCTTAAGGTATTTCGATTTTAATTACATGATAACAAGACATACTTACTTAGGCCCACGAGGATAGTGATGCAATGCAAAGAACTCTGTAATCTGTCAAAAATTAATATAACAATATCGTTAGGCCAGTAAACGCTTTGTAAACATTCATGCAATTTTGAGAGGATTTCCAAATATCGCTCCAGTACTTATTGTGCTTGCATTGATATATCTTAATAGATGTTTTAGTATGTAGTATCGCTGAATATTTTTACGAGTTGTGCCGTATTTTGACGCGAGTCACATTAGAAACGACTAAAAATATATAGCAATACTACACACCAAAGCATCTAATAAGCGATCCATCTTGTGTTGTCAACACATTTAGTGCAAGAAAGAGAGAGTGTGACAGTTTTGCGAAAATGTCCTCCATTTTGTTTTCTTTTCGGACTGGACATCATGTGGTTATTTAGACTGTATTCGCTGCAGCTGGATAATAATTATATGTATTTCAACTTTATAAAAAGATAAGAATTTGTTAGGAATTCATTCACAGTTTGGCCACCCTCTAAACTTACCCGCTAGAGTCCAACGCCTGGAAGCAGAACAGGTTCTGCCCAAATTGATACTGGCTAGGATACCACGTGACATTTCTGTAGTAGATGCCTTGATGATACTGTAAGGCCGTAATTTGCATTCCAGGTGGAGAAGAGGTAGTTATCTCGACAACGCTGTTTAAAACGCGAGCACACAGTTAGAAACGTTAACTGGTCATAATTGCAACGACGACAACAGCAACAATATCAATCGTACCATGAAAAAATTAATTAAATATCATACTAGTTAATATTATTGAATTAAATACTAGCTGCCTAAGATCATCATAAAGGGCTAAACACTATGAGGTGCTGTTTTAAGATCAGCTAATTGCCCCACCCTGTACGTTGCCTGAGAAAATGTGAAGCTAAAAAGATGGAATGTACTATAGTATTCATTATGAGAAAGAACTGACAGCTTGTTTCGTGTTCTTTCAGGGAAATTCTTTAACAATGCATAGATGCCCTTTTTCACAATCATTGCTACCGTGAATGAATATTTAACCATCATTTTTCTTTCTTTAGAACAAAAAGGTAGTTAGTACCATTGATTTTAAGCTGGCAGCAAAACGTACCTGACAACAGACCATAACGACTTCATTAGGTAAGTTATAAGGGTCAATTCCCCTTATCTCTATAACTTACTGTTTTGCGAAGTCAGCAAGTTGCACCTCGATGACTGCCGTATATGCTGAGCCGATCTGAATCTCGGAACATTCACCATCTTTAGGAGTGGAGTCAGTAAATACGGGTACGTCGTTACAAAGACCAAGCTGACCAGTTATTATCACAAGAAACTGTAGCCCCACAGCACTAAATGGTCGGACGCTATTAAAGTTTGTAGTTCCTGCTGGGAAGTCTTCCAAGGTCAACGTTACAGCATAAGTTCCAGCTGTTCCATTTCCACCTTCATATTTCAATACACATGTTATCTACAACAACAAATACATAATGGTTTCGCCTTAATTTCAAGCACTGTTCACTTTTCGTTTTGTGTCTCGATGTTAATACTTCGGGCAACAAGCTCTCGCTCTAGAAGAACCTTCCCCAAAAAATATTTTAATAGTTTAAAGAATTACCTCATTAAGGGTACCATAAGGGAAACTATCGCTCTCTATTGAAGACTCTGCGACGCTTGCCCAACGACATTTTACCGTATCTCCGTCAGGGTCTTCAACGGGGATTCGAATTTCCTTGGGGCAACCCTCTTGAAAGCGGATGATTGCCAGGCTCCTTGTTACCGGAGATGAATTAATTTTTCCATTATCTGATCGCGGAGAAAGGTCAATTTCCCCTGAAACAAGCCACTGACTATTGGCATACCGAGATAAAGAAGAAATCCAACAGCAGCTCGTGTAACTGTAGATCAAAATCAAATCAGAATATTTTTAATATGCTGGGATGGCACTGATTAAGGGGCTTGAATACCTTATAAGTTGTGGGAATAGATTTTTGATTCTGCCTACTGTCGCATAACAAGATGAAGTTCAAATTGTTTAGAGTTATTATACTCAGTTACATAATAAGTCATTATCGGTTAACAGAAGTACACAAATGAGAAACAAAACAAATGCGAAATCAATTTAACTAGAAAAGTGTCTGTGAAGGAGCAAAGCACTGAGTGTCTTAAGATAAATTTTTAAAATTACTAAAAGAGAGCTAGTTTTCAAAAACTGGGCTTTTATTTCTGGGCTTTGGCTTGTGATGCCCCAATTTCACTAATCACTTAGAAAGGGTGGCTGACTGGTTTGGGGGGCTCCGGAGATCCTGGGTTCAAGCTCTCCCCCTTGCCACTGCCTTGATGTGTTTTCCGTAGCCCTGAGTTCAACTCCTCGGTTACGCTTTGTAATAGCCAACTGGTCAACCTACTGCGACAATTTTTCAATTTTGTTTCGTTTGCCTTGAGTGTCCGATGCCATAGATCTTTCATTGCAGCCTCAACCTAGGTGCATTGATCACTATAATCGTAGATCTTTGCCATACTGATGCCATTTTGGGTCTAAAACAAAACGTGAACCAAGCTAATAGACATCAACTCTGATATTTCATTTTACACTGCCCCACTGTGGGAGGCGCGTTGGCCTCTTGGTTAGTGTGCTCGACTCCGAGTCAAGCGGTCCGGGTTCGAGACCTGCCGGGGACATTGCGATGTGTTCATGGGCAAGACACTTAACTCTCTCAGTGCCTCTCTCCGCCCATGTGTCTAAATGGGTACCGGCGAATTTAATGCTGGGGGTAACCCTGCGATGGAGTAGCGTACCATCCAGGGTGGAGTAGAAATATTCCTAGTCGCTTCATGGTACAGAAACCGGGATAAGCTCCGGCCTGGTGGGGCAGTTGGCTCGTATGCACATTTACCTTACCAATAATGTTTTCTGCTGTGGTTGTTGTTGTTGCTGAAATCCGTTCTTCGAAACCCAACCGACCTTTTTAACATGGGTGATTTTTTGCACCATTTCATCCCACATGTGTGGTGATACTCTTTTGAGAATTCTTCTTTGAAATTTTGAAATTGCCGCTTGCATATAGATGAAAAATTTTACGATGGATAAAAGATCAATTCTCCAAAGAATATCACGTGGTCTGTAATGGGAAAACAAACGACCCAAGCTAACAAGAAGACATACCTCAAAGTCCATATCGAGTTGTATGATGGGAAAGTATAAGTGAAATTATTTTCACCCATAGACCAATCTTCAGTGACACTGTAGTCAGTGCAGTAGAATCCAGTGTCTGCAAGGTATATGGTGCTACACTGTGGATTTAGGCTGCATGTTGCCCTCCATGAACCTCCATATCCAATAAGGGCTCTCTGAGTTTTTGTAGTCTCGTCGCAGTAATATGAATTAGAGAACGATCTTCGAAAAGCCAAACGAAAGGTAAAAGTGACCTAAAAACAATGCAAGAATTTGATAACAGTTGATTACTGAATTAAAGAAAGTAAATAAAAGATAGGCTCCATTTGGCGAGAAATTATGTGCTGAAATTTGTCCGCGAACATTATGTGCTCCGAAAAGTGAACAGTTAAAGTGAACAGAAGAGAACTGTGAGCTTCGAGGAACAGATAACGTCCAAGACAAACATTGAAGCATAATTATTTTTTTAAAACGTCTGTTGTGTAGTTCTTTAGGACATTTCTACTTTCATACAGGACCAGTACTTTTACATCATGAAGCAGTTTCAAACTAAAAGAGTAACAAACTAACTCAAAGTAACAGAGGGGGGCGTAAGGGTTTGCGCTAATGCGGTTTTGCGTTATTGTTTGGTGCGCTTTTGCGGAAATTCTTATTTTAACCCTGCGGTATTGCGGTTTTATAAGACTAAGAGGTTTTCTAAAGTTTCAAAGTGTAGTGCTGCTTCTATCGAATTGCGACTAAAAAAATGTGCGTTCCCAGCTCGTTTTTGGGACATTTGAGCTTGAAAAGTAGTATCTTGACGAATTTTCACCCAAAAATTCGCGAAAAGCACCGACTAAATAAATAGGAATTTATAAAAAACGTTCATCGGCTGTATAAAATTTTAGAAAAGTAAGCTTTCGGCTGTCAGACTACAGCCTTCGATGAGTAAAATTGGAAATTAACAACTACAAATACATACAAATATGGATGGGCCTAAAACAAGAATACAATAAAATGGAAGAAATATAAGTGTCAATGAACTAATTACTCCTTTTAAAAAGAATGGAGTATTAATTTGAGAGCGGCCTTGAACTGTTATCTGCATGATTCATCGAAACTTCACAAGGCTATAGAAATGCGAATTTAAAAGTTTCTGAATGCCGCCGAGAAATTGGCCTTTCCACAAACTTGTAAAACGTTCTAAATATAAATTTAAAAAAGCCTCAAAATCTCTTCTATTTTTGTTTTAAAAATAAACCCGGAAACCTCTGAAGTGGGTTGTTTCTAGCATAGAACTGACTATTATTTGAAAAAAATAGCGAGGGAAGAGCTCAGCCAAAAACCTCTGAATATTTCTATTTTTTTTAATGTCTCGGAAACTTCAATATTTCTCCCAAAATATCCAGATATTTTTTGGTAAGGCCTAGGCTCACAGATAGCGTCCGGGAATTGAGTTTCTTTCTCCTTCATAGCGCCCTCTTGACTATCTCCAGGCATTATCGCAGAAACAGACACAGTTCATAGGTCAAATGCAATGTAGGTTTGATGAAAAATCAACTTTTTTCAGATATTGAGATAATTTGGTAGTTTTTTTTTTCAGTTGTCTTCAACAAATTGAGAAAATTAACGAATTTCTTCATTTCATAGACATTATGGCCTGATCTTGTGTTATTTCTTAACTTTTTTTCAAAAATAGTCAAATCAAAAATGGCGGTTCCAAGATGGGGGATCAAATGCCATCATTTGACGTTGCATGACGTCATCTCCAAAAAAATGGTATCATCTTGTAGAGCAAGCTTAGTGCAATCTAATCAATGGATATTTTTTTTTTGTTTGAAAGCTACCCACCCTTTCTATACGTTAGTGTGAAAGATCTATTATGCATAGGTTAAATGAAAGCCTCTCTGGGACATTACATTAACAAAAGCTGCGCATGAGATAACTCAAAACAATACTAGTGTTGTACTGACGCGTTCCTCAGATGAGCAGGAGCGATGCGTATACAAGTAGATCTTAACAGACGATTTCATTTTATGCATACCTTATACAAGATAATACTTAATGAAATAGTCAATATTAAAAAGTGCTGCTTCTTCGATTCATCGTTTCATTTTACAAATTAATGTTAAGCCATGACCTACAATCCATATGTAGTAATTCAATACAATTACTCGTATCTTATAAAATATCAAGCTAGAGGGGGTATGTGGGGGTGCGCAAAACCGCCCATCCATTGAAGCAGTCGATCAGACGGTATATTTTCTTTTTCTTCCAAATTTGACTATTTAATGGTGTTGTTTTACTGCAGCTACTACTGAAATGCAAATGTTAATGTGTTGATTCTATCCTTTGGCTTTTCAAATCCGTCGATCCGTGAATCTATTTAATCACCCCCTACCTTAAACCTTCTTAAGTGCAAAATCAAGTATCAAAACGTGATAAGAGCGACGCCTGTTTACACGTCGCTTCTGGATATAGCTTATTAACTTTCATAAATTAGTGAGAAGGGCGGGCAAACGCGCTTTTCATGAAATGGCCACACTCGACTAGATGTGAAAATGAAAATATTTGAAATATTTGTATCAAACAGTTGTGCAGTTGCAACGGCACTAAAACTTAAAATCAAGGAGATGATTAAAGTAAACAGTGTCACTTCTTCAATTCAACCTTGACATGAGTTTAAACAGTACTTGGAGCGGGGATGCCTTCCATGCAGTCCTTTTAGTACAATACTCGTGTCGTTTCAGACAACGTAAAATATACAGCCTACTTTAATAGAAAGCCAGGTTGACAGTATTGATATTAAAACATGACATAAGACGGGCAAAAAATGTCAAATTTAGTTTCCTTTCGCGTCGCGTCAACAAATAACTTGTTAATATGGATGATTATCATGAATATAGGCAATCTTTCCGAGAATTGGACACAGTCGGCTAAGTATAAAAATGAAAATATCTGCAATGCTAATATATAACATTTTGCAGTTCCAGACGCAAAGCGGAATTGTTTTGTTTGACTTCGTTGACAGGTACAGTCTAAAGAAAATATCTAGGGTTCCACCGGTGTTCTTTTCTGCTGCCATAAATCTTTGTAACGCCTTTCCCAAGGCGTATTATGTACAGAGTTTTCGCTTTTTTAAGCGTGCTGAGAATGCATCTCACTGCCTGTATACAGTTAATTGGTTGATCGATCTTTAGTGACGTTCATTCATGAGGTTAAGCGGAATATTTGGAGGCATCACGCCCTTAATTTGCGAAGGCTGGTCGCATAAAAATGCTTATCTTTGAAAAGTTTAAGATTGATTTTCCGACATCTATGCGTAGCATAGATGAAAAAAAAAGTTCACCTGCGAAAGTGGAAGTAAACGAATTTTTTACAACTTTAATTCGATTAATTTTACCCTTATATGCTGAGCGTCGAGAAGTGGTACCGTGCAACCTTCGGAAAGACTATTGGAAATATTTACTTTTCACAAAAGCGCTTATCTCAGACATTAATACCTTTTTCCATGGGTACTAAGTTATTATTGACGAAATAGTTAAGATGAAAAGTAATTAAAACCGCTACGAAAATCGCCACTGTTAAGTAACTTCTATCTTGAAAATTGAAAGTACAGTCTTCCCATAACTTCAAACTAATAAAGAGAATGTTGAAATTCACACAGTGTTGAGTACCCTGCAGACGCGACGGTCCTCTAATAAAGCTCGGATCTTGCAACTGCAGGCTTACGGTTTCTTTCAGTTAAAGAAAATGGTCAAAGGAATTTTAATGTGGTGTGATTCTGCGCCAGACCTAGAAAAGATAACACTCGTCGCTAGGAAACTCTGGGAGCCCCATGGAAGGACTTAGACACAGTGTAAGATCCTAGTGTACCTTTTTTGTTTATTATTCGTTTTTTCCTTTGCATGCTCTTATTGGTTCATAGTTATTTTCGTTCTTTTGT
>OMLO01005730.1_pt1 | contig 10446 bp, 2 predicted proteins | sample 1674811 | NCBI WGS metagenome assembly OMLO01 (sample SAMN06265003, study PRJEB25207) | coral metagenome | isolation source: Coral host | place: Mexico:La Bocana,Puerto Morelos, Mexico | collected 2008-11-13
TTTTTTTTGGAAATATTTAACTTGATGAATTATTGAGTTTGAGAAGAATATTTTCAAATTTTATTTTTTATCCTGTTCAGCATTAGTTAAGCATGATCTCGTTAAATTTACGTTCGGCTAATAACTTTGACAAAATAATGAAATGGTATTTTGTTTTAGATTCGTTTTCGTAGATTTATTCTAGCTGTCAAAGCAGTGTTTTAATTTTTTAAATTAACAAATTTGTTTCCTACTTTTCCAGGTTACACTTGGTCAACGGAACGGAATCAGTGCTATAGATGCCCAGCAGATGAACCTCCTGTACAAATCAACCTGCCAAGGGGGAGGGGGTGTGGGAGGCGGAGGAGGAGGTAGACATAACACGATTAAATCTCAAAATATTTCAACAAACAAACGAATAAACTACAAATACCTATATATTATTAGAATAATACTCTTGTAATTCCCTCACTCCATATAGTTAACATACTTATGAGTGAACTAAGTTTCTCAGGTTCCTTTTTTTGTAGGAATAAAGATGGCAGGTTTTTTTGGTCTAATTTTGACGGTGTGAAATTATTTAAATACTTCGTGAAAAATTATGGGTTTTTTTTATTATGAAAGAATTTTGCTTAACGATTTCTGATTTCTGATGCATTCCCAATGATTAGCTTTGCTATTTATGGAATAACATGGGGAACGTTCAGTCTTTTCATCTTCTTAATAAATTCCAAGGTTAAATCCGGGGAAAATTATTTGTAATTTTTTTGCGATGCCGAAAACTCTTAGTTATTGAGAAGAGAACCAACAGGCGCATCCAGTCTAATTAGCCATTGGTTGAAATTACTCTGCAGAATTAAATTTACCTTGAATAATAAAAAATTCACAAGCTAAAAAAGTCTTACGTTTTGGATGATACACTATGCGAACGACTTGACTTTTTGAAGACGTTTGTTTTAAAAGCGGAGTGAAGCATTCTTATGCTATCTAGCCTGATGCCGGATTTTGTCTTGCCTATCGCCAGTTACCCAAGGGAAGGTACAGTTACCTCGTACAATTTTCCTAATTCTCAGTTTTTTAAGAAGTTATCCGTCAGTTGAGGAACACTAGATAGGTTAAACAAAATCATAATGTAGGTTATCATTTACTCTAACATACACTTATTCCACATAAGATGCCACTCAGCGTTCCTTTCCTCTCTTAGGCAACTGCGAAGACAAAAACGATAGTTGCAGGTGGTGGACTCGATACTGCAGAAACAACAACTATGTGAAAGCAAACTGCAAAAAGACCTGCAAACTCTGCTGAAGGTAAAACGTCTTTTGACTATAGATCGTGTTTTAAATGACACAGAATCTCATTCTACTATAATGAATGAAATAAGGCTCTTCCAATGTGCGTCCACGAGGGAAAAAAGGCGGTAATAAGATTTTGCCAGGCCTTTTGATCAGAATGTTATTTTATATACTTTTTTTAACTCAGAGGTGCTAATTACTGTATTACGTTTTTAATTCTTGCAGGTCGTCATCTAAAGCAAGCAAACATTGATGTGTTTCAAAAAGAATTGAGTAGAATAAAAGTATTAAAACTGCCAATTTGCCTCAGTCTTTGATACATATACGACTAGATACCCCAGATACCAACCGCCGTAAAAGAATGAAAATATCCGAAAAATGAAAAATTGTCAATTCACTAAAAAATTGCTCTCAACACGCAATTTTCTTACACAATTCTCTTACACGCACTTCACAGCAGTGGTAGTTGTAAAGGCAAATTGAGGAAAACCACATTTTGTCCATAGTATTTTACATATTTTGCTAGAAATATAAAGTAGAAAAAAATCTGGAGTGAACCACTCGATTTTGGATGAGAAGTTCTTATTTTACCTTTACCTTGGCCGAGTTTATTCAATTTTTTGAACGTTTTTGAAATTTTTTGGAACTGTATATCACAGAAATGAGGTTAAATGGTGTTGAAATGTTGAAATGCTCGTATTTTATCTGATTTGTTTTTCATTGACACATCAATTGTTGAATGGTGTGTATATTTAAACAAGTCTTTTTTATATAGATATATTTAGCTTTTTAAAATTGCTAGGAATGTTTTAAAAATAGTCCTGTAACCAGGTGATGGAAACATATTAAGAAATAAAAATGTTACTCTGGTTAAAATCGTATAAAAGATGTTCAATGTTTCTAAAAGTCCCAACGTTTCGGCTGAACCTTCAACCTTCATCAGGGGAAAGTGAAAAATATAATTTGCAAAAAGCACGTTTCTTATAGTATGCAGATTCGGACTAATTAAGTTCTGTCCCTCAAGGCTAAATTCAGAAACTCATGTGGTAAATGCATGCCATCATCCCGATTCAGGGGATTCCTGCAAGTGTCGATTAATGGTTCGTGACAAGGCTCTACAGTTAGATCCATCAGATATTCAACAATTAGATTATGAGCTCGAGATTTCTATCGCGTGATAGTTGACCAGGCCGCAGCCTGTGTCAACTATCACGCGCATAGAAATCGAAAGCGAGAAAGCTAATTGTTTAGTATAAATCTACCAGTCGTTCAAGACTTTATCTAAATCGTTTTCGCAGACACTAAGGAAACGCAAAGAAGCGGCCACCGTGCAGCTCGCTAACGACCTTACACTGCTACCAACTATCTACACTAAAAAGAGTAGATACAATGTAGCGAGTATTGTAACCAGTCAGATAACAGCATTAATAATAGAACGCTAAATATAAACATATATACATATATGAGATATACAAGGTCAAAACGAAGGCAGCAGATAGCTTATAAGGAACCTTTGACGTAATATATTACAACAGAGATTAATCATTCTTCATTGATTTAAGTGATCAAGAAATGGCTTTCAATGTAAATAAATATACGTATATACAAGGCTTTATTTTGTCTCGAATTTATACCTATAGTTTAACTAAAAAGCTAATATCTCCGAGAAAAACATTGTAAATATAAAAAAAAGAATTCCTACGACAAAATATAATGTTTGACTACTATATATACATACATATGTTTAAAAAAAACTAATATCCAATATCGAGGGTAATATCATCGAAAAATATGTATAGGTAATCGTATGGATCCGACTGCGATTGAGAATTTGCACTGCAAGTGATGATTGAAAATTCTTTCAAAATTACACGAGCCTTTAGGTGAGTGCCATTTGAAAGAATTTTTAACGAATCCCTTATTGCTCCAGTATTCATACAATTACTCGTTACGACTGGGAAAATCACGAAAGCACGCGCATTTGCCGCTGCAGTGCAAATTAGGATTTAGCGATACATTGGCGGCTCTCAGTCAATCACAAAGAAGTAATGTTCTGGTTATATTACTAATACTTGAAGTTATATCCTTCAAATAAGACCATCCTGGACGTCAAACAAGGATGGGAAAGCCCGCCGGATCGGGATACTCCACTCCACTCCTCTAAACTTAGCATTTTTGGTCATTTCTAAAATCGCTGGAATTTTAATTGGAAGTGCCTCGCGCGTTACCACGTTGTTGTTTCATTTGCTTTAGAAACGACCTTTTAATTACGAAACAGTTACACAAAGCTAAGGAAAATGTGTACAATATGAAGAATTCACAATATGTCAGTAATATGTTATTTCTTTTTAGTTCGCTTAGTAATAAATAAGCACCACTTGATACTGCCTCAAGGGTCAAGTCACTTTACTCCATATTCTTTTTTCGATACTTTTTAGAGAGGCTGCTGCTAATGCGTGAGGCATAAGGAGCGGAAGCACAAGGTTGTGGTTAGGGTGTGGTTTCTACTTTGATGTGGGGGCGGTGTTATTTTAATCGACGTTGCGCATGCTTGTTTTTTTTATGTTTGTATCGGCTCGTGGCGGCAGATAAACCAGCCTTAAGATGTCAACAAGAGGGTTAATAAGGGTTCACTGGTCTACGGTGTGGATGGTTAACGTATGAGCGCTCACAAGGAGAAAAACAAATAGGAAAACACTCTTCTATCTTTGACTGCTGGGATTTCCTTTTCTTAGCCACGTTATACTTGCATTTGTGCTCGACCAAGTTCTCGTTTACGCACATGTATTTAAACTTAAGCCAAAGCGTATTGCGTTGGCTGGTATCGTGCCAAACAACATTCAGTTAGATGAATATATATGAATTCTAATATCCCTTCCTAGGCGTTCCGTAATAGAAAAAGAATAAGCTATAAATAAAAAAATGTCAGAGAAAAATAGAAAAAGATAATAAAATATAAAATCCCCGATTGAACGTTTTCCGTCGTATTCATGTTTTCCTTGTATTCAAGAAGAGTATTTCCTGTGGGTTAATTCTATGAGTTTTGCTTCGCCGTTCAGCTCCGTTCGGTAACATGAGTCGACTGTGTTTCCCAATAATGCTTAGAAAAGCACACTTGAGAATAAAAAGTATACTTGCGTTTTTTTTCATTTATTTTTTTTTCATCTCGTTCGTAATTATAGCTACTTCTACATCCGCTGTACATGAAGAAAACGTTTTACTTTTCAGATTGTTTATTGTAAAGTATTGCGTCTTGAACTGCAACATAAATATATTGATTAAAAACGATATTAGCAATTGTCAGCTCAAAATGGCAACATATTGACTCTTTTCAGTGCCAACCGCTGATTGGCCAGATGCTGGACATACAATCAATAAATTGAGATTCCTTCTTGACTTACACAGTTGAGAGTTGCCAGTATAATTGGTAATTATCAACAAGTCTTAGAAAAAATCAAACCCGTGCGGAGAGTCGACGCGAGCAGGATGAAGTGGTTAGGTTCCCTATTTTGGTTCAGCGTGTTGTGGCTGAGCGCATCAGCTTCAAATCCTGAGGGTAAGTTGTGTGAAATACGTAAATTAACGAATTTATCTTGCGAAAAAATAATTGGACTTCGGTGTGATTCGCGGCTTAAGTTGGATCAGGGCTCTAGCCTCTAAGAACCAAACGTGTCACGAATATGCTATATTAGACAGATTAGTTCATTACATACAAGTGATTTCTAATATTCAAAATACTATACTACTCGGATGATGAGAATGAGAGATAACTCAGAAAGAAGTTTACTTCAAGGTTGCGACTTGAAACAGCATTGTTAAAACGTATCACGTTTTGTCTCCCCCCTGCTGGGAGTTCATTTGTCGCCGAATTATTAAACATGACTTGTACCACACAATACCTATATGATATACAGACTGATTTCTTTGCAGTTAGATTAATAATTTTGTTAATGGGAAAAATAAATATTTATAATGACAAACATACAGGTGTATTTGTTCGATGCATTAAATTTCATCTTCCATTGTTTATTCGTTGTTTATAAATTATAGAAAGAGGTGATTTTAATTTTGTAGGTGATAAAGGCATTAAAAAAAAAAAACATTGAACCTACTGGAAGTTCGTGCAAGAATGAAATTTTTGTGCGAAGTTAGAAGCAGGCTGCGTGATATTGTGCCCATATTGATTTTGAAAATCCTAACATTTTCAAATAATTTGCAAGTGGAATATTGGCGATATGTGTTAAATCTTAAAGATATATTGACCATTGTGAAGAAATAAAAGGTTCGGAACCCTCAAAATTAAAGTTCAATTCAAGCAAAGATGTGAAAAGAAATTTTGAAATAATGATCAAGTATGATTGATAGATTTAAGTTAACTGAAACAATTATGTAAAAAAAATGAAAATCGAAGTTGAAAATATAATCAGATAAGAACTACTCTTGAATATAACCCGTTACGAAATTTACGAGAATCCGAAATGATAATAACTTAATTGCCAAATCGCAGTCGTTGTGAAGGAAAATCTAATAGAAATGAAAAAGTCGATAGAAAAAGTTAAAAGTTGCAACTTTTGCTGTACAATTTAAGAAAGGTAATCTCTACTGTCTCGTTCAAAACAAACTCAGTCACATACTTGGAATTTTTTCTGTTTTTTTTGTTTTGTTTGCTGTTTGGCTTATTCTCGTTTGTTTAGGTCCTTACGTAACTCTTATAAGGTTGTTATAACCGCCAGCTGCTTGAAAATGTTGCAAATGACGTTTGCAGTTAATGCAGGAAAGTTTTTTCTTTTATGTGGATGTGTCACGGATGTCTAGAGCGATGACTTGATCGCAAGGAACTCGCATACAATCGTACCCTGATCAAATATAGCCTGAGAAATTTGCCGCATCACTGGTAAAATATGCGTCAAAAACAATTCTTTTGCAATAATATCAGAACTAGGCATGGCAAAACAGCGGCAGACATGAATAGTCGAGTTCATTTCCCTAAATGTGGTCTCAGTTTTTAATATCACACGCAAAATATTAAAACGGGCCATTCCGGCAGGGTGACTTCGACACAGATGCCCAACCGCCCAGTCGGCGGGACTCACTTAGGTTGAGGCCTATAGACACCAGTGTTTGATGGAACTTCAATTAGCAGTTTTAAACGTCCGATTCATATTACTCATATTGGCACAAACGGACAGTAGAATACACGGGCCGACAGAGCAGAGCCCATCATTTAAGCTACATGGTCATTTTATGCACCGTTTAAAGGCGCCGGGGCAGGTATCCGGCAGAACTTACCGGTAAAGTGGCAAGCATGATCGTAAAACCGACATTTTCCTACGCACCTTTTTGTAAGAAATAATATTGGTTTATAAACACACGGACATCAACTACCTCAAGAACGTGAGAAAATTTTTATATTTGGATGTTTTTTCTTCTTGAAACTATGTACATTGCTCCGCCTCAGTGATCGTCTGAAGTCATGAAACAAAACCACACACTTTAACAAGTGGGAGTTTCAATACATAATTGTTTTGCATCATGTAAGACTATGGTCTCAAAGTGTAATCATTTCGATCAGTAGCTATATTTCCAACAGATCAATTTGTTTTGCTTAAAAACTCACCGATCATGCAAATAAAAGATATTTAGCACTGAGAAACAATACTACTGAAGAAAGGTAAGGAGTAAAACAAAAAAAACAAAACAAAACATAGCATAGCATTTGATGAGAATGTTTCCCCATGACTATGATTGCCAAGAAAACCCAAAAGCAGCGAAATACGAAGAATAATGTAGTCCAATCATGAACTCGATGCGTATTCCCATTGAAGAAGAATGGGTAGCACAATAAAATAAAATTACTCAATTACTAATGGTCTACAATTCACTACGTTGCAGAAAACCGGGGTTCTAGAAACCCCAATCTGCTAGAAGGAGATATGATCCTTTCAAAAGAGCAGATAAGGAGAGCTGAAGAAGAAGAAGATATCGATAGCTCACGAAAAAGAGGAGCGATGAAATCTAAGCTGTGGACGAATGGAATTGTCCCTTATATTATCGATTCGTCTCTTAGTAAGTACTTGGAATGCTTAAACTAAGCTTAGTACCTTCGTCTCAAACAAATTCCAAATTCAACTGAATACATTAAGTGCAAGGTATTAAAAAAATGAACAAACGAGATTCAAATTTTCTTGTATGGCGTCCCTAAGGCCTCGGCGTGAGGCCGATGGCGTGACAACCGTTGATGATGATAGTGATGATGATGAAAGACAAACACCTGTAAGGTGTAATAATGCATGACCATGCCAATATTATAAACACAATTTATCGAAGTAGTCAACCTGACTCTTTAATCAGCAAGACCAAAACTTATGTCTTGTTCTTCAGGTAGATACTCCCGTGCTGTGTCCGCCATTAGAGCTGGAATGCAAGAATGGACCTCAAAAACATGTATCCGTTTTAAAAAGAAAACAAGTGAATCGGCTTACATCAGGTTCAGATCTAGCTCCGGGTAAGTAAAGGCAAATCAAAAGAAATAAAACACGCAAACACAGGACCCGAAAAGCCGAAATTGTATATGTTGTAGTTAAAGTTAAATTCAGGTATAAATTAAATTCCTTTGTCTCTTAACCCCGCATATTCATTGATTATGAATAATTAGGGTTAGAAGACAAAGGAAATTGGGAATCAAACTAGGTTAAAATTATTTTTACCTGAATTTAATTTTTAACTACAACATAATACATTGTGTGAAAGACGAATTCCAGCCAACAGTCAAAACAAACGTTTTAATCATCATTTAATTTACATTTCATTTCCGCGTAGAATGAATCGTTTATAAAACTGTTAAGGGCTTCCACAAACTGAACATTTAGTTTTTGACAACTAAATGTTGACGACAAATTATTGTGTCCGATACGAGCATCATTCACATTAGGGTATACGGTGGACAACGAACCATGCTCAAATGTGTGTCAACTTTAGAAAGTTATCGACAACTAAAGCTGTTTCCTTTTGGAAAAGGGAAACGGCTTACTGAGTTGTCGACAACCAAAAATCTAGCGTTTAGTTGTCGACTACCCATCTTACACACTACGTTTTTCAGTTTTGGATATAAGATTAAACTGTCGATAACAAATAGCGGTCAACCTGGTCAATGACGAAGAGGCCCAATTATTATCGTTACAATTTCAAGGACAAATTTATGTAAAAAAAATAAATAAGCTTACAAGCTTAAGCTTTTTTTAAATTTACTATCCCTGTTGGAAGAACACGCAGGGACAGAACAGGTAGTTAAATAAATCTATAAGCATTTTTCTTCTTCCTTGAACAGTTCTGTTTGATATGGATTCCAATAGACCAATACTCCGAGTCATCTAAGGATTCTACGTGGAAAGGAGACCTCGTGCAAAAACCACGGAGTAGAAATGTACATTTCTAACCAAGGCAAACTCATTTTGTGAAAAAAAATCAGGAATGGTCTCATCTCTAACCGCGTCAGTCACTTATTCTTAAATATTTCGGGTCGTCTTTGGTCAAGATATTATACACTGACTGCCCATGTAATGCTCCTTTTTTTAATTCCCTTAACTCCACATACAACCTGCTTCTACCGTTAACTAATAATCGATAATGTTAAATTTTGAACCGCAGTTTATATGACCGCTTATCTTTCAGATGTGCGTCATATGTTGGAAGACAAGGCCGGGGGCAAGATATATTGCTCGGCTCAGGATGCTGGATCAGAGGAATTGTAGCTCACGAAATTGGTAAACTTTCATTCAGTTTATATATTCTCTCCAACTGAAAAAGCAAAAATTAACAATTTAACAATGTAAATAGGTAAGGGGGGGGGGCAATTTTGCAACATCTCGCATTGATTACGTCGTTCACCCTCGTTCATTCAATATCTAATAATTTTTTTTGCGAAAAAAAGGTCGTAGTTTTCTTGGAGTAATTTGTGGTTTTTATTTCTTTTTTATGTTAATCTAGATTTTTGGCTTTTTAACATATTGTGTATATGTTATATAAAGTTTAAGTTTATTCATGATCAGGTTTCCATCGTTTAGTTTTTTAATTTTTGAGTTAATTCAGTAAACATTCAAACCTACTAACCGTTAACGCAAACAAAGTGCTCCCAAATTTCGTTTAGTACATTGCATCAGCAAAAAGATAATTTCTGACAATCCTTAAATTTAGTATTACGATCTTCCTAGCACTAAGTGAGTTATATATTCATTTTTTCAGGACATGCTATTGGTTTTTTCCACGAGCAGTCGCGTCCTGACAGAGACTCTTACATCACAGTATATTATGCAAATATCCGCCCGGGTAAGTATTGCAGATTTCCGAGCATTGCGGCGCAGTTTTTGGGCTAAAATGGAAAATTTGGCGGGCTAAAATGTATTTTAGCCTGCTGAAATAAACCAATGAAAAGTGAGAATCAGCAGTCGTACGATATAAGCAGCCAATCAAAATCTAGAAGCCATTTCAACATTCGCGCCGTTTTCTTGCAGCGTCGGTAAAATAAATGATGACGCCATTTTCATGCCCAAATCATGGCTGAAAACACAGTAAACGACGAAGAAAATCTAAATCTCAATCTTCTTAACTAGAGGAAGAAGATCTACAAACGTTAGAGGCGGATTCAGAGAAACTTCTGGTGTAAATACCGCGTGTAGTGGCTCCGTGGGCGGTGGCGAAGTGCATGTAAGTTTTGCGGCTTCAAGCCAAACGCACTCTGTTCAACCAATTATGCCAAACTGTCCGTTTAGCAATTGCACTATTAATTTCAACTCTTAAATAACTTTTGTCGAACCTTCCTTTCATGTTTTCTATAATTTTTGAAAACTCAAATGGCAAGATTTTGTAATTTCTAGTCAGCTTTTGTATATTTTCGTCGAGGGAAAATAAAAGCCATTCAACTTGTAAATGCTCGCGTGACTGTTCAAACTGTTTTGTTGTCATTTTTTCAGTTTTTTTTTTTCTCAGTGCCCTCCAAAGTGATGGAGCCTAGCGGCTCGGGCTAAAATGAGTCTGAGTCGGGCCCAAAACATGTTTATGCCCGCGAACATAAAATCTAGAGCCAATTGCAGAAACGGGAGGAGGCTGGGAATGAATTGCTGTGCGCTGAGCATTCTGGGATCGCTTGGGTAGACAAATTCGCCAAAACATGAAG
>OMLO01005731.1_pt1 | contig 10446 bp, 3 predicted proteins | sample 1674811 | NCBI WGS metagenome assembly OMLO01 (sample SAMN06265003, study PRJEB25207) | coral metagenome | isolation source: Coral host | place: Mexico:La Bocana,Puerto Morelos, Mexico | collected 2008-11-13
GTCTATCGGCCATTGCTGTAACTTTGCGTGGATTTAACGATCTAGGACGTTCAGTGACCCCTATTTTTCTTTCGATGTGTCATTTTCTCTACCGATTTTCTTCCTTTTGCGAAAAATAAAGAAAAACCAACGAGTAGAAGTTTGAATTTTTTGCCAAACGTACCATCGTATTCCGTTCATTTGACCTCTTCGTTTAGCTGTTTAATGCCTCTTTAAAGGTTAACTTTTGTGAAAATAATGGAAATACGAAGCCGGTGACCCCCGATTTTTAATTCATTTCTAAAACAATGAAATCATTATCTGTCCGCAGTGGAAGTTTAAAAAAATTATATCGAGTAGAAAATGTTCGCGCGAACGTCCTTAACCGAGTTAATTTTCGAAAATCAAGCATTATTTATGAAACTTCTGTCCTGAGCTAAACATCAGTACACTTGTCTTTTAATGAGCTAAAAATGCCATGGACGGACGGAAAAACTGAGATCTGTTTTGCGGGGTTTCCTTGATGAAGTTCAACTACTATATGAACAGTTCTTTTACACGGGACCTTCATTTCTTCAGAATTTTTCCGTTGTATCGTTGGTAATGAAGCTACTTCTAAGCCTGCTTCATCCATTGATTGTGGTGGCTATTTGAAGCAACACACCAGAGTGGCTATACCTGCTCCGAGGAGAACTTCACAACCAGCGACATAAAAAGCAGGAACGTACGATCCCAGTTTGTCTGCTATGACACCTAGGAAAATTAGGAAGCCAATTTTATTGATGTGATATTGAAATTGAATAATATATATATTATTTTTATTCAAATAATTCATGCGCATTCGATTTGCGCATTTTTGGTCAATTTGGAAGTCTCATTATTCTGTTACTTTGCCTTTTGAAAACAATTTGATCTTGTTTGTCCCCTTCAGATTTTAATCTATGACTTATATGTACCACCATCCTTCCTCTTTGCCAACTTTATTACTTATTGTGCTCTGAAACACAGCTTGTCATCCGTTGTTGTCAAGAAACGAAAAGAGAAAGAGGCGTTAATTATACAGCTGTATTCCTTGTCTTCATCGACATCAAGAAGCCGATGTACATTAAATTTTCTTCTTCACTGAGAGAGAAAAAACGACCATTTGGGAAGTGGAATTTTAATATTGGCGATTGATTGATTGAATGCTCAGAATGTAAGAATGTTAAAATGTTGCTCACATTGTACTGGCTCTGAAGAAGATTAGCTCTGCTAGTTGAAATATTGGCCAATAAATTTGCCCTTCTGCCGTAGTACCAGCCTTGCAATCAATTTGATTAGAAATTGTCTTATGAAAAGAGAATTTATGAAAATCTGTTACAATCATTTTTTTTTAATTTACCGAATAATTACTTGCAGTTCTGTTATATCAGAGCACATACACAATGTACTGGTTGCCAAGCAACAAGGCGAATCCTCAGATTAACTTAACGTAAACAGTCGAGCCATACTGATTCAGGTGTCTTACTGAAATGTTAGTAAAACTTGTTCCAGTCTGTACCAAACAATACGATTCTTTTAAGGTTACTGCATGACATATAAAGGAAATTTAGACTAAATATGTCTTCTAATAACAGAACAGAATTGTTTTACAAATACTTATGGTCATATTCGCGCCATTGAATTTTTTTGACAATAATAATAATAATAATAAATTTAATAAAAATATATAATTTGAAGTTCAATTTCAACAATTACATACCGTTAAAGGTTTAATACCAAAGCGAACAGGAAGAGTAAAAGTTTTTCGTTTATAAATTCATTTAAATGCAGTTTTAAGTGAAATAATGGTTAAAATTGCAAGCGAAAGTCTGTTGACATTTTTCTCAATTAACAAGAGCAAGATCTCTAAATGGCCAGAAAAGAAAATTTTCTGTAAAACAAACACCTTCGGCACACGAAAATCGCTTGGCGCAAACTGGTTCTCCACAATCTATTGTGTTGTTTCTCAGGTGAACAAGTATGCTATCACCCAATGTCAGAGAGTCAGCAGTTTACTTTATTCGTAGGGCGTAAATATTCATTGTTTTCACCAAGTGACGCGGGGAATGGTGAACAGAGTATCAGTCTTTTATTTGGAAACAGGGTCAACTGCAATTACGCAAATACATATTAGAGTTTCTTAGCAACTTTACTTACACGAAAATGATAGCCTCGTCGTGCTCATTTGATTCTCAGCTCTTAAATGTTAATTTATTGTTTGTTCCTCAACAGGGGTTCGCTGACGTTATATTCGGTCGAGAAAAAAAAGGGTTCACCAAAAACAAGCGTAGCCAGTTTGGGTGGTGGCCAAGGCTCTTGGATGTGTAAGAAAGTAAAAGTAGAGGTCAGCGTACATCGGTAGGTGCGTCAAATACGGTTTTATCTTAGTTCTGTGAGAAATCAAAGTTACCTACCAACCTACCTACCTTCGTACCTACCTATGTACTTAATTACCTACTACCTACTCCCCTAACGACCTACCAGCCTACCCACCCACCAGTACCTACCTACCTTGGCTACGTACCTACCCATACTACCTACCTAGGTACCTACCTACCTACTTACCTATCTACCTACCTACCTATTTACCTACCTACCTGCCCACCTACCTACCTACTTACCTACGTACCTACGTACCTACGTACCTACGTACCTACGTACCTACGTACCTACGTACCTACGTACCGACCTACTTACCTACCTACCTACCTGCCTGCCTGCCTACCTACCTACCTACCTACCTAGTTAGCTAGCTACCTACCTGCCTACCTACCTACCTACCTACCTACCTAGTCTAACCAGTCCCTCGAAAACAACAGAAAACTGCCTTATCAGTCATTTTACTTTATTTTTAGCTGTTGTTGGAGGTAAATGCCAGTGGAAGTCCCATCGCTCTGGATGACATCAGTTTTGCTGATAGCTGCTAAGTAAGAACTTACTTTGAATTGGTTTATTACCTGCCTTGACTGTAGTTTTTTAGACTATGCCAAGAGGATGGGGAAGGGGGAGGGGTCATATGCTACCACCTTGTTGATGTTCGTTAGAGCACTCTAGTTCCTGTCGAAACTTGGCTTCAACGATTCATTCAGTCAAGCACCATCGGCCATTGTTTATCGGATTTTACGTCTTTTATAATAACGGTAATGTAATGGTAAAGGCTGTTACGAGCCTAGTGGCCCATTAGCAGGAGCGTATCACAGTTAGGTCATCCCAGGGTTACCTCACCGATACCCATGTACATGTATACACCTGGGTGCAGAGAGGCACTATGAGAGTCAAGTGTGTTGCACAAGAACACAACGCAGTGCCTCGACCAGGGCTCACACCCGGACCGCCTGATCCGGTGTCCAGCTCAATAACCATTAGGCCACCAAGCCTACCACTTATAAAAATGGCGTTAGTGGGAATTACGATGCGGATTTGTCCCAAATGACACTATTCCGTCGACAAACCAAAGAACCTGATGAAATTAAGTTAATGATTACGTACGCTCTGATTGGTCGAACACTGTTATATAATCACCTCATTTGAAATGGGAGGCATAGTTGTCTAACGGTTAACGTGGCGGAAACCAGGATCCGGTGTCCGATTTGTGAAGCTGATTAAGGATAGGGAGGCCCATACGGCATATTGAAAAGTTGGAATGGTGATACACGTAGACCCATCAGGCCGGCGCTTGTCTCCGATTTCATTAACACGAAGTGACTAGGAGTATTTCTACTTTCCCCTCGATGTGATGCTTGTCCATCAAAGAGTTATGCTCCCGCATTCAATTTGCCGGTACCCATTTATACTCCTGGGAAGAAAGAGACACCGTGAAAGTAATGTGTTTTGCCCAAGAACACAACGCAATGACCTCGGCTAGTGTCAAATTTAGACCCCTTGATTTTAAGTACAGCGCCCTAACCATTAGTCCACCGCGCCTCTCACAATGACGGGATGAAGATAAAGGGCATAGAAATGCTTTATTTTTTCTACAACATTTAAAATAGTTCACGAAAAGTAGCTTTTACGTATGAAATAATAATTTAGTCGAGAGGATTTTACGATATCAAATAGTCCAATACTTATATATTAATCAGCCTTTTTCTCTCCATTCTTTTCAGAATACAGTACGCAGAACCTACAGCATAGAATTCGTATTTTAGATCGGTGAATAAAAAGCGAATGCTTTAATCATGTGTGCTTTTCTTAATAAGGATTTTACCAAAATCTGTTCTTTAAATCCTCCAAGTGTCAGCGTCTCCCTGTGACGGCGACTGGGAGCACAACGCCCAGTAAAGAAAGAATTTTTTTAAATATATGTAGTAAATCATTCGATTCAGCCTTTAGCTGAATATGAAAACGCATGTACGATCACCAAACTACGCATGGTCCGTGCATTTCACGCTGTTGTGTTCCAGAGGATAGCTGAAAAATATACTAAAATGTACAGCGCACGCGCAGAGCCTTTTGTTTGGCAATGTCCTTGTTTCCGTTGTGGCTTGCTTGAGCTCGCTGATAATATCAGGAACTTTCATTAAGTTAATCTACTCGGGGATAATGATTCAAATCCCCTGATAGGTGGTTTTGTCCTGTACTATAGCTACAAGGTATAAATCGTGGCTTTGGTCACAGCAGTGCGCGAAATACATGACGTTAACCTGTGTGGTACTAGAAGACCAATCAGAATATAGAAATTGTTAAAAACAAAAGAAAACAAGGAACAACGAAACCAAAGTATCATTCACTTCGTTCGGTTCAAACATTCACTCTTATATGAAGAGTATAACAATCCAAATGAGCCTCTTATCCCACCCAAAGAGAATCAGAGGACCCCTGATTGTTAAAAGTGTATCCTGTACCGAGTGAAAAGTTTTTCAGGGGCATCTGTTATTTATTTAACGTTATGACTGCTAAGACTTGGCGTAATGTTGGAATTTGTGGTAGTTTCAATCCTTGTGGGTTATCATGCACTGAGATCCTTTCTACCAACGCCTTGTCTGATGAAAAGAAAGTGATTTTTTGGGGTAAGATAAGGGGGGTAACATAGGAACAGTTGCGTGCGCAATAGAATTCGTAGTATTCGGGTATTACCAAACATATATGGACGATAAAATGAGAATTTTCAACGAACAGTTTTATTTAAAGGGACTGTGTCACGGTTGAATTAAGCTTATTTTATTAAGTTCTGCCAAATACTCGCTTTGAAACTTAGTGTTTGCAAACTTAAGAAATTACTTCTATGGATCTAAATGACAAATCCCTAGCTTCATTACAACCCAAAGTGTCTCCCTGGCGTTATATTTTAGACCACAAGCAAACGAGATTAACTTTGATTTGATTTAATTTTTTTGCATGGCTGAAGAGACTTAACGTCAAAAACATTGATTTTGTACAAGGAATTAAGGGAAAAGTGTTTGCTCCAAAAGTTGGCGACGCTGGACCACCAGTGAAAATGACGTTTGAAAAAATGAAAGTGAAGGTGGACTGACCGAATAGACAAATCATACTTGTTAAAGTTTGTTGATCACTTTATTATTCTTGCCGCTTCGATCGTTACAGCCTGCAGAAACGCAAACTACATAAAATACGAAATTTAGCTTACTCTTGACGACGGTTCCAAAAGAATAGTAATAATAAGTGCAACGAATTAAAGTTTTTCCACATAGATATAAGAAATTTAGTTGGGCCAATTCTCAAAGAAACTATTGTCCCACTGAGACAGTCATAGGTAACGCGTATCGGCCATGGCCAGACTATATATTGGCCTATAAGCTAAAAGTGACTTGTGTGAAATGTTTTCAAGGCGTGGAGTAAATTAACAGCAAATTATTTTTCTGTGTCGAACATTTTTCCAAGAATATGTTAATCACTAGAATAGGTTTCCTGCTAATTTTTTGCAAGAAGTGGTTTGTTCATTTATCCACCAGTTCTCTACTACAATAGATCTGTTTACGGTCTGCAGATGCTGGCGTTACTCAGTGACTTCGAGCTTCTGTAGCATTCTTCAAGTGAGTTGGCAACCTCATTACTTCGATCACGTCGCGCAGATTCAGCCATGGCATTCACTGTTTTCTTCGCGTACATTTTGTACAAGTCGATCTCAATTCTTTTTTCTTGACTTAAATCCACTATTGTGTCTCCATTTTCATTCACGATCTTCTTGAAGCCATACAGTTGATGTATTTTGCCACCACCCGCGAATTTTGCGCTTTCCAATCGTAGTTGCCATAGCAGACATGATATTTTCGTTAAGCGCAGGACGCCTTCTTTTTCCATGTCACAAGGATACAGGAATAAGTCGTTCCGTATGACAAGAACACCATTGGGTCTGAATCCTATTTCTATCTTGGTTGAACGGGTAACTTGACTTTGGGGACACTTCAATGTACAGATAGACGTTTTTGGCGAAGTTGGATCCCTAGCCTTCATATCACGGGTGAAATCAGTGGAATAGTGATTCCCGTCGTAGAAAATATGATCTAGTTCCGACACCTTCCTGCCGGCCATCATGCAGTTTCCGTTTTCGTCAGTATCAGCCTTGACCTTTCCAGGGCACTTCGTCTGGAAAGACACTTTGGCAAGCAGCTTCTTACCTATACCTCCTTTGGGATGACTTCCATCACCAGGCTCGCCTGAACACCTGCTCACTGGGGAAACAGCTGCAGTAGAATGGTCATCCGTATTGTTGAAAATGCCATTCTGGTCCTGTTGGCTTGTGTCTTTACCATATATCCAAACTTGTCTGCTATTTGCACGATATAAAATATCATTGGAAACACCAGATGTACCAATGTTGATGATTTTCAATAGCGGGTTATGATTATTGCATTTTGTTTCTCCGCTCTGTCCGTTATCTGTGTTGTCAATGATCTTAAACACTAAGGGCTTCCCAGTGACTGTCTTAGCAATCTTTTTGATGTCGATAATGTAATCTGCTTTTCCTTTGAACTTAAATACAATGAAATCGTCACCGCTTTGGCTCTTTTTAGATGCGGACAAGTGCACAACATCTTGAAACGGAGAGGCGCTTAAAATCTTGATTTCTCCAACAGTGCCAACATAGTGCTTCCTACGGTTACTCCCGAGAAAATAATGTAGCTTTTTACTTTGTGGATCGTACTCAATTCCTTTGATGTCAAAGCTTCTGTCTTCAGGCATGCCAAGGAATGATAATGTGTTATGACCAGAGCCAAGGATTGCCTCAAACTTGCCTTCTTGGCGGCTGGGAAATCCGTCAATGTTTAAGGCATCATTTCCATCCCCTGTCAGGATTCGAATCCGTCCATTCTGATATAGGTTTTCCATGTTTCCGACAGCAACGAGATCATCATAGGCGCCGCCTTTGCCTTTTTTTTTGGTATTAATTCGAATGGAGCGAAGATCTTGGTTCAAATGAGCTAATGTCTGCTTCTTCAATTCTGAACGTTGTACTTGATCGGTGTTTATGAGAACGATTGAACCTTTGTACGGCTCACTGGGTGTGAACCGACTCCTTCCCCAAGATCGTACAGCTTGTGCACCTTTTGTGAATCCGTAAAAGCCATAGCCTGTTTCGTCATTCCTACTTTCGAGCGGTATTTTCATGCCATCAATAAGTGTCGGGCAGTACAAAACGTTACCAAAATGCCTTCCACCTGGTGGAGCAAATCGATCAACGCCGTTCCAAGGGTCATGACACTTTCCTGGAATAAAGACAATTTTTCTTGTATTTTTGGCGTTATCTTCACCAAAAATTAATTCGTTATTTGTGTTAAAGTATCTCGGTAAAAGAGCTTGATTGACAACATAGACGTCGCTTCTTTCCACCTTCTTTTCCGCCATGAATCGGTGCACCGCGTAAAGCTGTTTCCTTGAATACTGGTCCAGCTGCCTCATGAAACTCAGTCGCTGCTCACGTCTTATTGCATTGAGACGAGCGGGATCCGGATAATACAATTCAATTAATGTGGCGCATATTGCCAGCATGACCGACACCAGTGCACCGACAGGTCCGAGAACTGCACTGACAGTGCCTGTCGTGACAAGCGCCGCAACGAAAGTTCCTACGCCAATTAGACCAGAAGCAATTCCAAGTGAAGCTGAGGCGATTGCTCCACGGTTACAGTTGTTGGGGTCATTGTTGCAATCTCTGATTGTTGTACTTAACGCCCATGTGTTGATTCCAACGGCGACTGTATCGAACAAGGGGCCTAATACCTGCGCTAAGGTTTTCACGCGGAACAAATTCTTCGCCCTCTTGATGTGTTTCAGTACCTTGCTGTGTCTTGATAGTCCTGCCACATCGTCTGAAAAGGTCGACAATATTTTCTGCTTTTGTACCTTCAGTAATTTTTTCATATCAGCCGATTTAAGCGATGACCAGCTTTGTCGGTTAAGTTGCCCAACCATTTTTCCATTGTACGTTGCGAAGGCTCTCCTTGTCGCTCGAAATGCGGTTTCCTTGGCAATGGCGTCAACGAGGATCTGCACGCCAGGAACTAGGATGCCACCTCCAACGTCCAATAATGCCAACGTGGAGATTACCTGATTCAAACTTTCTTTCACCTTGTCACCGTTCTCACCTCGTTGTAACCTGGACAGTGCAGCAACGGTTGCTGAGCGGGAGTAAGTTCCAAAGGCGACATTTGTGGGTTTTGCAAGAACACTGGTTACCTTCTCAAGGATCGCTTTACCACTGACTGCAGTTGAAGGAGAGAAATGCAAGGATAGAAAACATATCACAAGGATATTTTCTTTCATGGTGTAGACCTGTGAGAGAAAAAAATGTCGACAGGCTAAGGAAACTGGTCTAGCCTTCCCCACACTGGTATCCGGTATGGTTATTGATTTCTTTGATTGAACTTTATCTCCTTGACTAACCATCACACTCATAATCCAAACAAAATCCATACAATAGTTTTGTTACAGTCTTGTTACAGTTTTGTTACTTACAGTCTGGGAGTACAGAAATGATAAAAAAAAATGATAATACTAACTAAAATTTAACCAGGCAAATAAATCTCTTATTTCCTACCGAAAACACAAAGATGTAAAAGGTCGGGAGGTGATTTATTTTGTCATTTTAAAAATAAAAAAAAATCACAGTTTTAATTTTGTTTTTCATTAGTGCGAGTTTTCAAATGACCTACTGACTGTACATGTCACCAATCTTCTCCTTCTTCTTCTTCTAAAAGATATCGAAAAAGAAAAGTGCTTCAAGTTCGAACTTCATTACTACAATTTAAACGTGAATTTAAGCATTCCAAAAAAATAATTCACTCAGCGTATTCTTGTAATACTCAGGGCTTCTTGTAAATACTAGTAAATGTAGTAATATTATATTAAATTTATTCTCGAGCTCATTCCTTTGTCGAATGAACTCATTTCTTAAATGAGCTCCGCGGTGAAAATAAACGTGACCCATATGCAAATCTCATCAGGAATTTTAGTGTGGTATCGCTGTATACAGTGTCAGTATATTTTCACGAGTTTTGCAGTAGTTTGGCAAACCCCAAGAGCCTATCCTTTGCCAGTTTTCTTTGCTAAAATGCTGACTTATAATTAGCACTGTTTCTTAATCATTCACGCGTTAGAACCGCGCTGGTCTTGTAGATATTTAACAATTATTCGACTACGTCTCGGGGAATATTCACCGAGATTCACTGAGCCTGAGGCGAATAATTGCTTTAGTCTAATTTTCAGAGGTGAATATCGAGAACTAAAAAATGAAGAACTAAAAGACGGAAACAAGAAACACCTGCAGTGTTCGCTTGCATGCGTGTAAACAAGGTTAACTCATCGTAAATCAGAATTTTAAACGTTAGTTTAAGCAATAAAACGGAACAAAACAAACACTACGAAAAAGACAGATATCTAGTACCTCTGAGTAGTCAGTGGCGCCTTTTTGAACAATTGTGTTAATCCGCTTGAAATGAGTCGAGCAGTTCTGGTCTGAAGAGAACTGAATAATTTTGGGTCAATCGATTGGTTTGAGTTTCTGATGGCCGCGTGCGATCAACAAAACCACCGGGCTTACCATCAGTTTTAATGCCTTGAGAATCATCTCTTGAAAATATTTAGCGAAGTGAATATAGCGTCATAACCAGAGTATTTCCACCAATCAAAATGTTCCATTCTTATATTCACCTCTGGAAATTAGACTAAAGACACTTATTCACTCGATGGGTTAACATATATTACTCGAGGATAGTTTGTGAGTTGCTTAGTATAAAAGAAACAAAGAGATGTTGGATAATATAAAGGTCATAAACAAGTTATGATTAACGAAAGCCTATCGCCAAATGCTTGTAGGAGTTTGGATTCGACATTAAAAGTCGAGGTCGCGGTAATGATTTTTTTTCTGGTACAGTCTGAGATGACCCTGAAGAAAAAAATAAGGTTTTCTGTTTTATAATTAACAGACAAGAGAATTATAGAAGCGAACGGTCAACCTAAAGCAGCTTTTTGTTATTCGGACAACAG
>OMLO01005733.1_pt1 | contig 10441 bp, 12 predicted proteins | sample 1674811 | NCBI WGS metagenome assembly OMLO01 (sample SAMN06265003, study PRJEB25207) | coral metagenome | isolation source: Coral host | place: Mexico:La Bocana,Puerto Morelos, Mexico | collected 2008-11-13
GTTTAAGTCCCTTCACTGCAGCAATGCCATATTTGGCTAGGATTGGAACTTTGCCAGCTGCTTCATGTAAAGGGCCAATGCCTTTTGGATAGTTCTAGTGCTACCCAACAGTGGGTGGCAAGTTCTGTTCAGACGACTTGTGACACCGATGAAATCTTCGTCTTGCCAACATCCCCAACCTTTGTAGGTAAGATTTGGCACCCAAAAAAGTGACAGATTCAGGATGATGCAGGGATACTTCAATGATCGGGGATGCTATATATGCCCACTGCAGTTTATTGTGCACTAAGGATTTTTAGATTACCATGGGTCCTGGGTCATCCGTGACCGTAATCCCAGCAAACTAGAAATAGGCCAAACAAAGTTTTGATACCTCCACCAAGGAACAGATAGGGTTCAAAGCTGCAGCCCCTCCTTCATTCAAGGAGCGGACAATATGGCAAACCAAGTGATATTTGGGTCTGTACTTAAACAGTTTCCATTCCCGGTGATATGTTTCAGCTGCCAACCGTGCGAAACCTTCACACATATCAAGCCCAGATTGCAAAGCTCGCCAACGCCGTTCGCCGCTGACCCAAATTCCCGAAGCCCTGAGAATACGAAAGAAATTGTTGCAGCAGGCAATTGTATATCGAGCCAGCATGTATAGATCATCATCCTAGGCTCTCAGTTTGGGTTGGGTTGGACTAGTGGCTATCTACACATGGCATGTGCCAAACATTGCCAAACAAAGTTTTTTTTTTCGGAACAACCTTGAAAACCACCACATAACCGCTTCCAACAAAACTCACGTGTCACTAACATTGAAGCAAAGAAGCTGATGCCAAAGCCATGGAAACTTCCAGCCAGGCAAGGACAATTGCGGTGTCGTACGCCTTCCCTCCCAGACTGGTTGGAAAGTCATTGTTCCTGACAATTTTACACATGCAAGAATTGTGGTCCCATTCTTTTTTTGTTAAGGGTAACTTGGCCAACTCTTTTTTCCGGAAAGATTTTAGGACAGAAAAAAATAATCAGAGAAGAGTCGATTTCATATCAAATGCCAACTTCGAAAAGGATGTGATGTTGGTTACTCGATGGTTTTCGCGGCACCACTTACGATAAGCTCCAAAAGCTGCCCATAAACGGTTGTCCAATGCACGATGGTTTCCAAAATGGCCCAACTTGCACAAAAGCACAATGCAGCTAGCACCCATGTCCATACCAGTTCCCAGGTGAAAAGCATGGCAATAGTCTAACTGAGCATATTTGGGATGGCTACAGCCAGGGATGTCCAGAAATGGCGATGACATACTTTTGAAAGGCGATTCCCCAGGACCATTGGTATTCCAAGATGCGCTATCTCTGGGGTCATGCCAGTCAGTACCGGTACATTGATGACATATCCTTACGCATTGCCAGCCGGTGCTCAAATGATAAGCCTGAGATACTTGGACTTGGACCCACAAAAGATCCCCAATTTTGAACTATTTTTCCAAGCATAGAAGTAGAGCTTTGTTCTTTAAAAAAACGCCAGGAAACTTTCCTCAGGAATACCCAATCTCCTTTCACACCGGTCGCCATGAATCTGAAGGTGTGGCCACCAACCTTCGCAAGATTCAGGCAGGACAGGGGGGGATATGATATGTATGGGTTCCACTGGACACTCACTTAACCCTCAAGACAGAAACAAAAGATATCCATCCTGAAGTATTGGTAGAAGCCATCCCCAAACCTGAATTCCATGTGGGAAAGCATCAGGGCGTCACCATACTCTATCTAATCTAGTCTATCTATATAATCTATCATCTTTCTATCAATCTTTCAATCTATCTATCTATCTATCTATCTATCTATGTATCGATATAAATTGTCTATCTACTCCAGGTTGGTTTTGTGAGCAGAGGGGCTTGGACTCCATCCAAGGATAACTCCTGCGCTTGCCTTGCCACTTCTGCAAAAAGTTCATCAGTTGTGTCATCCCCCCAGAAGAGCTTGCTGGAGATGCAGAACAGTAGCAAGCGAGTAGTGAAAGAATGCCTCAACAAAACATCGCCACTACCGAAGTATACATACATAAGGCTTTCAAAGAAGCAAATTATCCACTACGCATAAAGACCTACACCTCATGCAACTAGTTAGTTCAGAAAGGGAATTCTCCTAACAGGGCAAAGTGCCAATTACTTACCCCAAGTTAAGTTGTATGCATGGGCAAAACGAATGGGAGTATGGAGAATGCAGTTGATGGACAAACTCCCAGGGCCAAGTGTAACAAATTATCAAAAAATGATGGGAGTTTGCCCATCAAGGCTTTTACATCAACAAGGCACGATGAATCGTTGCAATATTCAATGCCTTTGTGACTCACCAAAGGTTGCCATGATGCAACAAGAAATGGGACCCTTCCTCTTCCTCTTCCTTCGTCTCCGTGAAAGCAATAAGGTATAGTAGTTTCCCAACTAAAGTCCGAGGTATAAATTGGATGGCTGCTATCCACCGACCTGTATGCCATCCAGAATTGATAGAATAGAGACTTCCAACCCAATACATTCTCTATGTCATACCCTCCAAGCAGGACTTTAGGATATCGTTGTAACAGGTACTGGGCCCATGCCTGCATCGTCAGCACAGGCCACCAAGTTTTGTACTTACCCAATGGCATGAATCTACGTACAGTAATATGAGCTGCGTGTAACCGAAGTGGAAGCAACATCCCAGTTCGCTCCACCAAAGAATGCAAGGCGTTGCGTGCGTGTTTCTGGCTTTTGTACACCATAGACAACTTGTGCAGCAAGTCATTCCAACCTGCCACACTTTTGTTAAGAAAAAACCAGTCCGTACGGAAAAAAGATCGGCCTGCTAAAGACTTGACGTACAAAGCCACTAGACCTAGTCCATGCAAGCCAGGAAACGTTTCTTCCGGACTTTGCAAACCATAGTTGCTATTTTGCCCGACCGGTACGCTGACTCTGCCTGGGCTGCATGCCAGACCCCATATCTATGTACCAGTATATCCTATAGGTGCGGGACTAAGGTTTCCAAGTTTAGGGCAAAGAATTTGCCTTTTGGAAAACCTAGGTTTGGGAAACAAAGCAACACTAGTATCAAACAGAAATTATTACTGTCAGACCCACTGTTTTTCCAAAACCAATTTCTTTTACCAAAGTACTCCCGAAAGATAATCACCCATTATTTCCTTGGCAAGGTCATCTGCAAGAAGCTCTTCCTCATGATCCTCCAAGTAGTACTCAATACCTCCGAAAGGTTTGTGAAAGGTTTGTGAATCAACAAGGGTTGAGTTTAGTGTAAGCGATCAAACGGGTACCAAGGAAGCACCTTGTGAAGGTCTGATGTCAGCCAGCTCACCTGGCAAAAAGATATGACCCCCAAATATCCATTACATACTATAGCCTATAGTAACAATTATTTGCTGAACTCCCATGCTCCTAGGGAAAGAAACGGCATGAAGCTGTAGGATGAGTTGCAAGGAGCTGATGCCAACAATTTTGATCCATTTGCAAAGTTCCCTGCGGTTCAAAATCTCCACTAGCCAGCAGCCATCACAGTAGTGACTCCCCACAGACTGAAACAACAAAGTCAGCTGTTTTTTTTGATTATATATCGATCAATCTCAGCAAATACTACTAGTATATGTCACTGTTGGACTGCTCTATGCTAATGGCTGGTTCAAAGAGGCCAAGAGGTTATTGTTTCCTCTTGGCTTTCTTCTTAGGCGGCTCTGGTACAGCTTCCTCCTCCTCTTCAGGAGTGTCTTCAGTTTCTACATTCTCCTCAGTTTTAACTTTTTTGGCCTTAGACTCCTTAGACGCCTTGGGCTTTGCCTTCGCCTTTGCTGGGTCAGGCTTGCCTTTCACTGCCCTGCAGCAAGGTGGGACAGCGGTCATGGTATGGTTTGGTGGATAGGGGTATATGCACCAACTTAGGACTATATAGAAGAAAAAAGCAAACAACATACCATAGCCTGGCTCGAACAACCGCATTGTTCAGAGCAACGTCAGCTTTCTGGATTTTTACGTACTCTTCAGCAATCTTCGTCTTAAAGGACCTAAGATGGTGAAGTTTGAATTCAATGGGTTACATTTTACATCACAGGTCTTGTGAAAACAACTGTTTTTCAAAAGCTATGGTTTAGACTGGGATGGCACCGTTACATCCACAGAATCCGTTTGAATCTTCAGGATCGCGTCATAACATAGGCGGAATTTTTCCGTCTTCTCCTCCAAATCTTTGAGGCACCTAGGAAATGAAGGGGGGTCCAAACTTTTACCAACAGACTTTGAACCAACAGACTTGACGGGGATCCAGAACTACTGAGGAAAGAACCCTTTGGCACGATCTGTATCAATGCTTTTCAGCTTCTCCTAGGCTACATGTCAAAAAACCAGGGTTGATCATGTGATAGTAACATTGGGTTATTCTTGGAACTTCAGCATACTTAGTAAGCCCACACATGCGAGTCTATTTCCTACAAATGGTGTATAGGGCCCGTATCTCATCACAGAGTATTTTACTTACCCTGAACTTCCTAGTAAAAAAAGTTGAGTGGTTGCCAAAAACTACCCACTCCTTCACATCTTCAGCTTTGTCCAACCGTTTGCCACCCAGCTCCACATACGTTGCCAGCAAACCTTACAGTGGCAGGGGAATACACGTTTTCCAAAACACCTCGAATGAACAAAAGATATGATGTTGTACATGAAAGTTCCCCCAATGTACATATTAATTCCTTTGTTCCTCAAATCCGAACGAGTTAACATTATTGAATTTGCACTTAAGCTAGGCAACCAGTAGGACACATTCCTTGCTGAAGAACGGGTAAGGCGTGTTGTGATTTCCCTGATTGTGGTTGCGGTCCTTGTGGAGGTTGGCCAGGGGTTGCGATCCTTACCCACATCAAGTTGCAGGGTCAAATTTCAGTCACCTGTGGTTTAGAATCATGTTGTCCCCAGAGACAAAGTTTATTCCAACAGGATATGTCTATATAATCGCTATTTACAAGTCAATGATGAAAATCATGACACCTTGTAGCAATCCGATCAGCAGTGAGCTCATCTTCTGGCCCACCTGTTAGAAGACCAGATGCATCCTGCATACAGTACCCAAATGAATTACATTGTTTTACCCCGATGCCACTAGGTGTTTCCATGAATGAAGGTTCCAAAAAATACTAGCTTTAGATCTTTAATTGAAAGGGAGACCACCATTCTTGGAAACACCCAGTTGCTATTTGCATTTGCTAGTGGGATGAACAAGCAAGCTCCTCCAAAGTTGCCTCTGCTTCAGCCTTGTGGGTCTGACGGTTGAGATCCTTGTGGTTAAAACTCTCGAAGGTTTTGACCCTGTATTCCTCCGCCCCATGCATGGGGTTAATCCTGCACAGTTGGTGTTGTTTACACCACGCAATTGTGTTCTTCACCATGTGCCTGGAGCGGCAGACAGTTTCAAATGTTTTGTGGTGATGGGCGACATACTATACACTATACACTATTTGTTCCAAAATTGATTGAACCCATACACAACTCAGTCTAGGACTCATCCCACCCAGGGAGGGCTTCAAGGGATAATTGAGTATGCCATCCACCCTCTGTGTTTTCCTCTTGCTCCAAGATATGTTCCTTTTCGAACTTCAAGTTGACGGCTTCCATGGTCCCATGTTGTCGCAGCAAATCCCTCAATTGTTCACCTAAGCTACTGTTTTAATAGAACCAGCAAGCCATAACCCCAACACATACAAAACACCCATGGCAAGAAGAATTTCAGAACATACGTCAAGAAACGTCCACCATTTGATCCCCACAATTTGATGACCTCAGGTGTGGCCTTCACTTTGTTCTTCTCGTTGGCGGTCATGAACCGTCGCATCCTCAGAGTCGAATGGAAAGGGCAACTACGTGTCACAAGTGTGGACCCCCAAACACCAGAAACATATTACATATGGTAGCCCACCACAAGTTATCATAGCTTTGAATACGAAAATCATGGTGGACCTTTTTTGGGGGGCAAAAATGTTCCCTTAAAATCCTTCAAGTTCAAGTGTCTTCCAATAGGACCCATCATCATAGATAGACTCTTGAGGTTTTTTCACACTTGATTGCGGTGTGTTTTGGGGAGGGGTGTCAACTGCTGGCCCCGGCGGTGCTGGCTTTTGGGAACGGGTTTCAACTGCCGGAGGTGTAGGTTGAGGAGTCTCAGAAATTTGGGGAGGGGTGGCAACTGCCGAAGGTGTAGGTGGAGAAGTCTCAGGACCTTTCTTCTCTGAAGGAATCCCTGTTGTAGAATTAGGTGGTTGGAGTAAACCTGAACCATCAGAATCCGGCAAAGTAGAAGCAACGGTTGCCTGTGAAGCTGGCACAGGCTTCGCCTTCATCAAGTAGATCGGGAATTGGTCTGGTTTTGGCTCAGGTAAAAAAGTCTTTTCACCATCAACCACACCCAACCGAAAGATTTCTCCAACATTCCCTTCTCCGTAGACTTCATCCAGGTTAAGGGTCGAACAAGCTTTAGCCAATTTTGACTTCCAACCAGTAGACTCTTCAAAAATCACAACTATGTTGTTACGAAATTCTTCCCTCAAATTCTCAGAGGACGTCAACTGGCGATCAGGCAACACAGGAGGCAAGGTAGGCGATAAGGGAGGCCTAATGCTGTTTTGTGGTGTGTGTACTGGTGAAGGCGTTGGAAAAGAATCCGCCCTCTGTGGTTGAAGCGAATCCGTTGAATTAGATTCCCCCAAAGTCAGGGTTGGGGCCCGCAAAACAGCAGCCAAAGTTGGGTCACCCACAGAAGCCTTTGGAAGGCCTGGTACAAAAGCCCCTGCCACCAGAGGTTGATGAACATGTTGACCTGGCCAAAACGAGCAAGTTCTTAGTTTGTAGATGTATGAGTTTGGCAAGGATCAGGGCGACCTCCAGTTTGAGGGTTCCTGGGACATTCCATCCATAGCCCCAAAGTCTTGTTGAAGCTGAGCAATTCGTTGCATGGATGCCTGTTGGGCACTAGCAGCTCACAAATCTTAAACCATACTCTAACATAAAAAACTGCAGACGCTCAAGCATGACACATAAACATTCAACAAATAAAGAACACAAACCCTCCTGAATCTGCAATTGTAGAGCTTCCATTGCGGGATCACTTGCCATTTGTCCTCTAACAACTTCCAGCCCCTGCTCAAAAGTCTTACAGGGACGCATCTAGGAACGGTCACCCTAGAGCCACAAAAAGGTACCTATGCAGCGCAAGATGATTTCACACAAGCTTGCCTGTGCAGCGCAAAAGTGCAAACCAAAAGCATCAAAGTAAAGCAAACATTCCCAGTGAATCCATTGATTTTGTCCAATCTAGTCCAAATATTCCCTCAAAAACTAATTTGGCTAAAACCACTCAAGGCAGAAATCAGGATTTGCGCTTTCTTGCTGATATTTGCGGTTTTTTGTTGGGTTTTTGCGCCCGTTTTGCGGGGTGGTTTTGTGATGAAAAAAACGATTTATTGGGTAATTGGTGGTTATGTTTCTGCTCTTGGATGGTTTTGGCTAAGCTTGTGTCAAATAACACAAGACACAGGTTCCTCTATAGGATTCCTTTCGCACACCAAACAGCTCATAAGGATATCATGCAACATTCCATTACATTCTACTATATGGGAATTATAGATCATAGGAATCTAAAGATGGAACCCTTTTTCCACTAGATCTGAATCTAATTGTTCCATGGCCAATTCCCAACTGTTTGGGACAGACCCCCGTGTTCCACGGCGTAAGTAAGCATACGCCTCAAAAAGACCGGCATCTTGCCACATATCATCTCCCACTTCCAGGGTTGAAAACAAGTCTACATCCGTAGATTTGGGATCAACTCTCACCTTTTGCCGCAGTGTCAGCCGAGGTTGCCGCGACCCACATGCTGCAAGGAGGCACTGACCAAACTGTCGGGTGTAGGCCCTGGGCAGCCAGGGGCAATTGAACAAGCCGATGATTTGGGTACAACATGGTACAACTGATCACAGTACCAGTAAAACCCCAAAAAGTATGATGAAACAGTTGGAGGCTCCATTTTGGGAACACTAGCACTTCAACTTTGGCAGCCACACGCCCCCAAAACGGAGCCACTTAACATAAATACATTAGGGGTCTGACCCACTCCGTCTCAAGTCCTTTGTTCCTTGGAATCGAACATCACCACGGGAGTCGTGGTAACGACCTTGATTATCAGAAAAGAAAAGGGATCCCTGAAACTATTGAAGGTCAACCAGCATGGATCTGAGGTGCTTACGGGTGGTCTGCAGCTGTAATGATTCTCTTTGGGATTTTGGCAGGGGCCCTTTATCCTAGGCTGATTAAAGCAGGAACAACACCCAATACCTGAAATTATTTACAAACCCGGACAGGACCTATGGCCAACAAACCCTTTAGCTCAAAAAGTTCATCGGACAACTATGTATTGTATGACAAGAGGCTTGAGTTTGTTGGGTGGGTCCTGTTCAAATCTGTCAAAACAACATAGCTGAGAGCATGACCAACTGACGTATAAATGTAGGATCATTGCCCCACACACTTGTTCGTTTAGGACATTCGCAACCATGGTGGGCCATCCAAAAGTCCACCCTGAATACCTCAAAAGTTGGGTGGGTCATACGATGTTAATTATAGCTGGGGGTGTCCAAAATCATTTTTTGATGCATATGCATGTGTTGCAACAACCCATTCTTTTTGCATCTTACCTGTCATATATATCGAATAAATCACACCAAACATATCTATCGTCTACAGTACGTATCAGATCTATAAAGATCTATCATACATCTATCTATCCAAGCCTATGATGCATTCCAAACCGGACTTCAAAATAATTGCACAGTAAAGTCACATAAAGCACTTCATTGAAAAGCCAGTTGATTCGGGGATGAAGTGGAAGAACATCATTGCTCCCACTTGGTTGCTCTAGCATCCATGTGCAATGACCGCACTCGGCTAAGAGAAGGAGTAGGGTGCACCTGCCAAACACTAAGTCGACCCAACAGATTCCAAGCTCATTTCTAGAGGTCACATGGGGTAACCCTTGGATGTTTAATGAGTTTCACCACCCAGCATTGAGTGGCATATACCCTCAAGGGAACTAACATATCCCCCCAAAATGGGATTTTGAAGATATTATTTTTTCCCAAGGTGGGATATGTTAGTTCCCTGGAAAAGTCCTACATACTTTGGATGTGGGGTTAAAAGACCAAGTCTACTACCAAGTCCGATCCCAATTTGATCTGACCTGCTGATGGTAAGATTGGCTTGATGCACAAACTCAAAAGCACACCCCAAAGGGTTGAGGATTGACCGCATGCTTGTCCCACGGCATACCCTGCCCCAGCTTCCACACGGAGGGGCTAGAACCACAAGTGTGCCAGGTCCTGGAGCAAGCTGATTGGCAGGGAAACGGAGGGCAGAGTGAATGGATACCAGTGTGTCCTGCACACATGAGGGCATACACCGCTAGCCTCAATTGCTACCAAATGAATGGGGGACTGTATGTCTAATTTACAAGGTGTTTCCCACGGATGTGGGGAGACATTGACACTGACATGTTTTGAGAATACTCTAGAGCTTACAAGAAAGAAAACAAAAGAGCCATGGTTTCCAGCCAAACACCACCAAAATTCTTGATGGGGTTGCGATGAAGAACTAACATGACAATTCTTGTGGGGCAGGAAATATCCAATGATACTACCCCACAAAAGCCGTACCCCAAAAAACACCACCCAAACACTTCACCGAATCAAGTATGGAATTGAGACCCAAGCAAAAAGCCAGCAACCGAGGTGAAGTCCATTGTTGCCCCACCAATCTTCAAATCATATGAACAAACATTCATGCCAGCATCTTTGAAAGCAGCTGAAACCTGACCTTCGCCACTAAACAATTCAACTATGTTCCAATGAATTGTGACTGGGTAGGCCCAAAGAAGATGAAGCACCTCAAAACAGCTGGTTTCAGATTTTTTCAGATGACACACAGTGGGATGTTCAAACCCTAGAAATTTCTGGGAATCAGGCAATTGCCACAAATACCTCCACCGGCACAATCTTTCAGTACATGCATGTAATATATATTATCATACTCCACAAAAACATCATAAGGTCCAGGGTTCTTTGTAAGTAGTAGGGGCAATCATATTTCCCAAAGGCATTTCAAAAGTCTTAGAAATAGCATATTGTTACTTACTAAGCACCCTGGAACCTCAAACAAATGGTGAAATAGCCGGCCTTCGGTGCCCGAAGCTGAACCAGTGGAACCACCAAAGATTCTATTCGGTTCATGGGATGATATGGGATGATGGGGCAAGTGACCCGATGTGAGACTAAAGCCAAAACAAGCTACATGACACCAGACAATCAGCAGATTGTACTTGCCAACTAACATATGGGTGTTTCCAAAAATAGGGGTACCCCCAAAAC
>OMLO01005734.1_pt1 | contig 10437 bp, 7 predicted proteins | sample 1674811 | NCBI WGS metagenome assembly OMLO01 (sample SAMN06265003, study PRJEB25207) | coral metagenome | isolation source: Coral host | place: Mexico:La Bocana,Puerto Morelos, Mexico | collected 2008-11-13
ACTACTGCTACTACTGCTACTACTGCTACTACTGCTACTACTGCTGCTACTACTACTACTACTACTACCACCACCACCACCACCAGCAGCGAATGGAATGACAATGTTACAAAGGAACAGAGATGACATGCCATAATCATTTCTTTGCATACATCCAAATGTAGACATTAAAAATATGTGTTCTTATTTCAACAACTATGTCATCCATGTCTATAGCTATGCCCATTTTCAATCATACAATTTACTGCAACCCCTTTGTACCCCCTCCCAGCACCCCGTCCTTTCTGGTGACCAGGTCGCTCAGTTGCCGGTGTCGGTGTCGGCGCCCGCGGACGCCTTGGCCAACGTACAAGAGGAAACCAAGGTTTACCGAAACGACCTTTTTTGTTGTTTTGATTATTTCAATCATTTTTCAAGGATTGCGCAACCAAAATTGGCAGAATTAGTTTTGCTGTGAAGTTTGGCATAGATGTTACGCTCAAAAGGAAGATCCATGTATATTAATATGCATATACACATAAATATCATTGTTATTCATACATGTGTTATACATGTCTATATATCTATATTTGTATATTTTCATTTAATATAATTTGCATTTTTCACATACTGTGTACATCCAATCTGTTTGGGATTCCTAATATTAGCACCGGCAGCGTAGGAGTTCCTGTATTTGTCTTCGTGAACTCAGCTGGAGATGGCAACAAATTTAAGGGGTGTTTAATTCCCCCTCTTGTTTTTTTAAAATATTTTGACGTTTGGAAAGCATCATCTATTTAAGCTGGTCAAATTTTGGCTCAAGCGACTTCAGCATCAATGCCTTTTGGAAATACTACCGTTGATGGCTAACGAGTTGATAACAGATATCTTATTTACAGGGTTTTATACATCCCAAGTGGTTAGCTGGATTTCTTCCATCAACAGTAGCTTTCACTTAACCCACCTTAAAACGAACATGACAATGAAAAAAACAACAGTTTGAAATTGTACCTCCTATCAAGAAAGGTGATTTTCCAGCTAGCCATGAAAGCCAGCCGCGGGCCCGTCGCGCTTTGGCAGCATGTTTGAAGGGCCCGGCTTTTTAAGATCATTTGGTTGGAGGGTAATCATTCCTATGCTACTGTTCAAGCGGCAAAGACTCAACATTGCCTAGGATTGGTACGAGGTAGAGGCAACCTTGGGCTCAGATACCATACTGACCATTTTGAAAGTGCTTGGAAGGTCATACACCCAGGTGTTGCAGTTCCTGAGAAAACCATTGGGGATTTGATCTTCAAGGTGGAGGGGTTACCATTCGGTTGTACCCCCGACACGTTACAGGCATGGCTCAGTGCCATCAAATGGGACGCTAAGCCGCTGAAAGCATTGGGTCCGCAGACATGGCTATTCCGTTCTGCTGTTCACCCTCCTCCAGGGATCGTCATGTTTAACAGCCATCCGGTTCTTGTAAGACATCTTCCCCCAAAGGAGAAACAACATACTCCGGTGATCATTGGACCAAAGCCACGTAAAATGCAGCCTGATAGTCTTCAGTCGAATGACCCTTGGGCAAGTTGGACTGGATCTCGTGCTACATCGTCAGCTGCTGTGACACCTGCACCTCGACAGACCACAGGTCCAATTGATACCAGATTTGGTGATCAGGATGCAAAGATACAAACTCTCCAATCTGAAATCAAGAAACTCACAGAGGGACAGGAGAAGTTCCAGCAGGAGACCACTGGTTGAGGTTCGCGACCAGAAAAACATGACTGAAGTTCGTGCAGCCATTGGTGACCTTCAAAAAGATTTCCAGTCTGCATTGACCAAATCCATTCAGGAGAACTCCAAGAAAATGGATTCCAATTTCCAGGAACTCAAAGCACTTTTCCGACAGTCAACAACCAAGAGACCTCCTGATGCCATGGAGGAACATGATGAAGATATGTGACTATATGACCGTCCTGCCCAGTGTAGGAATGCATTTGTTGAATTTGTTTTTGGCATAGTACCATCTTTTCTGGTGCGACTTCTTGTCGTTTTGTCTAAGTGTGTCGGTGTTGCTTTTGGGAAACATTCCTTTAGTAATGTTGATAAGGCCATACCTTGTTCCAATCACTGTGTCAACTTGTTGCACTTCTTGGTACTATCCTTGCTACTTTCAGGTGACATTATCCTTGCAGCTCAACACTGTTTTTGGATATCTTTGACAGGTCACCTAGGTTTGCACATACTGATTTGCCAAAGCTTTCAGAGAGAGGCAGGGGATCACAGATCTGGCGTTCGATGGTTTGTTGATTTCTCGTCGCCTGTTTCGCCTGTTTTGGTTGCTGGATCCAGATCCCCTGGAAAACTTGGCATCTACATTTGTAGATCAGTGTTGCGATACTATGGTTTTGGGGATTTTTGTTGCCCCAATACTTTTCCATCTCTCAATGCCAACAGCGCATATGTGACTTGTTGTGACACCTATCCATTGTTGCTAACTGTGAATTGTGTGGCACATCTTCGTGAAATTTTTGGGATCCTGAATGTCGTTTTGATAGGAACTGTGGTTGGGATAGTACTATCCTCTTTTACTTTCAGTGTATCCCACAACTGTCTTCTCATTTATCTTTTGTCATCTGTTACAAGCAGTAGGACTCTATCAACGGTTTTGTGTGTGATATTGCAACATGTACAGCTTATTTGTTGGTATCGTGCACTCCATTTTGTCGCCTTTGATACTTTTGTCAACTCCTTCATTGATTTCACTGTCCCATGTTGTGATATGTCCTTTTGGCATCCATTTCGGGGCTGTAGGATTGGTGAAGCTTCAAACCCGGGACCACCACGGCGGGAGATCTGCTCAAGGTTGTGTATTACTAACCCTACATGTATTGTCAACAAGCATGACTATTACCACGAAATTGTCCAGGAACATGGTGTGGATTTGTTCACAGCATCGGAAACAGCAGCTACATCCCGAGCACAACAAGTCTTCGACTCACAGATGAGTAGGAATAAATTCAAGATACTTTGGTCAGCCCCAATGGAAGATCAGTTTTCACGCTCAGATGGAGAACAATCGCTTCGTGGAAAAGCATCCGGTACTGCTCTCATTAGCTCCCTTCCATGTAGGGCTGCAGTAGATACATTAGATGCTCAATGGTTTGCCACAGGACGTCTCTTGCATTCGGTCGTTTTGTTTGGCTGTTTGCATGTTCAAGTTGTTGTGGTTTATGGTTTACCCCATACCCGTAACAATTCTTCGCAGCTGAACTCAACACTTTTTCTTGAAGCAATCCATGCTTGCTCTAAACTTCCACTTCCATTTGTCATTGCTGGTGATTTTAATGTTGACCCCTTCTCCTTGGAATGTGCAGATACTTTGTACCAACTTGGCCTTAAAGACCTGGTTAAACTTTCAAGTGAGAAATTTGGGAAAACTACGACACCAACATGTAAGGACACTACGATTGCAGATAGCGCCCTGATTTCTGCTGATCTTGTGCCCTTCTTAAGTGATATCCGGGTTTGTCCACAGCAGTACTTTGACACTCATCGTCCTGTTTTTGTTGACTTTGCATTCCCTTCCCAAGGTGTTTTTGATACTCGTCTTAAACAACCTAAGAGTTGGATTGAGCTTGATCTTGATGATGACTTGTTTCCAGAAGCTTATCATCAAGCAGTTGACTCATTGGGTAGGCCATCAACCATTGAAGAATGGGGTCAAGTCATTGAATGCACTGTTGACAAAGTATATCGTGAACAGCAGCAAAAAGCAGGTACTCCATTGTCTAAGATTCGTGGTCTTCCAAAAAGGTATCGAGGTCGATGTATGCCACCGAAATTTGAAAAGGTTGCAGTCAAGAGCCTGACGCCTGTGACCCGTCCGGGTGACTATGCTCCTCCTGGTGAAATCTATGATTTTGCAACAAGGAAAAAGGTCATCCACATGAGACGTTTGCAGAGTTTCCTTCGTAGATACCAGAAACAGCATCATCTTTCTAGCCATCTTTTTGGGGAACTGATCGCAGAATGGGATGCCATCCTTAGGGATCGTTCTTGGGGAATCACATTCCTCCTTTGGTGTCAAACCCAGCCTGAACTTGGGCCTCCTGGATACCCTTTGCCAGCCTTTGATTATGTTTTTACCTTGTATCAGCTCACCAAATATTATACAGATGCTGAGGTCAAAAGTAATCAGACTAAATGGCAACAACGACGTCAACTGTCACAACACTGGGACGCAAAGCAGGGATCGGCAAAGGCCTTTGCCAAAATGAAACAGAACTTTCGTCCTCCGGTCTCCAAACTTAGGGTTGAAGTTTCTGATAGTGTTCACATTGCACCGACAGATAATGGGCAGGTCAGTGTATTCTCCAGCTGTCTCCTGAAGTTTTCGTCCAGTAATTTGGTATACCTTGATGACATACCATGTTCTATAAAACAGGTGGATGACTATTCCTTGACAGTTATGCCACATGCGGAAGTTGATTTCACCAAAGAGTCTTGTGAGCTAAAGCAGCAATGTGTCCAACATGCGCCACAGGAAATTTTTGGCGCACTAACCAGATATTGGCAGCAATTTTGGCATCGTTCTGACGCAATTGGAGACCCCTCTCAGGATGATTTTCTCCAAGCGTTGCTACAAAATGTTCCAAAGCTTGATTTCCCTGACATTCAATGCCTGGATGTTTCTTTGTGGTTGAATGCTATTAAAGACATTAAACCCACGGCAGCTAGGGGGGTTGACCATGTTTCTGCATCCGAACTTCGACAACTTCCTTTTCATGCCATTCAAGATTTAGCTCTGGTCATGAACAACTATCCTGAGGGTTTTCCAGATTGGTTTTGTATGGCTAAGACATATCTGGTTCCCAAGATTGAGGGCACACCTTCAGCGGCAGATGTGAGACCAATCAGTGTCTTACCGCAATTGTATCGCCTTTGGGGAAAAGTTCTGAACTCTCAGCTTTTTAAAGCTTTAGCTGCACAGATTCCCAAGCAAGTCACAGGACTCTTGCAGGCTAGAGGCCCAATGGATGCCTCATATGAATGGCAGTATTGGTTGGAGCATCACTCTGCCTTTGATATTCCAGCTTCTGGATTTAGCCTTGACTTGTTAAAGTGCTTTAACACCATTGATCAGGACCAGGCCCTACACATTCTTTTGTCCCTTGGCCTGCCTAGTTGTGTTCTTGCACCATGGATTGCCACAATTCGCCGGCTAAATAGAGTTTGGATTCTAGGCACTTCGTGTAGCCAACCTGTCAGTTGTTCTCGTGGCTTCCCAGAGGGTGATACCTTCTCAGTAGTGGTCATGATTTGTATTGGACACCTTTGGACCTTTGCGGTGTCGCAGATATCAGATCGTGTCAAAGCTTCGGCATATGCTGATAACTGGGGATGGGCTACATTGCAACCAAGGCTCCATTCCCCAATTCTTCAACTGACAGCCGATTTGGTAAAGGCATTAGGGATGATCATCGATTGGAAGAAATTTGGATGTGGGGTTTGTGTAAGCGGCACCTTGTGCTCCTTCGTAATGCTCTTTCACCATTTGTCAACCCTACCACTATTGACACAGTCTCCTTTGCTCTAGACTTGGGGTGTAACATGACCTTTCATGGTCCACCGAGGTTGGGTAAACTTGCTAATCGCATTCAAAGTGCACACAAGAAACTGGAAAGATTGGCTAAACTTCAGTATGACCTGAAAACCAAGGTTCTTCTGGTTAAAGGTGGAGTTTATAGTAGCATCTTTTGGGGCATGGAATTAGTTCCTTTTGGGTCACAACAGCTTCAAAAATTGCGAACACTCATTTCCAATGCCATCTTGGGTCCCTCCAGTTGTCGTAATTCTGCACTTTCCATTGCATTTATGCCAGGACTTCTTGACCCTGCAGTGTATCTTACCTTTCGGGCGATAATTGCAGCACGTAGATTTTTGACCCGTCAAGTGGAGACAGTTCGCAGTAGTTTCTTGGAAAGATTGTCAAAACATTCTGGCACCCACCATGAGTGTAAAGGACCTATTGGGGTTTTGAAATATTACCTCCAAAAGTTTTGTTGGCAACCCACACGTAATGGTGAAACTTTTGGTTACGGCTTTTGTCAAACTCCATATCTTGCATACCAGCCGAGATTCCATTCTTTCGTGGCTTGTTTGGACATGGCAGCAAGATGTGGTTAACCAATTCAGTCTTAGGAAGGGTCATCAATATTCCCCTCCTGTGTCGATTGATGATACGGTTGCAATTCTCAAAACATTTCCACTTGCTTCACAGAAATTTTTGCTGGAAGAAATCTCAGGGGGTTTCCAGACGCAACATCAGAAAGCTGCCTGGGATACTAGTGCTACAGACCAATGTCGATATTGTCCTTTCCCAGACTCTAGATTTCATCGTGTGTTCCATTGCCCAGCCACTGATCAGGTGCGTTCTTCATACTTTGAAGTGGTTGAACATTACCTTGCATTGGACTCAAACATACATGAACTCCCAGTCATTCTACAATCTCCTCAAGATGAATTTTTGCGCATGTGCCATCACCTCCATCCGGAGGCTGTCATTGATGAACAACTGTTGAGGAAACTCCGTGGTTTGTCTGAGTTGTCCCCCATTGTTTTCTTCACTGATGGCTCCTGCCAACACCCATCACACAGGACTTCTCGAGTGGCAGCATACTCCATTGTTTTAGATGTTTGTGTCACAAATGACCAAAGAAGAGATATGGCTAGGCAGTTTCAACTCACTGGGTGTATTCCTGACACTTTAAAGGTTATCTCAGTAGCAAGGACCACTGGTGCTCAGTCCATCTACCGATCAGAGCTTTTTGCTATCTTGAAGATCTGTGAATGGTTAGATAATACGGTAATATATAGTGACTCTTCCGCAGCCTTGCTAGCAGTGAATCGCTGTCAGTTGGCTTCTAACGCAGAGTCTTTGTGCATGGCTTCTGAAAGTGATTTGCTTCAGAGGCTATGGCCCACCATGCAACACAGCACCAGGGTTTTTCATAAGATCAAGGCTCACAATGATCCAAGACAGACCCTAGATCTATTAGAATGCTACTTTCAGTTAGGTAACCTTGTGGCAGACACAGCGGCAGTGCAAACAGCCAAATGCCTTAATCCTGACTTTGCTACAGAGGTAAGCCAGCACCACAGTTCTTTGACGACCGAACGTAATATGCTACATAAGCTGTACTCAATGCATTTGGAGATGTCGAAATGCCGAACTCAGCTTGCAGCAACAATGGACGACGCTGACACACAACAGACACCAATTATTACGACCCAACGGAATTTTCTACAGGAATTTTGCAACTGGGTGGGTGAGAGCACAAATCGCAAGTCTGATCTACAAAGATAGCAAACCACTTCGCCATCTCAGACCACTGAACATTGTGTAGCAAAGCCTCGTTGTGATCAGCAGTCACTTGTAAATAAGAACGGTCGTTGGCCCCTGTACGCTTGACTGGAAAAAGAAAACCCGTCCAATGGCAAAAACACGCCACCATCTCAAGCCACGTGATACCCACCGAGTCCGGTTCTGAGGCCTCCGTAGGCCAGTGTATGTTTCGAAACCACTCCAGCAAACAACGTGAAAGAGTAGCACCCCAAGCGCTACATTTTGTATTGTTGAAGGTAATCACCGGAAAAGTCCATCTGTCAACTACCTATTTGGCCTAAACTTCCGAGAGGTTTGGTTCGAAGTTTGTACGTTTTGGGAGCGCCAACTTTTAGCAGTGGGCTGAAATTGAGACCTGTGCTTCCAGGCCAAGGTGTGGTTTTCCCTTTGTTGTCTGCACATGTGAAACGATTCCAAAGGCAATCTTATGTGGAAATTCCCCCTTTGCCTTTGCAACCTGCAGTCTCTTTGGATTCGGTACGACGTGAACTGACTGATTCATGGGACGCTAAAAGCAAACGTGCACACAGAGGAATGCTGGAGGTACGGAGATGGAAGAAAAATCCACAACGTCAGCTAACTTTTTAATTTCCTTTTTCCCTGAGTCTCCATAGTGGAGGTGAGGGGAGTTTGTGCCAATTTTGAAGGAGTTGAACATGACAATTTGTTCAAAGGTTTCAACCATCTAATACGGGTGGTTTTGTCAATCTCACCAAGACTTAAGCCTCACTTCGTCCGCTGGGTGGGGCTTCTAAGCTACGGGAAAAGGTCAAATTATAGCGACATCACACGACCTCACCCCAAATGGTGGTTTAGTAAGGGATTTTTTCTTATTTCAGGGAAATCTAGGTTGGTGCAATATTAACATTTTGACTTTTGACAGATTTAAGGCAATTTAGTAGATGGCGCAGTTTTTTCAGTTTTCTCCGAAAGAAATGGGGAAGGCAACGATCTAATTATGATGTTCACATTCAGGATTTGTTATGTGGCAATACAACAAAATGTGGGTGCCAGTACTACAACATTTCAACATTTGGCAATCTTTGTCAAAGAAAATAAATAAACGAGTTTTGAAACACACTTGGATTTGCATGGGCCACATTCAAGGAATGCCACCCAAAATATCTCTGTTTTTTTTCCGAAGCATGATGTGTTCACTGGAGGAGCTTCGAAGTGAAATGAAGCTAAGCCTCCAGGAGCGGGGTGGGGAATTTACGCTGGAAAAAAAAGGTGATGAACACAAAACATCTGGAGAAAATAGGTTGTTCTTGACTGTTTGATTGGGAGATATAACTTACTGATTGTATCAAAAACAAGCTTGGTGAATTTGCCCGTTTGGGTTGGGGGCCCAGCCCTTTTGTGCAATGATTTGTTGTGTTTGAGTTTTCTTGAGTAAAGTAGGCTGGCTTGCATCCGCAGGGATGCATCATGGGTTGGATGACATTTGATTAGCATCTTGTCGAGGAAGCAGGGTTGTAAGAAAGTAAGGTGAGAACAGCACAACCTAGAAATTGAATGTCAGAGTAGTAACAAAATGTAGTAAAGTAAATGATGGTTTGGAAAAAAGGTAAATCCTTGGAAACAAAAGGCGGCCTTGTTAGGTAGTTTATCTCCAGTAGTTTGGAGCCATGGGCCATGTTCCTTTTCAAAAATTGTTGATTTGGGTCTATGGAACTGGAATCTTCCACTGGCCATGGTTTATGTTTACTCGGAATGTTACACTTCAGATGCGCGTGTTTCTCTTACATGCGAGTGACCCAGTAGTGTTTCATTTGAATTCTCCAGTACAAATTCTCAAGATATCCAAATTGAAAAGGTTTCGGTTCAGATGATTCAGCGTCCTTTTGGGATAGTTCAAATACATTTTTTTGCCCAGGGATGGTGACATGGCCATGCAACAACATTTAGGGTAGCAGTTCGGGGCCATTAACATAGCATCACTGCCATACTGTTCACGTTGTAATGTATAGATTATAGATGTGTTCGGGGGGAGATTTTGATGGTGCCAATGTTTGACATGCCTCCATCATCTACATCATACTGTGGATGGAAGAAATCCTGCACCAGCTGGGAAGTAAAAACCCTACAAATAGTGGGATAAAACTACCAACCTCAACAGGTGCTCGCCGGATTTCTGAACCATCAACAGTATGATCATATATCTTGGCAAACTAACATGGAACCTGAAAATCACCCCATTTGGAAAGGAAAATCATCTTCCATCCACTTTCCCTTTTTCAGGTTCCATTGTTAATTTTTGGGGGTGTCAGTTTCAAAAAACAACGACATCAATTGAATCCTTCCTTCTACCTCGGTTTGTTCCCCGGTGAAGGTCCCCATCAACCGGAGTTGATTTGGTTGAGATTTAAGCAATCTGAGTTTGCCACCTATATGGGCCAGTGCATTCACTATACCTGATTTTGGGGTACATGGGGTTACTGGTGGCTTTGGAACACATGGGAGGAGATTTCATGTAAGGGATTCAATTCCTGCTAGGTCAAACTTAAAAAAACACCACTCTAAAGCACTGACAGCCTAATCCTACTGGAGGTGGTTAAGCATGATGAACAACTCCCTTAAATTCATTCCAGTTGTGTATGTGTTGTTTAGACACAGCTACTACTATACACAACCCCTTGGCAAGTGGGACCAACCAGATAGTGGTGGTGAAGGCTGTTGGGTGACTATGACTGTCCCAGTAAACCTCAAATAGGAATTAGTTTGGTTGGTGTTTTTTTGTTGTTTTTTTCGTTTCTTGGTTTGGTCTCACAAGAATCAATCAGATAATGGCATATCATACATGGAGTACTATATAATATTTGTTTATTCTTTCTGAGGGTCCTATTCTTACTGAGGTTCTCCTTCTACTTATCACTTTCCACGCGTTTTTTTTTGGATTTTGGAACAGGGGCAGATCCCCACCAGTACAACTAATATATGTTTTTTGGCAGGTGCTTTGCCTGAAGGTCATATCAACAACATCACAGCAGCACCTGTACATCTATATCATCATACATGGATATCAAGAGAAATGTTTCTGGACAATTCATATCCACCAGACC
>OMLO01005735.1_pt1 | contig 10436 bp, 6 predicted proteins | sample 1674811 | NCBI WGS metagenome assembly OMLO01 (sample SAMN06265003, study PRJEB25207) | coral metagenome | isolation source: Coral host | place: Mexico:La Bocana,Puerto Morelos, Mexico | collected 2008-11-13
GTTCCTTAGTCCAATTTTGTCCCACTGCATATGTTTCAGTTCCATACAAAGCTTTGTGCATTGCATATGTCGAGAGTAGTGCTTTTGAGTCAAGAGAAACTGGAATACGCTTCAGCTTTTTTAATTGTGCTAAGGCGTCTAGATGACGTTTCATCTGTGTTTCTCTGGATGTCACTTTGTTATAATGAATCATGTAACCCAACTCTCTTGCATGTGTGACAATTGTGAGATCTCGAAGTTCTGGGAGTGCATTTTTTAGTTCTTTTTCCCATTTCTTTTTCCCTGTTGATTGTGTCGTCCAGGCCCAGGTTTTGCCCCAGTCTATTTGCAATCTCAAGGAATTGGTATATCGAATGGTAGTTTGGATGGCTGCTAGGTTGGATTGCGTGGTATGTGTTTTCCAGCCCCAGTTGTCTGCATAACTTGTCGGTTTTGCTAATGTCAAGGTTATATGATGTTGCCACACCCAGCTAAGCGCTAAACAAGCTATGATGGACCAGGTATCACCTTCTGGTGCACCTGTGGTACTGGGTCCACAATTCCAGATCTGATTTTGTATTTTCCACCATCTATTGTTAGCTTCCAAGGTATTGAACCATATATCTAATACTCCAGGTGGGATTCCTAGATGTTTCATGGCATCATACGACGGTCGTCGTGGTAGCAAGTTGAAACACTTTACTAGATCAAGTGTGAGACCTTGCCATTCAAGGTCTTGCTGGATGTTTTGATCATGTGCTTTTTCAAATTGCCACTGCATATCCATGAGCTCTAGTTGTGCCGATCGTGTAGGAAGAAAACCAATGAGACCTGCCGGCGCAACTTGGCCCCAATGCTGTAAGATTTGATTCGTTACAACTTTTGTCCACCATCTGTACAACATCGGTATCAGTGTGATTGGTCTTGTTTGGGCCGGCGTGTCTGGTTGATCGTTTTTCCCGATCGGAATTGTGATGGAATTGCTCCATTCCTTTGGAAATGATTTCCCTTGAAGGGATGCGAAAATATTGGCAAGAACTTGGACACAAATATCTGGCAATGATCGTAGTTCTTCTACTGACCATCCGTCTGTGCCTTTTGCAGAGGTAATTTTGGTAGTGGATATGGCTTTCTTCCAAAGTTCAACATTACACAAATCTAACTGCATTGTAGGCTGCCTAGGACATTGCTCTAGTTGATGACGAAAATGTGCCCATCTGTCACTAGATTGAACATCATCTGCTGTATCTCTGCACCAGAACGTGTTCCAAAAGGCAGTGAGTTTGTCTGCAACTTGCATTGGATCATTTGTGAGATCTGTTTGACACACAAATGCCTCCCCTGGAAGTGTATCATAATGCTCAACAAACATGACTACAAGGCATTTATCATTGGCAGTTTGAATTTGTGCTTTATGACCTCCATATGTGATGAGTCTATCATATCGGAAATGGAAAGATTTTTGAAGCGATAAGGTAACTAAACCAAAATCATCCTCTTGAATGTTTGCCAAAATTTTATTCTCTGATGCAACCACTGTCAAGGTCGGGTTAGATATCTGTTTAACTTGTTTGATGGTGTTTTTGAGATGATTCTTCTTTTCATCATACCAAACATCGAATTTTGCTGTATCGCGATGTTTTTTACGTTCAATCACTATTTCTCGCTCTATATCTTGAGTCAAAGTCTCTATGGCTGCTTCAAGCCATTGGATTGTTGGAAAATCAAGTGGGTAGAAACGAAGTTGACTATGTGAGAGACAATAACTCGGAAATGTTGGGTAAAACCCTTTAGCATTTACAATGGCTCTCCATTCGTCTTGTAGCGATCGAGATGTGTTATCATTCTGATTCCATGTCTGACTGAGTTTTGCCAGCCTGTTTTTCAAAGTTTGCAATCTTCTGACTTGCCTAGTTTTCATCTTAATGCGAAAAGTGACAACTTCAGCTGGAGGTGTATACTGCCCTGCACAAGCTTTTGCAATCGGCACTTTGGGAGATTTTTTGATCAATTTGGGATCTTTATCTCGACCGAGACACTCCTTTGGAAGATGTGTTTGCGGAAACCGTTCAGGGTCCTCACAGTGTTGTTCAACAATTGCTTTTTGTACTGCCTCTTCAATACCTTTAGCCCATAGTTTCAGAGCATCAGGTTGAAGTGCAGTATCTATTGCATCAATCGGCAAGCCTTTGTTTTGTGCAAATTGTTTGAAGTGATGAGCTACTCTATGTTTTTCTGGCTCATAGTGTATCCAAGTTTTTGGGCTTTTGAAAATTTGTTTACACTGCCTTCGAAATGGAATGTCAAGTGTTATTTCTACCGGATCATGGTCACCAAATGCTTTTGTTTTATTAACTGATAAAGTGTTGACAAATGGCAGCAAATCCGGATGAAGAAAAGCCTGATCATTACAAGTAGCTTCCCTACAGGTGTTTGGCATTTTTTGGTGGTGTATTTTTTCATGCAAGTCTGCAGTAGTTTGATAACCCTGTTGAATCAAAGCTCTACCTGCATAAAGTTTCTCAGGTGGATGATTAAAATCTCCAACGATGATAGCCGGAAGTCCAACTGCATCTGCTAATCTTGCGGCTGCTGCAAGAAGTTGGTCAGTCTTAACAAAAGCATCTCTATGCGGTTTCGGATATCCATAAATCGTGATGAGATGCACATGTATTGGACCTAATTCTATTATGCCAGAAACAAGTCTTAGTGGATCTATGTCAGGTGAGATTTCTATCCTAGACGATCGTATCGGCCAAGTGGAGTGCAATGAGACACCTGTGGCTGATCCTCGGAATGCTGCATCTTCTCTTGTTGTCGCAGCATGTGGAGGAACTGGTGGCGACCAAAGTGATGTGAAATCTACTGAACGAAATTCTGTCGTGACTGCTTGCTGCACTAACAATGTGGCACTTGTTTCTGCCAAGCAGTAGATATCCGCTTTCATTTCTAGTAGGGTTGATACTTTCTTATTTACTGCTGTTGGATTGACAAAAACAATTTTGGTATAACAACCTTCCGGAGATTTTGTGGGACCCGGATTCATAGCTTCTCCCACTCTTCTGGCAATATATGGTGAGAAACTTCGGTTTGATTCTGGCATCAAAGTTAGCAATACGATGGCAAAATGCACTCTTCTCCGTTTGTTTATATACATTTTGTGATGGTCACAAAGAAAAAATTTTGCTTCCAAGAAATTTCGAACACACAAGTGGTCATGATGTCTTTCATGAGCCTTAGGTGCGGAACTGTTACAAATGCACCATTTCTTGCATGCACTGTGTCGTTTTCCCAGTGTAGAGTTTACGGTATCTTCCTGAAGAAAAGTGTGAAATTTTCCTAGCGCATAATGGGTCCGCGCGCGCGCGCCGTGAACCAATCTATTTTGAAGCCTTTTCGGCGCGCGCGCGCGGACCCATGTTGAGGAATCATGTGATGTCTGAGTATTTGCAGTCAAGAAATGCATTGGCATGCTCACTCTGATTGATAGCAAAATTTCAGAGAGATGCCACGATAAAAGGATTATGTCACTTGCAATGTTTTCAAGTTGAATATTTTCCCTGTTATTCAATATCATGATCACAAAACCGTGACTGCCACGACTGCTACAATTGCAAAGAACACCACTAAAAGATCTGATCGTTCGAGCACAAGGTTTATGAACCCCAGTTCGGCCCTGCACTACGAAAAAACTTTGCTGCAAAACCTGATACATGCATCTAATTTCAGGCTCTATTTGTCAATCTTCTGAGATGTCATCTGAAGGCTTCCTCGCCCTCTTATCCTTCCTCAACAAAAGCTGCTTCAGTTCATCCATTGATGATGAAATGCGATTCTCTTGTTGTGCCATGGCCTGTGCCAAACTTGACTCAAAACTTTGTAGCACTGCTTGGGTATGGTTTGCTTGTGCTTGCATCTGTGTTTCGATCTTGTGAAATTTCTCGTCTTGCTGTTTGACATTGTCTTTTGCCATTGTTTGCAATTCTTGTACAGCATGTTCCAATTTTTTGATTTGCTGATCATGTTGCTGCAGGTATTTTTCTGTAGGACCTGATTCAGGCTTGATCGTCGACGATGTTGCTGAAGATTGCCATGGGTCCAAAAAAGGATCACCTGTTCTGTAGACCGTCGGCTGCCTTACTTGCGGAATTGCCAAAACTGAATTTGCCGATTTCGGCCCTGCGACAAGTCCAATGGGTGTGTCATTTGTTTTTGGCTGCATTTTGTTGATCAACAATGGATTCGAATTGAAAAACATGACTTCTCTTGGTGGTGGATTAACAGCATTTACCAACCATGTCTTCGCTCCCAAAGGTCGTATGGGATGCATCTCCCAGGAATTGGTATCAGCCCATTCTTGAAGAACTTCTCTATCTACTCCAAAAGGCAATGGTTGGATTTTGTAGATGTCTCCTTGAGGTGTTTTCTTTGGAGGTTCAGTCCCTGGATGAAACTTTTCCCACATTTCATGGAAGTGACTGCTTTCTACACGGATCCCTTGCGATTTCCTGCCACGAATAAGACCTGCTGTACATGCTTGTCCTAGACAAATTGCTTCAAGCTGTTGGATGCTCTGTGGTAGCCATATGACTCGCCACTGATCTGACGGCTTTCCATGCGCTGTTTTCGGCGTAATGAAAAGACGGTTGAATCCTGAACGTCGAAGCAATTTTCGGAGATCAACAAGTTTCACTTCACTATGGTACTGTATCGATGTTGCTTCTTGAGGCCCACATGGTTTAGAGTTTTGACGAAATGCTCTTCCAAATGGATTTCTTAGAACTTCTTCTAGTCCATCTTTGGCTAACAACTTCTTGGAAAATCTGACTGGTGACTTCGTTGCTTCTTGCCATTCTTCGTCTGTGAAATCTTGTTTCCACATTGTGAAGCTGCAAATTTGAACATCATGTGTTTGAACAAGTGCCCCTTCATCTGTTGCTGTTGTGACTTGCTTGTCTCCCAATTGCAAGAGATATCCTGCGATTAAGCACTGTTGACCCTCAGTGTTGATTGCTGGAGCTATCAATTGTTTGATGGGAAGATTCGGAATGTCAAGTTCACCAACTATGAAAATTGCAAGTTCATCTGGTAGCAACTTACTTGCTTGTGATGTCCATTGTTTCGCATCTTCGGCGGTCATCATGGTTACACTTGGAATGCATGGACTAAACTCGGAAGTGATTGGCAATGACTTTCCCTGTGAAGTGAGAAAGTACCCTTCTTTCAATTTGTACTTCGTTACATCCAAATGTCTCATTTCTTGATTGGTTTTCTCTGATCCTAACTTCTGGAATTTGGCTTTTGCTTTTGACGAATGTCCAGCCTTGTTTGGCAGGTGGATGCCGGCTTGTTGACATAAATCACGAAAGGTGCTTTCTTTCTTGTCTGGATCTTCACTGAACAAAAGTGCAGTCAATCTTGGAATTCCAAATTGCTGGATCATCGATGTGATATGTTCCGGTACTTGTTTGAAATTCACTCCATGTTCCAAAAGCAATGATGAAAGTCCTGCATGAACTGCTTGTTTATGTTCTACTTTTGAACCTGTTCCACCCATAAGTGGCCTCATGATATGGACCTTCTTTGGTGAATCTTGCTCATAAATGTCGTCACGAATGATGCCATTACAAATTCTTTTGCCAGCATGTATGACACATGGTTGCTGTCCAAATTCGTTGATGGTATATATGTGTTTCAATGCGACGAGCAAGGTTTCCCATTTCAAGTCTGCATCTAGAGTACACGTTGGTAGATTTCTTGCTCCTACCTTGAAATTGACACTACGATTGACATCGGATGTGTTGAGAGAGTTCAACAAGGTCATCAAAAGGTGGTTTTCGAGTGCATACCTGAAAATGCTGACGGGTGTGGCGAAAGTGACACCTCTTGGCTGGAAAATGAGCTGGGCACATTTCGAATCGACTATCTGACGAATCAATGCTCTCGAGTGCTTCACAATCCATTTGGTATCAATCGCGATTTGCCAGAAAGTCAGGACTTTTGCTAAGTCAGTTTCTTGTCCTCTGAATTGCAACACGAGTAGATCAGAATTGGATGGAATTCTTGCTTCATAGTGGACTCTGCTCATGGCCTCTATGTAGTCGTAAATATCGTGGCAAATTCCATATTCTGGTGGTTCAGAAAAAACTCGCATGTTTGATGTTGATGGAGTTTTCTGTAACAATCCGAGCTCATCATACCATTCATGTTGCTCATGTGCTGGAAATTTTGCAAGATCTGGAATCATAGATTCATGGAACTTCTGTGCAAATGTCTGCCCTGCAATGTCGAACAACAGCAACTTTTCATGTTGGTCGCACAATGCTGCTTGATGTACATATCTGGATTGTGGATTGATTGACATGAGACATCCTGTAATCACAGGTTCATGAGGAGAACGAAGTGCATCATCTTTTAGTCCAATTTCACAGTAGACTTCTGCTTGAATCATTCCGACCCTATGATCCCATAGCTGTGTTAGAGTGATTGTCGGAATATCACTGAGAATGCAAAGTGATGCATAATTGCCAGGTTCCATCAGTAATGTGATCATGTTGATGGTTTCAAAGTGTATGCCACGATGATTGAAACCCCCAAGTAATCCTTTTCAAAGGGTTCCATGATAGGATTTCTGGGGTGTAGCAAGGAAAATGGGTCTGCCCGCTGTCCAATAAGGAACAATCCCACCAAATGGTGGCAGTGTAACCATGGATGGTAATTTCCCAATGCTTCATTCCATTCATGAATGGCTTTCGACCCGGGCGGGAACCATTCCTATATAGGAAGTGAGTAACCATCTATAGCAACTGGGATGACCATCCAACTAGAAACCAACTGCTTTCCAATATGAATATACGACTGGATGTGTTGATGCCCCAAATTCCCCAAATCCTAGGGTCCTATGCTCACTCTTTTGCCAGGCTTCATTCTTCAAGTCTCATGCATGTGAACCGCTGCTTCTTCCTACCAGGTCTGCCATGGTCTTTTAGCCTTATCGTTTCCCCACCCTTTCCCTGGGTTGACCGAAATTCGACCAAGTCACAGCCGAAAAATCCTGTCGTTCTCGTTGCCTTAACTGTTGCATGGCTGCCATGTGTTTTTGGAAGGAAAATGCTGGGAAATCTGTCGTGTTTTTCTCGTTAATTCATAATAATATTGAATCAACGGCTTTGGTAATGGTAGATTATACCAAAAGATCAGAAAACTTGCGTAGGAAAATAGAACGGCATCTACCCACATAAATATATATATATACATAAATATCCACATTTCCACGATTTACATATTATGCATCCCAAAAAAAAACATACACACATATATAATTATATACATATACAGTAAGTTCCCATGTCAACACCTTACCATCCCCAAAAAAAACATAACAAAAACCTTGCCCCAAAAAACGGCTTTATATACAACCCCCCCCAACCCACCAAGCGGGCAACAAAATCCACCAAGACACAAGCGGGCAATGAGGCTACATGCCCCGGCCTCAGCAACTTGATCGCCATCTTCTCGAAAGAGCTCCTAATTGGCTTGAGTTCATTACCCATGACGGATCCATGGGAATGGATGGTATGGGATGGGGAAATGTTGTTGAACCCAGGTTGAATTCGGGTCATTTATACCCACTTATATCAACCTGGGTTCAACAACATTTCCCCATCCCATACCATCCATGGGAATGGCATATTTACCCACATGAATGGTTGATTTGTATGGTTTTCATGTAGGTAAATATACAACCGTCCCATGGATCCTATGGGTTATAATTTTGAGAAAAGAGTTTTTTTCGCCCTGGAAATTCCAACCAATAGATACCCTAAAAAATACCAAAAAAAAATGCTTGGTTTTTCTTTAAATCGGTATTTCAAAATATGGCTATTTTGGGGTTACCCTCCGTTGATTAGTTGCTAATCATTCTGATAAATCTATCCCCTCAAACTCCCGGGATGCCATTTTATGGCATGTTTATATAAGGCTTTTAGATATACACCCCGGAAAACTAACATGTCCCCTAAAAAGGGACTATTTCAGTAGGGAATACATCTTCCAACGATTGATTTTCAGGGGACATGTTAGTTTTTAGGGGAGTAGGGCTTCCCGAACCAAAAAAAAATGGAAGAATGAATCCCTGGTGGTGGCGAGCTTAGCCAACCCCCCGCCCCTGAAAATTTTCTGGCTTATGAGTTCGATCTGATCTCGTTTTGGGTCGAGACGACCTTTTTAAAAGATGGCTTTTGAAATGATAGTTTTGGGGAGGGTGTCTCTACATATTTGTATATATATATATACATATATATTTATCTATCTATTCATCTTTGAACAGCTAGTCAGGTGGGTGATTGCAGCCCATTTGCTCATGTAATAAACTTAATAAACCTGTGTATGTAGGGATCTTATTCGCATGACTGACGGTCAGAACGGTTATGAGCTATAACCCAACTTGCTTCAGTGGCGAATTAAATGCCAATTACGCCAACAAATTTACCAGGGAAATTGTGGAAGTGAAAAAGATGGAAAAAGCCAGATGTGCAAATCCCTCACGATTTGGGAGCATCTTTCCAGGGAAGCAACCCTTGATCCTGATGATTTTTGAACAAAACAGTCATGTGCTTAGCGAATCTACACTCAAGGTTGAATATCACACATATCCCACCTGTTCCCCAAAAAAGTGATCCCAGTGTCAGATATGTCGAGGACAGTATCCCAGTCTCAGAATTTTTCATCGTCGAAAATGAAGGATTTAATCAGAGACCCTGAAAGCCAAAAATGAATCTTCTGAAATTTGATGGGACTGGACTGGTTGGTGGTTGAACCAACCCATTTGAAAAATATGCTCGTCAAATTGGATCATTTCCCCAAGGATCGGGTGAAAATTCCAAAAATATCTGAAACCAACCACCTAGGGGAAACTCACCAGGGACATTTGTCGAAATTATGGACATCACCAGTTTAACCACCCAGCTCAACTTCTGCCTCGAAAAAGGCGATTTCACCTCTCTTTCTTGAAAGAAACCTGGAGGTAGATACCCCCAATCCCTTTCCCCCCAAAAGAAATCTCCATAGCTGATGACTTCAAGGAAAAATTACAACCTTGGGTCACACTCACTTCCACCACCAAACCCGAAGCCTGCGCATCTGAAGCAGAAGTTAAGGCTGATTCCAAATCTCCCAACATCGCCTTGTTCGGGGTAGTTGACTAGGATGACTAAGGATGGCATGATGTGACACAGGCAGTCATTTGCTATAAATATTGTGTATACTGTATATATATATAATATCATGTATTTACCAATTAGTCATTACTAATAGGATCTAATAGGTTTCACCCATTTTCACCCTGTGGATTTTGCAGGATCCGTCTTGATGGATCATTTGGGCGGAAAATCTTTGACACAATTCAATTGGATGTTGGGAAACATCCCAGTCGATCGTCATCTTTCACCAACCTCCAAATCCCCCTTATCAAACCATCTTCAAGGTCCTGGGGTCCCCCCTGTGACCCCCCTGCCATTCCCATCCACTTCGCCTGTGCCCCGGCCATCCGTAGTAAACTCACCGCTTCAGCCCGCAGCAACTCGTCATCCTCTGCCTCTTTGCACAGCTCTCGAGCACTTTGTGCCATCTCCAATGCCTCGTTGCTTGTGTTGATATGGCCCTGCAAAACCCAAAGATGCCAGTCCGGCACAAGTCGTTTACTGATGGATACTTTATGGATACTTATGGATACGTAGATGCGTGGACATACATATGCGCAATGCATAATTTACATATATATATATATAGTTAGTGTGTGCATATGTATAATTCCTTTCATGGATGAGCTACGAAAAAAAAAACCATTCATTTTGGTGACAGATCAAGTCACTCATTTTTTTTCGACTCGAAAAACCTCTTTGTCGGTATATCAATCCCAAAAAGAGGTACATGTTTTTTTTCAGGGCAAAAAAATTCAACCATCTGTTTTTTTGTCAACTATATATATGATATATACATAGTCACAACTTGCTCAACTCCCATCTCACACTTCTTGCTTTGCTTTGGGGTATGGAAACTTCATGATTTTTTTTTGGAGAGTTGCATTTGCTTCTTCTCCATTCTGAAGGTTCTTTTTTTGGTAGAAGTTCCAAAAACAAACCAACAGGTTGATTGAAAGAATCCTGGTAATCCCCATGTAATCCCCTGGTAAACACCAAAAAAAAAACGTTTGGAAACAGCATAGGGTTATTATCAACATGAAAACACACAGGTTTACCCTCCCTGAAACTAAGAGCTCGCACCTGAAAATGGATGGTTTTCCAGACTACACCCTGGAAGATTAACGGCTGGAACCTACAAATCACCCATGAAAAAAAAGGAAAATGATCTGAACCATCCACCTCCATGAGGACATGTTCCAGCCGTTAATCTTCAGGGTCTGTAGTTTCTTGGGATGGCCCATGAAATCGGGAAGG
>OMLO01005736.1_pt1 | contig 10434 bp, 6 predicted proteins | sample 1674811 | NCBI WGS metagenome assembly OMLO01 (sample SAMN06265003, study PRJEB25207) | coral metagenome | isolation source: Coral host | place: Mexico:La Bocana,Puerto Morelos, Mexico | collected 2008-11-13
CTACGAGGATTTATCGATCGATTTTGGCAGAACAAATTTCCGCCAAAAGCGAGATATGGCGTGCAAATTAGGGTTGCTAAAGTAGCCACAATGTTGGAAAACTCGGAGCGGTCCGTACGCGGGGTCCGGATGAGAAAATCAGGACCGCTGGAACGCGCGGAATTAGCCAATCAGATTCAAGGATTTAGGATTCCGGACCGCTGAGATGCTTCAGAAAAAAATAAATAATATTAATCTGGAAATTTTCTGCTATATTAAACATTAAAGAAAAGAGTCACATTACAAATTACACCTAAGCAATAAAGAGGTTAACACAACGCTAAAATGGACGGTAATTGAAACTTACCAGCGAGCGAGTTTTGTCACTGCCCAATTCGAATGACTTTTGTGGTAATTGAGAATGGCCTCAACACAACTATTTTTAATTTATATTTAATTTGATTGAGCGTGGTCGATTGGCCTGTAATCCAGATTTTCCAGATTAAACATTATTCTTATGTGATCGGTATCCGAGATTGTTGAAGATTGTAGAAGATAGTGTTGTTTCTTGACAAGTTTGTATTCAGTTGTAGGTCAACATACTTGTATAAATTATCGGTGGGTTTGACGAGATGGTTATTTTTTTAAGAAGCAAACATGGAATTGATACAGTAAAATAACGATAAGAAAAGACCAAATACCTCCTGAAAGAGTGCAAGCCAAATTTATGCGATCTCGTAATCTCAAAATGCCACTTGATGCAAATTGGACACCATATAATTTATTGCACCTTTAAAGGAAGCTCCGCGTCAAAAAAAGAATTAATTGAATCTTCGCCTGGAAGCCACTTCGAACAGTATGCAGCTAATTACAACTCTGGGAGGTATTCTTTTGTGCGAAGAAGAAGAATGCTTTAATTATTAGACATTTGTGCATTCAAAACCATCGCTGGCTTTGATTTCGTACGTCGCCGAATACGAAGGAAGAAAATCTGCCGATACGCATTGCTGATTTGATTTAGAAATCCTTAAGAATGTACAATAGTGTTTAAACGAAAAACAAAATGACGGATCTGAAAATTAAGTACAGCAGAGCAGAAAACGGGATAGACGTCTCGGAAGTTGAGGGTGGACCCGAAGCGATCGTAAATCTCCGTCGTCGAAATGGGATGACAAAACTAGAGAAAGTTCTTTTGGCCTGCACAGTGGTGTTCGTTATAACGTCTGCTGTTTTTGCGTCGCTATATGCATCTGAAAGGCAATATAGGAACGTAAGAAAAGATAAACCTTCGGAAAATGGCAGCCAGAACTGCAAAGGCGTTGGTAAAACTGGCGAAGAGGAAAAGAAGGAAACGTGCGATTTGAACCCGAACAATTCAGAGTGTACAACTCAAGTTGTCAAACAAGCTGCACTTGGTAAGAAGTATTCTCAATTGTGATTTACAATTTGAAAAAAGCTAATTTTAATTCAAGATGTGGGCGTATTTATTTGTTATAGATGATATTTCTAAAGTGCATTGTCTCCTCTGCTAGCAAATATTACTCTGGGCGGGATATTTTATACGTGGCTGTTTTAATTTCACCGAGTAAAAAAGTTAATTTTGGGGGGTAAAGCACGGAATTGTTTAGGTGAATTCTTCCTGGAATAAAGATTTAAAACAATGATATTCTTTTCTTTTTATAGCCAAAGCTATGATTTAAATCAAAAGGCCGGGGTTAAATTTATTTAAGGCTGTAACACACAAGCGTTGAATTTGTGATGAACGATTAAAGTTTCATGAGGTGGTAAATTCATTTTCAATACGAAATTCTCTCTCCGACCTTTTGTTAGTGAGCTTTTCGTAAGAATTTTCCATACCCTTAAGCTATTCCGGTTTTCATAAAACGTGATACGTTTTCTCGCCGTGTCAGTATTTCGTACGTCGTATGAAAGGGACAAAAAGCGTATATTTTTGTTTTCATCTATAATAGTAAGGCGGGACTGCTCCCAAATTTGCATACCGTTTCAATGAACACAACAGGATGATAGTCCGACCTCTTTTCTTTACGATATATTCGATAATTAGTCTATCTCAGAAGATCGATTCTCGACACCTCTAATATATTTCGTTTCAGCTACCGTAAGCGAAACGCTTCCAGCTGCTGTTTCATAACCGCGTTATATTTGACTTAAACTCGCTCGTTTACATAGCGTTTCAAAATAAAATTTTCTTCAGGAGTTTCTGACACTTATTTTGTTATAAAAATTATTAGTATAGTTTAGATCGGTTTCCCAGACGTTGCTTTATCAAAAATATACCGAGCATAATAACTCATGAACTGAACAAGTGAAATACTATGAAAACGATGGGAATGATTTAAACAGAATAATCATCAAAGTAGATACCGGAATGGAAGTCAAATTTTGAAGTTCACCAGTCCCAGGTCAGCATCGAACGTTACTCTTTTTAGAATCATCAAAGTTCTGACATGGCGTCGTAAAACCTAAGAGACTCGCTGTCTGATAAGTAAATAACGAAAAATAAAAATTTTATCGAGCAGAATATAAACAAAGTTGTTGCATCCAAGTAAATTTAGGAAAGGAAAAAGTAAAATATTTGAAGCAACTACTCTAAAGTGGGTAGAATAGGAAGACTGATTTGTTAACTAATTCCAGACGTGTGTCTAACACAAAATGAAACACACCATGTGATTGGCTATAGACGTAACAAGTCAAACAATCAAACAGCTCGTACAGAACATAAGTAGCTATAAGTGAACACCGACTGAAACGTTTCAAAGGACTTTGATAAACTTAAAGATGCACTAGCAACCATTTTAACTTTCACAAAGATATTGAGAATTCCCCTCTGATGCCTTTCCACTACGCTTAAGGTCTATTTGTGTTCTTCCAGTAAAAAAAAAGTACATTAAGAATTAAGCAGTTGCTGTAGTCAGAAACGACTCTCTTGTATTCTGTCAGAGTTCTTGAGCAGGAATATATAGTACTTTTACAAAATGCTGTATTACAAGCACTATGTTGGTCTCGTCCTTTTTCCGGCTCCAGAAATATCGGAGGTTTATTTTAATAGCACGGAACAATAATTTTGTACAGTCTCTGTGCATTTGCAATACCAAACTGAGACGCTTTGTGAAATGCAAATAGATTTGCAAGTCTCTCATTGCTCACCGAATCCTTTACTTCGTTTTCTAAACAAACCGAGGAGCTATTTACATCCATAATAGCCAGAAACGCTCTATTTGTGCTCAAAGTTCTTGAAGAGAAGTTTAGTATTTTTACTTTACAGGTGTCTTCAATACTGGGCTTCAACAACACAAGTAATATTATGGGGTCCGCTCTCTTCTCCGGCTCCCGACAGTATTAAGTGTTTATAACACATCCCTGTATATTGACAATACAAGGGCACTTTGATAAAAAAGATTTCGAAACCAAAATATTCTCCACAAGCCCCGTTAAATTGCTCTCCAAGTCTGTTCCTTCGTTTTCTAGAATAACGAAGCTAGTACAATTGCATGATGGCTTTTAGTTAACCTGCATGTATTCTCCGTGTAAAACTGATCTTTTCATAAGCCTCGTATTTTTGTAATTATCTTGATATTATCTTTAGAATTTGATGTCGTAAAATGAACCATTTTAAACCGGCTCATATGAAAAAGAGATTTTAAAAGAATCCCTTGTTCAAAAGACTTCAAGTTGAGCCCTAAGTTTCGTTTAACTAGCAGTTGACAAAAGAATCCTTCATGCTCCTTCAAAATTCTAGCACGAGCCGCGTACTTTTACTTCATATTTTTGAATAATGCTGTACTTCATGTAACGGCCAAGGTCTGAATAATGTTGTATTACATGTGATATCCAAGGTCTCGGTCGTTTCCTCCTCCTTTAGAAATGTCCGGTCTTCACTTCCGACGCAAGTATAAGCATAGAAGATCGAAGCTTATGCGCTAGCGAAGACGGCCAGCATAAGCATAAGCGTTTATCTCATGCTTATGTTTATTGAGGTCATGGTTGACATGAGCATAAAGTGTGTGCTGATTGGCTGAAAGCTTTTGCTTATGGTTGTGCGTATGCTTGTGCCGATATGCCTCTCTTGGAATATAACGGCGACATAAGAAAAAAGAAGAATACAAAGTTTTGATATTCTCATACTGATGCTTACATGCGGCACTTTCGCATAATGCCTATGCCTTAATGCCTATGACTACGCATGTGGTTGCGTCCCTAGTGAAGGCCGGGCTTAATTAAAAAGAGGCCAAAAAAACATATATATATATATATTTCTTTGGTGCAATATATGTAACATTGTTATATAATGGAGTTTTGGTTAATTTATGGTCACGTGTCGATTGCTAAATATGAATGTTGCCCGGAGTTATTTTGGCTTATTGACTTAAAACTTTTACACTGAACTCCAGTCATATTACGAGACACTTAGCACTGGTTCTTTAGCCGAGAAATAGTTGTGTTTTCTGACTGAGAATCTTGGTGTTTCCCGCTCCCGATGATTAAGTTTATATTGTCCACTATCAATACGAAAAAAAGATACTTGTAGGCCAGTACGTTTCCGAAAGACTTAAGGGTTCGCAGCTCACCAAAATGCTTAGCTTCAAATAAGCCTCGCTGATTTCTTACAAAAAAAAAAGTCCTGGAGGTAACGATGAGTCACTAATTATCAGTAGCGTTCTTGTTTGTGATACCTCGCCACATTTGCATTCGCCACAAGTATGATCCATTTACAGAGCACTCAATCTCATATAGATGAACTTTGGAATTCGAAGTTGTAAACCAATGTAGGCGCGTTTCACGACACGGTCTTGAGTCGAAATTAACTGGCGTTGCGTCATATTAATCATCGGCGTGCCTAAGTATTCGTCATTTTCAAATAAACTCCCAGTTTGGCAAGCCACCCTGAACCCCTTAAAAAGTACACGCCTGCTAGGCTCAACGTCAGTGCTACCTGTTGTTTGATTGAGCTCGATTTGGCGAACGTCACAACTAGCAAAGCTTAGCAAAGATCTTGTAGGGGGGAAGGCAGCCTTTTAAAGACACTTCCTGCCCACGTGTACGTCATCGTAAAGCAATTAGACCTTTTATTAACGAACTTTGCCTCATCAAGATATACGTCAAAATGAAGCTCTTTCCTTAAATAGCACTATACCCTCCGAGGCACACTTGCATTTACCAACACATGTGGTGTATTTATCGCCAAGGGCTTTAATTTCTATTGTTTTTAATCGCGTTCCCAGGGTTAAATAATTTGCATAACTCCCTGATCGGCGTTAATAGGAGTTAGTGCGAATTTTCCTGTTGTCGGCCAATTCCATGCTGGATCTGAACTTTGTTCAAGGCTGTCGATTTTAGGAAGAGTGCTACTTCATGCAATCCTGGCACAGTCGTTGTTCTACTAGTGACAGGCTTCGCCGGCACGATTACGTCGCAGAAGGGAACTCTTGTCTATAGTCATGTACAAGCCAAGTACAGAAGGGCTCCTCAATGGAAACTACCTCGAGCGAAGACCAGCTGATGAGTCACCTAGTTTCATCCGAGCGGCCCACAGGTCGGTATTATTCGATGACGTTGACATTCAGCCAACGAGCGAGGAGCCACTCCGTAAGTCAGCGAGGTTATCGAAACGCGAGAAATGCATGATCGCTGCTTTGATTGTTCTCGCCGTACTCTGCATTGTTTTTATTGTCATGTTTGCAAAGGCGTCAAAAGGAGAGAAAAAAACCAGCAGCATGCCTGATAATACACCAAAAGAGTGGATTACAGCATCTTCTGGTAAGTGTGTTCCCATTCTAGGTGCCCAGTATTTTATACTAGGCTATCGTGCACTCTACAGAAACTTCCGTTCTCACGCTCTTGAAAGCTACAGAATTTTCAAACGTGGTGCATTTTAAATTAGTTTAAGTAGACCTCATTAAAATATTTCAAATTACAACTAAGTACGATTCGAATTTGCGTTTTTCTACATGTAGCTTCTCTGCCAAAACATTTCACAATTCGCTGTCAAGGGTGTTTGAAGGGTCTGATCGGCTCAGATCTGTTTTACATGTTTACAATGAGATTTTTTTTTGTCGCTGAAAGGTCGTAATTAACCCTGCGTGGGAACGTGACATTTTGTTGTCAGCTCGATGAAGAGGGACGCGGATAATGTTTCAGTTTGACGTAATCAATTTACCCTTTTATGCTCAAGCCTCTACCGTCTTTTCAAATTAGAAATTTTGAAGTATGTTGTTACTTCTGCTCTCCATCATTATACAGTAGAACACTTTAAGTGCATTTGTAGTCAATGATCTTCAGTCAAGCGTAGTTAAGTGCAGGCAAACATACTGTCAATTAAAATCCACTCGTACGACTGTGACCAAAGCTTCGAATAAATAACATTCACGAAATACGTAACGCTAATGTCAAGGCTGGGCTGTGTGAAGGCTACATCTGCCCCAAGTCTGTATCTGGTATTCCAAATTCTCGAGTGAGCTTAAAAGCTGTTCAAAACAAAAGGGGCTCAAAATACCTGAGCTGGGAAATTAATTATTAATAATGTATAATTGTGGGTAATTAATTATTGAGTAATGCATCAATCAAAGGGTTACATTCGACGTGTTAAAAGGAGGCCTAAGAGGCACAAATAACAGACTGAATGAATACATCTGAATACTTCTAGGATCGCTGCCCAGCTGTGCTCATGCCCCTGCGAACAAACTTCGTTCAAAATTTGTTAACTAAAATAATAAAAAAAAGATATCCCTATATTGATTTTTTTTCAATCAAACAGACTCTCTGACTTCTTTATCAGTATTTTTTCCAGAACTCGCACGTTGCTGAAAAAGATTCCACTGATCGCAACTTCGGAGATGTGTTATTCCCCGCCCCCCTCCCCGCTAAAAACAGAAAAAATACACTTAAAAATAAATGGAGGGTGTACATTTTCAGCCCCTAAAATTACGTCGAAGACCCTGTCATGGACTGCAAGTACATGTACACCTTGGGGTATAAATATCCCAGGGTGATTGGGTGGAAGGCTAATGGTAATGCCTCATAACCCTGGGATGGTTAGTGTGGGCAAATGACCCACGGGGGAGGGGAAGGGCTGCATCTACAAGTATTGACTGAGAGATAATTTCCAGACGTAAATTAAAAAACAAACTCCAGAAATCTAAGCACAAACATAGTCACATCAGGACATCACTGACACGTAAGTGATCGCCTGCTTATACATATAGAATATCACGGTAGGTAGTTACATCAATTGCAATCGCATTTATAGTCCAATCTTCACTTTTCAGAATGTATAAATAACACAATGCAGTTTTCGTGTACCTTTGGTCTTCGTGTGTAGCTGTATCGTCAGGAATTCGTAGCTCTCTTAGTAGTAGTTTCTCTCTGAGAATCAGCTAGACAAAAACGAGAGCGTTGTTGACGAGTTTTAAATGCCTTGGAAGTAATTTCTTGAAACGACTTAGCTCCAAGGCTTCTGAAACTCGCTTTTCTAAATTATGAATTCCTCGAAGAACCGAACTTACCCTACCACCAAATTTTAAGCACATGCTGTCTAGCTTAGCAGCCACTCCTTCAAGATATTGAGTGCTACCGCGTACCAGTAGCTCAGTCGGTTGAGCATCGGACTGTCATGCGGGAGGTCGTGAGTTCGACTACGGCCGTACCAACACTCAGGGTCTTAAAATAACTGAGGAGAAAGTGCTGCCTTTGTAATTACATCCACAAATGGTTAGACTTTCAAGTCTTCTCGGATAAGGACTATAAACCGTAGGCCCCGTCTCACAACCCTTCACTGTTCACACAATCCTGTGGGACGTAAAAGAACCCACACACTTGTCGCAAAGAGTAGGGCATATAGTTCCCGGTGTTGTGGTCAGGCCTCATTTCATTCATTAATGTGCTGGGTGAGATCGCTAATGGACTGATACCGGCTGCCAATAGCGCCTGTATATGCTGATGTCTGATCTCACCTATAGATCACTTGCTTGTAAAGCGCATTTGAATATGTGCATGGAAAATGCGCTATGTAAATTTATTACCATTACCATTACTATTGCTTTTGGGCCAGGGAACAAGTGGGGAGCCGGAAAGCCGATAAAATAACGATAAAGCAAACGGCAAACAAACCGAGTTCGATTTCGTGCGGTCCAGCCGCTACGAATTGTCTAAGTTATTATTAAAACTGAAAAATCTATTGAGAGACATTTTCATGAATGGTCTACAGGTACAGGGATCTACGCTTTCGACTAATCAGGAAACACGATTTCTTCCATTTCCTTTTTTTGTCTCCCTTTTCCCCTCTTCGGGGCTAAACCAGAAAATCGTGAAAAAATATTGAATAATCAAACTACAAAAGAACATGCGATCATCTCTTCACATCCCAAGTTCTACAAACGCCTAGTACCCCTCGAGGTCCCCCCTCATTCTTTGAAAATGAAACTACGGTTTTAAAATCAGTAAAATCCTGGATCCGCCACTGGCTCCACACGTGTTTGGACGTTTTTTCTCATTTGGGGCCGCGATTTACCTGTTTATTTTCCGGGGTACTGTTTAATTTCTTTCGTTTTTTTTTTGTTTATGTTTTGTTTCTAATTAAGTTTTAGCCCCACCCTCTCTCATGTTCTTCTTTGTTGCTTCATTCTACTCTTCTCCCATTTCTTTATTTCCAGTTTTTGTGTTTGTCAGTCTGTCAATTGATCTTCTGTCTATTTTCTCTTCTAGATATTCTTAATGCAATGAACGCAAGCGCGGATCCGTGCGTGGATTTCTACCAATATGCGTGTGGAACGTGGATGAAAAAGAATTACATCCCGGAGAGCAAGACCACTTGGAGTCAATTTCGCGTACTTTACCAAAGAAACGAATTGGTGATGAAAAACCTAATTTGGGACAACGAAGACGCAAGGAAAAAATATAAAGATGTAAGTTATTGTTTACAGTTGTTTGTGGTGTTATTCTGGATGAGTTGTGTTCCGAGGTACCAGGCTTGGCTTTAGGAAGGCCAATAACAGTTGTAGAGAGGCTATGGCCGAATTTGGAGGCAGGGGCTCTCCGAGATGCTGTTTCTTGCATTCTATAGTACCATTTTTGACCAAATATTTCAGGTTAAGAATGAGTTGTTTTCAAATTTCCAGACGGAATGTTGAGGGTAGCCTCATTGGCTGCCACCAGTTGAATCGTCACTCAACGAAACGAGCGTAACGTAACGCGTCTCCCATTAACACGCTTTGAGTGGCGCCCCAAACTAGGCTTCGAAAGACACATCCCTCACCGTCGATCCATTTTTAAAATGGATGCAAAATGCTTTCACATACTGTAGTTGTAGTCAGGCATAGTAATAAAATCTTAAAAGTTGTTGTCACTGACTTAAAAATCTTAAAATAGACGTTTCGGCCAAAATACTATAGCCTTCTTCACTGATGAAATGAATGTTAACGGCGTCTAAATGTAAATGAGATGTTTATAAGCATGTGAGGAAACTCGCTAGGGATTAATTTAGGATTTTGTAAATGTCTGGAATATGCGTGTGGTCAATGATTGAGCTCGGTTCGCGAATGGAATGCCACGCTTCCAAGAACAATCTACGCGACCACAAGAGACAGCGATCTATGACCTTAACATTATTAAAATCAAATTCGTGGTTGTTTTTCATACAGTGCTGCGCCAAAAGAGAGTTCTAGTCACATGTGAGGACGGCTCTTTTGTGTTCTTTTGTTCTGGATCTCAGTGCTCTGGATGTTCATTTCATCACTGATAGAAGGCTATAGTATTTTAGCCGAAGCGTCTGTTTGAAGATTTTTAAGTCAGTGACAACAACTTTTAAGATTTTGTGCTTTCACATGTTTGCATCTAATTTGTTTTCGTTCTCACCCTTGTAGAACGAAGCTGTCACGAAAGGTTTCGACATGTTCGATTCTTGTATGGATGAGGACAAAATTGAGAGTCTGGGCGCGCAACCGCTGTTGGACTTGATCAAAGAGTACGGATCGTGGAACGTAACTGACGGGAATTGGACCGAAGAAAAATGGAACTTTATGGAAACATTTGTCAAAATTCAAAAGTACCTATCGATCGCACCGCTCTTTAACATGTATGTGTCAGCTGATCTCAAAGACTCAACGAAAAATATTATTGTGGTGAGTTCTTCAGTTAAGTCTCTTGGCACGAGGGCCACAATTGGTTTAGAGATATCGGCCTTAAATTTCGCCAAAGCGGATTGAGCTTTGCGAGTAAATAAATAGATAAAGAGACTTGGGCGCTTTTTGAAATACGTTCACCGCAAAGAAATAGAATTTGATAAATAAACAGATATATTTTTACATTCGACGTCGAATCAACTAATACAGTTGGAAAAATTGAGGAATGTTTGTCTGATCTTACAAGTGGATGTCTCTTAACAAGCTAAAACTGAATAAGGACAAGACGGAACTTCTTTATCTATACTCGAAACACAAC
>OMLO01005737.1_pt1 | contig 10433 bp, 16 predicted proteins | sample 1674811 | NCBI WGS metagenome assembly OMLO01 (sample SAMN06265003, study PRJEB25207) | coral metagenome | isolation source: Coral host | place: Mexico:La Bocana,Puerto Morelos, Mexico | collected 2008-11-13
GCAAATTTTGAAGAAAAGAAAGGAAAATCGAACCTTCTGATGTCATTTCCGAAAATAGTTAACCAAATGGGTCCTTTTGGTCAAAAAAGAAAAAATTCGGTTTTTCGCTTTTGTCGGCGGATTCTCGATATTTTCAGATTTACGCTCTTAATGAAGCTTGAAATCATAAGACAAACTACCTGTTGTGTCTGATATTTTCACTCCAAGATTCAAAATGAACTCAGTAGTTTTTCTCTTTTTCATTGCATAAACTATCGAAGGTGAAGCCCAAACAAAGAAGGAAGTGCCATCCCGGCTTTCAAGGTTTAAGACAACACAAGGACTGAATTTGCCTTGACCATGATCATGAACCTCAAGAATTTTAAAAGTCCCAATAGGAACTTCACGCCATTTAAGTGTCTTTTCAGGCTCTTGAAAGTCCTCGTTAGATGGCCACACACAGCTGTCACGAGCTAGCGTGTCAACGACGTCCATTGTTTGTCCGAGATCCACTGTGGAATACAAAGGTTACAGAAAGGTGTAATAGGCTGTTTTGACGCAGCTTAGAGCGAATGATGTGTTTTTTCGCTCAAAATTCAGGTGGAATCGACAAGTTTTTTTGTAAGCTCTTGCCGAACCTGTTCTCGGATTTTTTCCATATCAAACTGTGGAGGAGAAGCCGTGGGTTTCTTGACAAACTTCGATCGCAGTGTCTCTTTGAGTTGACGATATTTCTCCATTTCACGGGTGACAAGTTGGAACTCCTTGTCAGAAACAGTGTTATCGTTCAACGTCTGAGAGACACAGCAGTTAATCGAATCATGCTTCTCGATCGCAAGAGAGAGGAGTAATGAGTGTTTATCGACTTTGCGCTCAATCTTCTTGTTGAGAACTGTCAGGCTGGTCAAAGAGAAGCCAGTAAAAGCTGCGACTCCAGCAACAGGCGCACCAACAACAATTCCAACATCAGTAAGAGAGGCCGCTATAGCTCCAGAAGACAGAACCGCAGACACAGAACCAAGGCCAACAGCTGAATAGTGAACCGCTTTCTTGACCTTTTTATATCTTTTCAACACAAGCCTGTAATGTTCAACCTGATCTGAAATTTCTTTTTCGATTCTGCTTATCTCAGTCAGACGGAAATTGTTGGCGGGCAGGTTTGGATAGAGTTGATTTTCAATCTCGGCAGGCGGTGCGCTTGGTAACACATTAGCTGAAGACATTGTATAAAAAGATATTTAATTTAACTCTAATTCAAAACAAAGTGGCAAGCCCTTGAAATCAAAGAGTTCACCATTTTCATCTTTGACACTAAGAGTGATGCTGCTTATGAACTTGTCGGTAGAACACTCGCGTAAAACCTGCTGCGGAGAACTGTTGTATGTTACTTTTTCGTAAGGCTTCCCCTTCACATCAACCACGGTTAAAAGATCTGACCTTCTGCTGTTGAACAGATTCTGTGTTTTGTCGATCAAATCGCAATGAATGAAATATGTTGTTGGAGATGTAATCTGTTTTACGAATGTTGTAAGATCCAACTTTTGCATAATACCAAGCAAATTGGCTAAATCACTATCAAGTTCAATCTTTTTTCCCATAGTATTATAAATTATAAGCTGGCCGAAAGGTTTATTTATTTCTGTTTGCAGTGTAACCCCACGATCGGAGAACAGCTTGTTTATTGCTTTTCCCAAGCTTTCTAAATCGTAATGCCCCAGTTCTATTTTACCAATTGACACTCCTTCACGACTGTCAATGTTACCGAATTTTGCTGAACCTTCTTTTTTCAAAGTGTCCCAGCTGTTGTACAAACTGCAAGAGATGAGTTTAATGAAATGGACTTGTGGTATCTTGTCATCAAAATAGATGGTCTCTCCGTTCTTTTCGGTGACAATGGTGAGAACAACCATTTTATTATGAACAAATAAAATGTTACTATTTAATATGGACGACCTTTCTCTTCCGGGTTAAAGGTGAGACAACTTATATCCTGCAGGATTGCAGGGGTTTTCGTCGAAGTGGGAAGCTTTTTCGAAATGGATGCAATCGCCCGATGGGAAGACTGAGATCGCAGAGGCAAAGAAAGACGAGTGGGTGCCGTTCAATCAACAGTTCCCGAACGCGGACAAAAGTAAATTCGTGTCCCAAGCAACGGTTAAGTCAAAAGGAAATGTTAGCGCGGAAATATTTTTCAAAAAAGGTCCGGGTGATTTGCAAAGCGTATTCGGTTCAGACAGAAAATATCTGTCGCCAATCCCTGCGGTTCCCTTCGAAGGCAAAGCGCCAAGCTTCAAGAAAATATTCAACGCTGAAATCAAAATCTACGTCACGCCTGACCAATATTTCACGACAAAATTCAGGGAAATCTTTCAAAAAACCAAACTCAGGCATACATCAGCAGCTGAATCAAAACACTGGTCAGGAGGGCATGACATGATTTACTGGCCACAACAGCTCAACTTCGCGGTTTTCTGCGCGACACAAGGGTGTGGAGTTTCACGAGAAATATTTGACAGTGGAATAGATCTCCCCCCACAGATAAGAGCTTTCTACATCTTCCACATGTATTTCACTGTCAGGCGGATTCTGTACCAACTAGGAGGCATCCAGAGTATAAGCACTTTGCCTGAAGACCCAACGTTCAACCAGTTCAACAGTCATTATGACGTTGCTTCGTACAAAAGGCTGTGCAGCGAGTTCGGTATTGATCCATCGACCGATTTTCGCTTCACACGAGGGGCAAACCACGGGCTGGGAAGCATATACATTTGGGTTACAGCCCTCGGACCGATGAAAACAGAGGTATCTTACCCGGGTTTTTATAAATTTAGCGATGAAGGTGGGTCCGCAAGCAAAGGGAACCTGCTTTCTTTTATTGAGCCTGATGACGCGGCCTACAGTCAAGCAGACTGGTTCGCCCCCAACACAGCATCTGGTTTGACGCAGGCGGGGTTGTCAAGAATTAATCAGTCAATCAAGGCTTTCGTTTACTGCATCTTGGGTGCGCAGGTAAATGTGAGAAGTAGCATTCTAGGTTCTGGCGGCCGAGCGAAAGAAGCCCAAAGCGAGTTCTTGGTGCTGATGGAAGACGCGATCAGACAGCCGGACCTGGCCAAGAGCGTGCAAAGGTACCAGCTCGCGGTGGATGAAGCGAAGGTAAGGCTCAATCTTGCAGTAGCCCCCAAAGCCTGGCTCATGCCTGCAAAAATGTTAATCAACACCCAAAGCACAGTCGGTTACAACAACAAGTTGAAACAGGATGAAACAGGATGAAACTTAGAGTAAACAACGAGGTGAATCCAGACACAAAAAAAGCTGCGCTCAAACTAATGGAGGGCAGCCCGTCAAAAATTAACCCGCCCAACAGCCATCCTTCCAACCCGATACACAAGGCTGCAACAGCTGAGTCAAAGAGAGAAACACGAGCACCGGTGGAAAAAATAGAGCCAAAACCTCAAGACAAAACGCCACAACACGAGATAAACAAAACGCCTGTCATTATTGGTGTAGTAGGGTTATCGGCTTTGCTGTTCATGGCTTGGCGGTAAGTTAACGCCGCTTCTTGAGATATTTTTCAAACAAAAAGGCCACCACAGCAAGAATGAGCAGCCAGGTGTGCTCTGCCAGAAACCCAATAGCCTGGCCCGCAGCTTTGAAAAGAAAGCTCACAATAGAGCCTATCAGCCCGGGCAGCAGAGAAGCAAGTTTTGCACTAATATCTTTTAAGCCTTTCCCCAAAGCTTTGCCAGTGGCTTTCAAAGCTTTTGTGATTGAACTGACAACAACCCCTTTTGTGACTCCAGCAGCAAGAACAATTGCAGTGACAGTAATGCCGTATTTTTTGAAGATCTCTTTGACCCTTTCCAAGAGAGGCCGCGCCCTTCCCCTTTCTTCAATCTGAGTTTGCAGACGCGCGAGCTCCTGGTTTCTTTCTTCCACTCTCTCTATGGCGTCTTCTTTGTCAGACGGTGAGGCGTTCTCATCTTGGATGATTGCCTGATCTTCAGTGTTCTGTCGCTGCAGCTCGCTTTCTTGCTCTTTCAGGTCGTCCAATGTTTTTGTTGTGTTTATCACTTCTTCTACGGCGTTTCTTTTACTTTTTGTTTCTGTAACAACGGCTTCCTTTTTGGCTACCTTTTTCCTGAGCCATTTTAACGTTTTTTGCTTGAGCACTGCAAGTTCTTTCTTATCTGTTTCATACGCTTTTTGAAGATTTTTTTCCTGATGATCTAGTTCACGTTTTTTCGTTTCCATTTCCAAGCTGGTCCCATGTTGTTCTTCAATTTTATCTTTCTGATCCTGTATTTCAGCTAGCTTTTGCCGATAACTAAGCAAATCTTGTTCTTTTTGTTTTATTTTTGAGGCATCAACCTGTGCCTTTTTAAGGTCTTTTTCAGCTTCTTTTAGTTGTTTTTCTTCTTCATGGACGGAGGCATCCAATTTCGCTTTATATTCTGTATTAGTTTCCCCCATTGCAAAGGAGTAACGTTCTGTGAACTCTTTTAGAAGAGGTTTTGGTCCACCACGGGGCCCTTTCTTGTAAAAAATTCTTCTCTCCCTGGTGCCATCAAGGACAACAACCTCAGTAGGATTTTCTTTGCTTAAAACGAGTGGTCCCAATCTTTTAAAGTCCGGGTCAAGGTATAGGGCACTGATGTCTTTTTTGGCCACTTCAATCAGAAACTCTTTATCATCTTTTGTAATCAAGGGGTATTTTCATCAAAAGAAGTGTCTGGTTTTAAAAGCAATGAAGGCCGAGCACGCTGTCAAGCGAATCACATTTGACCGCACTGAAGCCAGCCCCGGCGAGACGCTGTATGTTTCAGTGCCCAAGCTGAACAAGAACGATGTTCTGGTGCCGGGCTCGTTAGCGCTTCGTTTTGACATCGACCTTTCTGGAGGGCACGCCAACAACTTCCTTGTACAGAATATCACGCGGGCGCTCGTTGACAAGATGGTCGTGAAGTTTGGAGGCACTATCTTGGAAGAAACTGTTGGTTATGACATATACAAGATCTTTGAAGACCTTTTCCTTTCATAGGAAAAGCGAGACGACATGATTCTCCAAGGGATTCAGAATGAGGATCTATGCAAGATCCGCTCAGGGGCGGGAGACAAGAAAACCTCGGGCGTCGACGCTGAAAAGAAGCTGAACGACATATTTGGAGAAAAGTACCGTATCAATCTCGACCATCAAATCTTAACTGACCACGGTATTTTCTACCCCCAGGCGCTTTACAATGACCTTGTATTCGAACTAACCCTTGCAGAAGCTGAACATGTGATCAGAGGTTCTGACGCAACCAAGCTGAAATACAAGCTGACAAACATCCAGCTTCAGTACGAAATGATCCGTAGCAGTACTCTTGCAGATGAGGCAGAAAGAGTTTTCAACACCGGCAAAGAGCTCCTTTATGACCACTTGATGCGTTCACAAGTAGTGCTCATCAATAAAGGCACTGAAGCAAGGATCAACATCAAACTCGACGCCCAAAGAAGGTCACTAAAACCCATCCTCCTTTTCATAGAGGGTTACACCAAGGGCATGAGAGATTCAGAAAAATACGTCTTTCCAGATCTGACGAAAGTCAGCGTCACGATCAACAGCTCACCCAACATGATCTACAACAACAGCATAGAAGACAAGGACATGTGGGAAGAGGCCAGCCGTTTCTTTGTGAAAGAGAAAAATAAAACTGAGAACATGAACTTGACAAAGTTTTACACCGATGATAAGTTTGGGCTTGTGATTGATATGAGATCAATGGCGTCTCAAGCGATGCACGGAAGCGGCACGCGCCTTGTGAACAGTACAGACGGAGTCCAGCTGGAAATTGAGTGGAGCAAAAAGGGCTCAGGCGTTGTGAACTGCCATGTGTTTGTCATCTCCGACTCCCAGTTCAACATTGTGGGCAGACAGTTAGAATCTGTGCAGTATTAATATGAACATGGACCCGAGCAAGATTCCCTTCAACACGCTCATTGTGGGGCCGACAAATTCAGGCAAATCGAGGTTTGTGGTGGACCAGCTCTACGGTCCTTTCCATTTCAAGTTCGACTATATCGTGCTCATCTGCCCGACATTCGCGCACAACAAGACCTACCACCGAATTGGTGAAAACGATCCAAGAATGTCTGTGATAACATGCATGCAGCACCAAGTGGAAATGTGGTTGAAGATCGTTAGATTTGCTTTCGAGGGCACAAACACTCTCATAATCCTTGATGACTGCACATCTTCCAAAGATGTGAAAAGCCGTACAGGCGAGCTGGTGCATCTTGCCTTATCTGCTCGACATATAGGCATCAGTGTTTGGTGCTGACCCAGAAGATGACAGGTATAACGGGAGACAGGTATGACGGGAGAACGTGGCGGCGATCATTCTCTTTTACACCCCATCGGCCAAGACAACGAAAGCGATTTTTGATGATTACACTGGCGAACTCTCTCAGGATGAATACAAAGGTCTGATTTCAAAGCTGAAAGAGCGAAAGTTCTCTTATCTCGTGTTCTCACTTCGACACCCCTTCGGTGTAAAGATATTTTGAACAAAAAAATGAAAGTAACATATACTGCTGCACAATGGATGCAGAACATGTCTTGTTTGCAGAAGTTATGAACCTACTGGAAGCCGAGCCGTCGAGTGGGTCAGAAGGTGGCGTGGTTCCAGCCTTAACGACCCCCGGACCTGACATTCCGGCTCTTCATGAGCAGCTGGCCGTGCTGGTATCCACGGGCAAAGCCAAAGAGGCCATCGGTGTGCAGTTAACCCACGACGAGGTGTAGCGCCTGAGCGACAAAGATGTTGAGAAATACACCAAACACTATGAGACATACGTGGGCTCAAAGACAACAGAAAGCTTGATCGACAACTTGATTTTTCTTGCAACAAAAGTAGTTGGAATGACCGTTAACATCAAAGACATCAACGCTTATCAGAAAGAACTCAGAAACGGCTACATCATAAACAAAGAGCTCTCCAATCTTGCGGGCCACCTTGCTTTGAAGTGTGGCCGGTTTCTTGCTGCGGCTAACGCGGCGCTGATCACCACAAAACATATTGATTTATTTATTTTTGCTCAACATACAATGTCCACCGAACAATCCGTGGGAGAGACCCAGACAGCGCATTCGCAGGTCGATATCGCACAGCAGGCGACAAACCCAGCTCCAACGCCGCGAGAAAAAAACCCAAAGCATGTGGCCACGGGAAAGCTTGTCGCTGAAAGAACTCGTGTTGCATGTGAACAGCAGAAAAAAGCCGCAGCTGAGGCTTCTGTCAACATCGCAAACAACAATGCGAAACAACAGCCCCCACCACCTGATCCTGCCCCAACTCCAGCAAAAGAAAATAGCAGCCCCCTTACCATCACCCAATGGCTTATGGTTGGCAGCATTGTCGTTGGACTTGCCGGGATTTATTACAAACATGAAGAGCTCAAGGTCAGGGCCAAAACCTTATTCGGCAAAAAAAATGCCTGAGCCAGCGCATGTTGAGCCAGACCCTGCCCCCACGCCACAGCCAAAAGGTTTAAGACTGATGGATTAAAGATTTCCAAGTGAAACATATAAACATGAAGAAAGTTGACGTTCTTCAAGTTCTTATCTCTTTGTCCGCCATTTTTGGCATCTCTCTGGTATGGTACGATTTCAATGTTAAAGTTTTTCATACAGTCCGCGATCTTTTGAGCGCAATACTTTATGACGAATTCACAGACGAAAATATAAATGAATTTTATTTTGAAGTTTTGTTCTTTCTTTCATATCAACTCTACCATGTCCGACAACAAGCTCATCAAGACTATCACTGACACCGCTGTTCTCACCGGCTTAGTCGCCAGCATCGGTTGGATCGCAAAAAAGGTTGTGAAAGAGAATTTCACTTCTGACCCCAGCAGCAATGCCATGAACTACGTGAAGTTCACCACCGTCATGGCTGGCAACATTGCGCTCAAATAGTACCTCGAGGACCAAAAAATCATTCCAAGCTCCATGTAAAACCATTTTGAAAAATTGTTACCAAATATAAAATGGCAAGTATTGTGATCATGGTTGGTGGGGCGGTGTTGAACGCCGCGGCTTTCATCGGTGGCAATTATCTCGCGAGAGCTCTTGGCAGGGGCGATAAGGCTGCCCTTGAAGAAAAAGAGCGCCACGATAAAGCTCTCGAGGCTTATCAAGCAGCTTATGCCAAATCCACGCGAGACCGCACCAAACTTCTCGACTGGATTGAGACAAACGCACAAATCAAGGCTCAGGCCAGGCAGAACTTCACCAACACCGACTATGCCTTCAAACTCTACAACCAGGCGCATCCTGACGAATGAATGATTCCCCCAAAAGAGCCCAAGTTCTCTGATTTCTATCAACCAAACAAGCAGCAGAAAAACGGCGAACTTTTGTTCGTTGGCACCGGCGCTCTTGCTCTTGGCTACGCAGCGTTTCGTTTCCTTTAAACCTTTTTAACTCTTTCTTATAGTGATGGACGGCAAACTCGCAAAGATATACTATGGCCCTGGGGGATACTGGAAGGGCTTCGCTGCTGTAAAAAAATTATCCGAAGCCGCCAAGGTCCCAGAAGAAACCGCCAAAAAGTGGCTTGTCAGGCAGGCGCTCTGGCAGATATTCCTCCCTGCACCTAGACACATTCCTCGACCGAGATTTGATGTGTCTACTCCAAACAAGGTCCACCAGGCAGATCTTCTTTTTCTGCCTCACGACAAGCTCCCTCGTGGCTGCAAAGTTTTCAAATACGCTCTCACCGTTGTCGATGTGGCCAGCCGCTACAAAGAGGCTGAACCCTTGACTTCTAAGAATTCTGATGAAGTCGCTAAAGCTTTTCAGACCATTTACAAGCGCAGCCCTTTGACGTGGCCTGAAATGCTGCAGGTCGACCCCGGGCGAGAATTCATGGGTGCTGTCACGAAAGAGATGGAACATCACAAAAGATATATCCGGCGTGGGCGTGTTGACATCCACCGCGACCAGGCCATTGTCGAACGTTTCAACCGCACGCTTGCTGAGCGCTTGTTCGGACACCAGTATGCTGTGGAAATGCGACTTCCTGAGGGTCAGCGGTCCACTGCCTGGGTGAAAAGACTTCCTGAAGTTGTTTCGGCTTTGAACAACGAGGAAACACGCCTGACAGGCAAGAAACCTGCCATCGCAATCACAGAAAAAGCTGTTTATTCGAAACCGTCGACATCTTATTCAAGGCCTGTTGGAGAAAGCGAAAAAATTATCCCCTCCTTTGTCCCCGTCCGTTATCTCTACCAGCCTGGCGAGCTTGAAGGTGGCGCAAAAAGGGCCACAGATCCAATCTGGTCTTTGAAGGTTTACATCATTGAAAGATCTTTCATCAAACCTAATCAGCCTGTTCTCTATCATCTGCGCGATGGGCCCAAGCGCGGCTTCGTCCGTGAAGAACTGCTCATATTCTTCTTGTCCTGGACTGTAAAGATGATGACCTCTCTCAATTGTTCCTGTAAGCAAAATAATAGTGTAAGCTCACGCCTGAGATACTCACGTTGTCGTTGGGAGTTCTGAAAGTTGTGTGCAGACCTTTGTCATTTCTCCTTTTTTACATGTTTGGTTGTGCCATTGCAGACTATAAGATTGTGTGAATTGCTGTGAACAATGTCCACATTGCCAACTTTTTGATGTCTTTTATCAAAAAGGCATGCCCTGAGTGGACACCGATTGTCACAATATTTTTGATAAAGGAGGATGGACTTCTGTCCATTATCCACACTATCATCTCATCTGTCTCTCTTTGCGGGAAATAGACACGTAATCTGATCCAATCTGAGACGGGTCGCCCTCTATTCAAAAACTTCTCAACCTTAGCCAGCTCATCTAGCAAAGTTCTTGGCACATCTGACGGTGTTGCAGAGAGTTTGTAGAAACCTTTTGCCATTTCTTTCGCCGCCCTTTCACATCTATCCACACGTGATCCTTGATGAAAAGCAAGACATCTCCACAGACAAAGATTATCATTGTGTGAATCTAGAGCAGCCATGGCACTTCCTCGCGCAAGGTTTCTCAACCATTCCGGTAAAGGTCCTGATCCTATTAACGGTGATCATGTAAGAATAACTTTTCCATCAACCTTATGAAATCTTAAGAAACTCCATTTCGAGGTGGGTCTTTCAATTCCATCCTGTGCCAAGTGCTGTCGTTCTTGATCTTCAAGATATTCTTCCGCTTCATGGTTTTCTCTTATGAATGGAGCATCTCTGACGTTTTTCCAGAACTCCTGTACATACATCTTTTCTTCAGACTTGTATTGCAACAAGTAAGAATAGCTGTATCTCAAATAATAGGCGAAGTTAACCCTTTCTTCAATGTTTGTCATCGCTCTTGGCGCTACACTACTATTCAAAATGAAGCCTTTCGATCCTAGTGGACCATAGCTGCCGGAGCTTATCCCCGGTTTCTGTAGCATGAAGCGGCT